>ENA-OQAS01001263-OQAS01001263.1-human-gut-metagenome-genome-assembly--contig:-NODE-1263-length-12138-cov-1.772708_pt1 | contig 12138 bp, 17 predicted proteins | sample MGYA00242733_ERZ504523 | MGnify/ENA primary metagenome ERZ504523 (study PRJEB26092, sample SAMD00036239) | human gut metagenome | host: Homo sapiens | study: EMG produced TPA metagenomics assembly of... | reverse complement strand
CCAGTTCTTTCTCGTATCCGGCATCTGCAAATGCCTGTTCCATTTCTTCTGTAATCAGATCCAGGATCTTCTTCATAGTATCGATCGTTCCTCTCTTTTCATCATAAACGTTAGCGCAGACTCTTTGCCTGCGCCGCTTTATTTATTATATCTGAATCCTTATGTAAGCGCAATAGAAAATCGTAATCCGGAGACTGGATTTTCAGTGACTCGCCGCATTTTTCAGATCTTCCACCGCCTGTGCGAGCATTGCATCTGAACCAAGTGCCTGTTCATAATCCGCTTCTACCTGTGCAAACAGCTCCTGCACATCTGTCTGTGCGGAAACTTCTTCAATTATCGTCTGAATCTGCTCTCAGAGATCTCTGCCTGAATATCGAATTTTCCATCTTTGTCCTTGACCGCATATAAGGTTTCAAGTCCCGGTACTTCAGTGTAAATTCCACGGATCTTCATATTGTACCGTACATACAGGATCCTGCTGCCTTTTGCTTTACCATCTTTCGTGTAAATCGCAATCCCATCGTATGCTTCGGCATAGGCTTCTTTTCCGGAAAGTTCCTGATAGTATGCTTCTACTGCATCCGCAAGCTTTTCGTCCCGGTTCTCCAGAAGTGGATTGGTTTCCATCGCTGCGTACCCGGTATTTACTTTTGGCTCTTCTGTAACAACTGCACTTACTTCTTTTACCTCATCTTTTTTCTCTTTCGTAAGAAAAACGGTGACTCCCGCCGTCATAAAGCAGACCAGCAGATACACAAGACCAGTGTAGAAAATCTGCTTCTTTTGGCCTGTAAGGACGGGCATCCTTTTTTCTTCCGACATGGCATTTCCTCCTTTGCCACCTATCATACGCAATGCCCGCTTTTACGTCAATAGCGAAGGAAGACTTGTTTTGACTGGTTTTGTCGAAGCGATTATTTATTCTTTTTCTGCATTAAAATTGCTTTATGCTGATGCCCACTCTGTGTATCAAATCACTTTCAAATGATATTTCGGCTGCTATTCTGTTCATCCCGTTTTACTTGTCCTGTTCGAAATTTCTTCTTGATTTTTTCTGGGCAAGTGCTATATTAGTAAATGTCCTTGTAGCTCAGTGGATAGAGCACCGCCCTCCGGAGGCGGGTGCGTCAGTTCGATTCTGATCAGGACGTGAAAAGACTGTGAAGTTTTTATGGCTTGACAGTCTTTTTTATTGCCACTAATCCAATTCCCACCTGAATCCGTCATGTTCTCCGGTGCAAACCATTTGAACGGCATTAGAATAACGCTGATTATGCAGCAATATAGGATATAGGTTTTCTTCATCTTGAAGCCTCCTCTATATCAGTCGGCAAGCACCCCATAACGTAAGAACTCCAATCACTCCTGCGCATCCCGTCATCCAAAGAACTTCTATCCAATGCATTTTCTTCAGGAACTTTTCTTCCATTCCAAGTGACTGTAAGATTTCCCCTTCTCTTTTTTCTTCCTGCTTCTCCGCAAGAAACATCTGATACAAAACTATGGAAATCAGAATCATGTAAAACACTGCAAAAATGCTGTACATTCCTATAAAGGAATATAATTCCTGACGTATTTTCTTATACTCTTCATGGTTATTCTGCACATTTACAGCTGTTCCCTGTTTTAAAATACTTAGAATATGCCCTTCCGTATCATACGCATCCGCATCATCCGATACCAGAATTTTTACGATCTGATCATATTCCATAATTCTGCTTTTCCCAAATTTCTTCCAGAAATTCTTTCCAACAATCATCGATATACCAGATCCACCTATCTGTGGATTCCGCACATCTTCTTCCTTCATGCCACGTAAAATCGCTGTTACTGGAATCGGATTTTCGTTTCTACTTCCATTCTCATTCAATGTATAAACCGGAAGTTCATCACCAACCTGTACCGTATCTTCTGATATTCCTTGTCCGTCCGGGCTGAATGCACTCAGATATTTTCCGTCATATTCCTGCAACTCTGTAAGATCCAGAATGCAAAAATCTCCCTGTTCAAATTCTTCTTTTGTCAGGCTGCCTTCATCCAGATTTCTCAGAAAACGCTGTATATCCTGCCATCTGTCTATTGTAAGCAAAGACAATCTTACTTCTCAATAGATATCTTTTCCTTTATTGATGTCTCATTCAGATATGCCACCAATGTTTCGACTACTTCTGAAAATACTCGCTTTCAACATATTCTGACAGATCAATCCAGAACTCCTCTTTTTCATTGTTATGATATTGTTCTACAGAAGTTACTCCGGCAACCTGTTCCAGTTTATCAACTGTCTGCCTGGAAATTCCCGGAGAATTCGTAATCTCCATTGTACTCAAATAGTATCCATTTCCTGTCAGCCTTTGATATACTTTCAGTTCTTCCTGTCTGGTTGATATTTCCATCTTCCAAATCCCACGATCAGCAAAGCACTTGCCAGAAGAACAATTTCTACACTCTTACGCACACGATGCATCTGCCATTTATGAAGTAAAACTCTTCCCGGCGTGAACCGGACGATCTTCCTGTACTTTCCCCTTCTTTTCTGAACTTTCTTCTTTTTTTCTTTCAGAAGTATACGAAGCTGTACTGCACTGAGTCCATAACTTGCAGCAATACATAAGATACTGAAGCCAGTTCCAAAAAGGACTCCTTCCCATGCAATCGCCTGTGGTAATGTCTGCTCGGTTATCTTTTCAAAAGCAGGGATAACCAGCTGGTAAATCCCAATCCCTGCAAGATTTCCAACAATAACAGCTCCTGCACCAAACAGAACTGCTTCCCAGAAAATAATCTGGTACATCTGCCCTCTTCTCATTCCAAGTGCATCCAGGAACCTCCAGAACTGTTCTCTTGAGATAATCGAACGCGATACCGTAAGAAACAAGATACAGATCGACGCACCACCAATCAGCAAACGGATATTTTCCAGAAAATCCATATACGGAAGACTTACATCAGAAAGTTTGTCCTGTTCCACATTGTCATCCATGCCGCAGGTAAATTCTTCGCTGTCTTTCAGATCTTTATAAACACTTTCACTGCCTTCTTTCGCTTTTACAAGCATATGCATATCCTGAACAGAGCCGATCCTGTTCCCGCCTTCCTGTGTCACAATTCCAGTTGGAAACCGATGCCGGTTTGCAGATTTTCCAGTTTATCTGATAATCTTTTAGGATCCCGCATAAAGTATACGAATAGCTTTTTGATTCCCCCTGCTCCAGAATGGAAAGCGCCAGTGTAATATCCAGTGTAATCTCTTTTCCAAGCATCTCCTCATATCCAAGTGAGCGAAGTGTACTGTATTCCATTACGATCTCATGCTCATTTTCCGGCAGGCGTCCTTCTTTCATTTCCAGTCTGCCAAGATTCCACGCCGTCTCGTCCATTGTCCCGATATTCATCTGACGGTTTTCCAGATAATCTCCGGCAATCGCCCCATAGATACTTATTTTCCCGGTTTGTGCAAGAAATGGATTCTCTTCTGCTACTTTTACTGAGCCTTCATCCATATCCAAAAATACCTGTTCCCACTCCCCATATACTGCTTTACGATTCTCGATATATGCGGCTTTCAGTCCTTCCGACATCTGAAAACCAATCTGAATCAGTGTGCAGGTAAGAAGCAGGACTGAGACTATCAGGATACTGTATTTCTTCTGGCTACGGATTCTTTTTATACTGAGTTCCCGTTCAATTCCATGTCTTTTCTCTCTTTTCATCGCAATGCACCATCTTCCATATACACAATCCTGTCCGCATAATTGGCACTGTCCATATCATGTGTCACCATGACAATTGTCTGACGGTAAAGCTCTCTGGATGCGCAGATCAGTTTCATGATCTCCTGTCCGGTCTGATAGTCCAGATTCCCGGTCGGTTCATCCGCAAGGATCACTCCCGGCTTTGCTGCCATTGCACGGGCAATTGCCACTCTCTGCTGCTCTCCACCAGATAACTGATCCGGATAATCTCCGTTCCTGTCCCATAGTCCGACCTTTTCAAGAAGCTGTCGGATATAAGCTTTATCCGGTACCGTATGCGCGATATAAAGCGGCATGCATACATTATCCCAGATCGTATACTCCGGCAGTAACTGATACTGTTGGAAAATAAACCCGATTTTCTTCTGCCGGATCTTGCAGATCTTCTTTTGGGAAAGCCCGTTAATCTGTATTCCATTCAGGAAGACTGCTCCGGTATCTGGCTTTTCCAGTGTTCCTGCAATCTTAAGAAAAGTAGATTTCCCGGATCCGCTTCGTCCCATCACTGCCACAAATTCACCGCTTTTCACTTCAAAAGAAAACTCCTTTAATGCTGTGATTTTCTTTTCACCAAGGGTATAGCTTTTGCTTACCTTGTCCAGTCTGATTACGGTTTTCATCTTCTGCCACCTCCTTCATTTGTTAGTCTTACTATATCAGATCAGTCTTTCGATTCACTTACCCCAATCTTACGAAATCGTAAGATTTATTTCTTCCTGTGCATGATCTTTTGCGATCATCTTCGGCAGTATAAACTGGAAGGTTGTCGCCTCCTCCAAGCCGCTTCGATCCACAACCTTCAGTGTTCCCTGATGGAGCGTGACAATTTCCCTTGCCAAATGCAGACCAATTCCAATTCCACTTCCCTGTTCCATCTGGTAGAAACGGTCAAAATCAGCTCTCTTTTCTCTTCTTTAATCCGTTTTCCCCGATTGGTGATATACAGCTTATAATAGTCCGTATCTTCTTTCAGCAGAATCTGAATCAGGCTTCCTGTATCTGCATATTCTACGGCATTTTTCAGTACATTTTCCATTGCCTCTTTCAGCCAGAATCCGTCGCAGGAAAGCAGGCATTCTTTTGGAACATCCATTTCAAATCCAACTCCTTTTTCTTCCGCTAAAGGCTGTGTTCTGTCTATACATTCTTCGATCAGTCCGGTCAGATTTTCTTTTTTTCCGCTTCATCCAGATTTTCCCGGAATCAATCTGCGCAAGCCTAAGAAGCACGATCGTCATATCGGACATCCATTGCACCTTTTTCACACAGTCTTCCAGCTTCTGATACCGTTTTTCATCCTCTTCTGTCACAAGAAGCACCTCCAGATTCAGAAGTGTTCCCGCGATCGGTGTTTTTAGCTGATGGGAAATATTTTCCATGTAAGTTCCCATTTTCTGCCGGTCACGATGCAGAAATTCTTTTTCTTCCGCCAGCTTTGCTTCCAGTTCCCTGTCTTTTTCTGCAAATTGATTATCCAGTGCTTTTTTTCGTCTTTTCTCCATGTGCAGTTCTGTCAGCAGACCAACAATGCAGATGATGCCGATCGCAGCCACAAACACACCTATTCCGTAACTTCGGATTCTCTTTTCCAGCCAGATTTTTCCTGTCTCTTCATACCCTGCCTCTTTCAATGCCTCGCAGCCCTTCTGATATGCTTCTTCATCCGGTTCTGTAAAGGCAGAAACCGTTCTGTCTTTTTCTGTCTGTCCGATCCAGGAAACAACCTGTCTTTCATAATTTTCTGCAAGAATATTCTGGTATCCATAAAAAGCCAGCAATATCAAAAGAAAAAATCAGAATCCATTTTCCCGGTATTCTCCATTTCTCCGTCTTTCTCTCAGATCTCATCATACACATCCTCAGCTTTCAGCGTCCATGCATAACCGACTCCACGCTTTGTCTCAATCGGATCCTGCTCATTTTCTGCAGTCAGCTTCTTTCTCAGCCGGTTCATATGTACAGACAAGGTATTGTCATCGATATAATTTTCATTGAAATCCCAGATCGTGTCCAACAGGAACTCCCTCGCAACAAGATTCGGTGCGTTTGCAAGAAGGCTGCACAGAATCTGATATTCGGTCCTTGTAAGATCGATTCGGACACCATCCTTCTGCAAAATCTGCTTCTGCAAATCCAGTTCATATTCTCCGCTTTTGATTCCTCTGACAGACATAGTTCTCCCGCTCTTTGATCCCGATCGTATGGAAAAATGTCTTCCACATCCCAGTGTATTCATCTTCGTACTCTTCTGTTTTCCGAAGTGCCTCAAACTCTCCGTCCGTCAGATAACGAAGATAATTTTCTCCGTCTTTTGGATGGACACAGACGGTCTTCCGGTTATCGTCAACGATCATCCAATATTCCGATGGCATACGGTCTGCGAAATGTCTTCCAACCAGCATGATCACATCACTTTTGGGTTCCAGATGCTGACATACACACGCCCGTCGAGACTTTGAAACCGTGCGAATTCACGAAATGATGGCTTTCATTTCCGACACTACGGTACAGTTCTATTATCCGCATTACATGTGGATTGGTATAATTTTCGAGTACACCCGCTCCCATAGCAAATCCAACTCGTAAAAAATTATAGATTGCCTGCAGTGCGTCTTCTTCTGCTGAAAGGGATGCGTAATACACATACAGATATGCTCTGGAAGAAATATCTCTGCGGATAGACCGGGTGACTTTTTCTGCTTTGAAGCTGTCCCCATCTACATGGATATATTCGTCCAATAATGTTGTCTGGAAAATCGGTTCTTTTTTCAACTGTATCTGGTCATGACCGATCTGCAGGGCTTCTATCCATGCATCATAGATGCATGTCATGATGTCTTCTAACCGGTCCTTGCAAGTATATATCTTCATAAATTTCCTGCTTTCTCACATTGCTATAAGTATTTTCTGCCTTAATGATGTAACTATCCAATTCCAAAATCTGCAAGTGTCATCTGTAAAAATCCTTCATTTGCATGAGCCATTTCCCAGGATTCCTTCCGATCTACGCTGACCAGTTGTCTTGTGATATAAGTCTCTTCAAGTGGTGTGTGATACATCTGTTTTCCGCCACAGGTGATGAAATAGTGTGCTCTTTTCAGCACAACTCCCATTTTCTTCAGACTTGTGAAATCCATTCTGCCATATCTTCGTGCATTTACAATACGGCTGGCTGATTTCGGTCCGACTCCGGGTACGCGAAGGAGTTCTGCATAGCTTGCCGTTTCTACTTCAACGGGAAATAATTCCAGATGCGTAATGCCCAATCACACTTCGGATCCAGAAGTTCGTTAAAATTCGGTTTCTCTATGGTTAAAAGTTCATCTGCCTGAAATCCGTAAAACCGGAGCAGCCAGTCTGCCTGATAAAGCCTGTGTTCACGCAAAAGCGGCGGTGGAGTTCCGATCTCAGGCAGAACAGAATCTTCATTCAGCGGGATATATGCCGAATAAAAGACACGTTTCAGATCAAATCCCTGATAAAGCTGCTGCGTGGTCTGTAATAAGGTATAATCGCTTTCACCTGTCGCTCCGATGATCATCTGGGTGCTTTGTCCTGCCGGTGCAAAGCTGCGTTTTAATCTGGACATATCATGTGGTGCAAGTTGATATGCCTGATTCCAGGTGAAGGAAGAATCCAATAGCGCAGGATTTGACTGTGCAGTAATTGAGGATACATCTGCTGCTTTTTGCAGCGATGCCCTGCTATCCAGTTTCCTTTGGAACTGTTGTTTGGAAGTATCAGAAAAATTCCGTTATGCAGGAACTGATTTCCACGGCTTCTTTCCATATATGATGATTTTCCGATTGCCATACGATGTGCGGCAATGGTATTCTGCACCTTTCCCATCGGACTTAGGATTGTCTGCATAGTCTTGTTCGGTGCCAGCTTACGAAGTCCCTCAGAAGTTGGCAGTTCCAGATTCACGCTGACACGGTCTGCAAGATAACCGGCAGCCGCAAGTAATTCATCCGAAGCCCCCGGAATCGTCTTCACATGAATGTAGCCGTTAAAATGATATTTGGTGCGGAGAAGTAACAGTGTCTCGCACATCTTTTCCATCGTATAGGTTGGATTTTTCAAAATACCGGAACTTAGGAAAAGTCCTTCTATATAATTCCGTTTATAAAATTCGACTGTAAGATTACAGATCTCTTCCGGAGTAAACGTAGCCCTTTTTACATCATTGCTCGCACGGTTAATGCAGTATTTGCAATCGTAGACACAATGATTGGTCATTAAGATCTTAAGTAAAGAAATACATCTTCCGTCTGCCGCAAAGCTGTGACAAATTCCACATGAAACGGCATTACCGAGTTCTCCTTTCTGTCCCCGGCGGCTTGAGCCGCTTGATGTACATGCGACATCATACTTTGCAGCATCAGCAAGAATATGTAATTTTTCCTGTATTGTATAATGCTCATTTGTCATTTCTGTATTCATATTTCTATTATACAAACATAGTTCGGTTATGCAAGTGTTTTTTTACAGTTAAAACAGAGGCAATCAAGAATTGACCTGAATATACAGACAGGGAATGTACAGCTTCATTTGCCATACATACCCTGTTTTAGTAAACATATTTTTTTTTATTTAAGAAATACTTTTGATCCATGCTTCATGCAACTCATCAACGGATGACATTATATAATCCGGTTGATGTTCGTATGCCTTTGCTTCTTCTTTTGTTGCCTCACCGGATAATACAAGTACTGTCTCAACACCGGCATGATATCCACATAAGATATCCGTATACAGCGGTCTCCAACGATTAAAGTCTCTTCTTTCCGGTAATGATTCCGCTGCAATGCAAGTTCTACCATTCAGGCTGCGGCTTACCAATAAAATACGGCATTCGCTTTACCGCATGTGCAAGCATTTCACAGATGGAGCCACAGTCTGGTACAAATCCAAATTCAATCGGACATACATAGTCTGGATTTGTTGCAAGATAATCCACATTTTTTGTACTCAGCAGCTTGCATGTATCAGATAATTTTTCATACGTCAGCTGATTATCATAAGAAACCACAACGCAGGTAATTCCTTCATCCTCGCAATCGCTTGTTACGTGGATTTTATTTTTCTTGAGTTCCCGGATAAAGGACCGGGTTCCCAGCACATAGATCAGTTCTCCGGCATGGTTTTTCTTCAGATAATCAATGGTTACATAGGATGCTGTCAGGAAATTGGTGTAATCGGTGTGGATTCCAAGAACCTGAAAAAATCTGATATAATCATCGATGCTCTTGGTTGCATTGTTTGTGATAAATACAAACTGACCGTCATTTGCCGTGATGTCTTTTAGGAAAGCTGCGGATCCTTCAACGAGCTGATTCCCTTTACAGATTGTACCGTCTATATCCAGCAGAAAAAGTTTTTTATTTTCCAGCATGATCTTATGCTTCCGCTTCTTTTTTGATTCTGCACTGCCATGTCTGGATAATTGTGATAATTGCAGTTACTCCTGCAATCGATCAGCCATTTCATATCCGCTTTTTCATTGACTGTCCAGACACGGACATTTCAGATTTGCTGTCCAGATATTCTTTCAGGAAATCTGCCATTTTTACATGATATACTGCCGGATGCAGTCCGTCTACTTTTGTATTCTTTGCATACTCTGCAACATTCAGGATCACATCACTGTAGAGATACGCAGTTTTTGCTTCCGGCACAATTTTCTTCATCTGCTGGACGCTGTAATGGTTAAAGGAAGAATAAATAACCAGTTCTTCCATTTCGGCTTTTTTTACAAGATCCGCAACCTTCTGCTCGATTTCCGGATACCAGTAATTCCGGTTTTCAGTTCGATATTGACCTGGATACCGGATGCTTTTACCGCATCCAGTACTTCTTCCAGGGTTGGAATCTTTGCTGCGGAATACTCCGGGAATTTGTTTTTCAGTACTGTAAGCTCTTTTAACTCTTTTAAGGTATAATCCTTGACCCATCCCTTTTTTTCTGTAACTCTGTCGATGGTTTCATCATGGATCACAACCGGGATTCCATCCTTTGTAAGCTGTACGTCAAGCTCGATTCCGTCAGCACCTGTGTGATTGCCAGTGCAAATGCTTCCAACGTGTTTTCCGGTGCATATCCGCTTGCACCTCTGTGTGCAAATATTTTTGTTTTGCTCAATGTTTACTGCCTCGATTCTTTTTAATTATTTACAGTATTGTAGTCAGTGATCGCTTTGTTGATCGAATCTGACATTTTCTGTACTGCTGTGTCGACATCTTCTTTTCCATTCAGCATGCTTTCGATTTCAGACTCAACAGTTGCTCTTGCTTCCGGGAATACACTTAAAAGCGCACCGCAATATTCCGGTGAAGAATCATGGAGCTGATCGATTGCTGTCTGGAACTGAGGATACTGCGCGATATTATCTTTGAATGTCTGTTCATCGTGTGCTTTTATGGTAACCGGGAAATATCCTGTCTGTGCATTCCAGTATGCCTGTGATTCCGGAGAGATCAGGAATTTTACGAATTCCCATGTTGCACGGAGTTTCTTTGGATCTTTATTGTTCAGTGCCCACAGAGAAGCTCCACCGATGGATACTCCGCCTTCATCACTTGAAGATACCTTCGGGAAATATGCAGTTCCCACTTCAAATTTCCGTTTACATCCTGCAGGATCTGTTTTAATGAAGCGGTAGAACCAAGTGTGATTGCGGACTTCCGGCTGAGAAATCTGCAAGTCCTGCATCACCGCCTTTTCCGACGATTGGAGCATAACCGTCTTTGTTGAGTTTCTGCCATGCGGTCAGAATATTCTTGGCTGCACCGTTTTTGTCAAAGTCAACTGCTGTTGCGGTCTTTTCACGCCCATTTCCGTTATTGGCATAGTCCAGACCCTGTTTTCCGATAAACTGCTCGAAGAACCATCCGTAAATACCAAGAGACATTACTTCTCCGGCACCGCCTTTGCTCATTAACTGATCGCCAATCTCATCGATTGCTTCCAGGCTGTCCGGGATTTCTGTAATACCGGCTTTGTCGAACATATCTTTATTATAATACATAATTGGGGTAGATGAGTTAAAAGGCATCGAATATAATTGATTATCAATCGTATAATATGCGGAAAGGTTCGGTTCGATCTCTGATACATCATAATTATCTGCATCAATCATTTCCTGCATCGGCACTGTCCAGCCGGATTCGATCATAAAACGGGTACCGATTTCATAGACCTGTACCAGATCTGCACCCATATTTCCGATCTGTGCGCTCTTTAATTTGTTCAGAGAATCATCATATTCTCCCTGATACTGTGCTTCTACAGTAATTCCATGTTCATTTTCATCATTAAATTTTTTGACAAGTGTATCGATTGCCTGTCCATTGACTCCACCCATAGAATGCCAGAAAGTAATGGTTGTTCCATCTACATCTTTTTCATCTGCCATTTCTACTTTTTCATTGCCTTCTGCTGTATCGGATGAGCCATCCTGGCTGATGGAAGATTTTCCACCACCGCATCCTGCAAACATTCCGACAGCCATTGCTGCTACAAGTAATAATGAAACTTGTTTTTTTCTTCATAATTTTCCTCCTGTTGTGATCTCTTCTAATTGGATGAAATTGTGTGTAATATTTACACATATATAGGATCGGGAATGAATGTTTTCCCGTTTCCAGTATAGGAATTAACCCTTTACAGCTCCTGAGAACATTCCCCGGATCAGTTGCTTCTGTCCGATAATGAAAATCGAAATCGACGGAATGATGATCATGACAACACCTGCGATCATCAGGGTAATGGACTGTGAATCCACACTGTCAAGCATACTGATACCAATCTGTACGGTTCGCATGTTGTTGGAACCGGTGACAAGGAGCGGCCACATATACATGTTCCATGCATTGATGAAGGTATAGACTGCCATAGCTCCGATTGCTGACTTGGTCAGAGGAATCAGAATCTTAACAATGAATTTCAAATTGCTGCATCCGTCCAGTTTTGCTGATTCATACAGGGACATCGGGAATGTCATATAAAACTGGCGGAACAGAAAGATTCCCATCGCAGATGTCAGATACGGAATGATCAGTACTGCATACGTATCAAGAATCCCCCAGCTTCCGACGGTCAGATAATTGGAAATGATCGTGCTTCGCCAGGAACCATCATGGTTGCCATAACAATTGCAAAAAGGATTCCTTTTCCCTTAAATTCCAGGAAGGAAAATGCAAATGCGGCAAGGGAACAGGAAATGATCTGTCCGATGGTAATACATCCTGCCATGATAAATGAATTTAAAATGAACCGGAGAAGCGGAACAGTTGTAAATGCCTCCTTGAAGTTCTGCAGTGTCGGATGCTTCGGAAAAGATTCAGATCCGTTGTAAATAATTCATTGGATGGTACAGTAC
>ENA-OQAS01001262-OQAS01001262.1-human-gut-metagenome-genome-assembly--contig:-NODE-1262-length-12151-cov-13.184381_pt1 | contig 12151 bp, 16 predicted proteins | sample MGYA00242733_ERZ504523 | MGnify/ENA primary metagenome ERZ504523 (study PRJEB26092, sample SAMD00036239) | human gut metagenome | host: Homo sapiens | study: EMG produced TPA metagenomics assembly of... | reverse complement strand
CCCACTACGGCTCGCAATGGCACCGTGACGCTCAAGGCGTCGAACTGCAGGATTGATGACTCGAGGACTTTACAAACAGCCGGGCGGCAAACTCGTTGGAGTGACTGTCCGGCTTTCTCATGCCGATCCGGATTGTACCGATTCGGATTACGCCGATTCGGACTATATTGATTCGGCTCATACGAATGCCGTGAAAACGGTTCCATACGCTGGGCCGGCTGCATCATCGACTGTTATCGAATGCCATATCGACGGCGATTTCTTCCTCGACGGGGACGATGCCGGAACGCGGAATCTCTTGCATTCCATGGAATGTGCGCTGGAACAGTGCGCGGCCCGTTGCCTCAGCGGTTCGATGGTTTCCGAACGTGACGTGACCGCCGCCGTCGAACGGACGATGTTGCACCATCCGGACGTGCGCATCGTCGGCATGGGCGCGCGTGGCATCGCCATCGCCTTTCAACGTGCGATTGACGGCATCGATGGCGCCGATGGCATTGCCGGTATCGGCGGTAATGATGTTACGAAAGTGGAACCACGCGACGACCTGCGCATTCGGCGGCATACCAGCCCAATGGAAACCGCAGAAACCGCAAAAAACATTGAAAACGCTGGAGCCGCGGAAAGCGACGAAAACGCTGGAACCGTTGGAACCGGCGAAATCGCCGAAACCGGCAATTGGGCGGAATACGCGCGACGCTGGCACGCACTCAAACCGAACATCGTGCACGACGACCCCCGCAAACCGCAGGAACAAATGGACCTCGACGTCGAATGGGTACGCGAAGTGGCTGCCGGAACCCGCGAACCCACCTGCGTTTCTGGGAATGGGCCGAGCCGGCCGTGGTCATCGGCAGATTCCAGTCGCTCGAAGACGAAGTCAACGTGCACACCGCGCAAGACGAAGGATTCCGCATAGTCCGCCGCTGCACCGGCGGGGGAGCGATGTTCATCGAACCAGGCAACACCATCACCTACTCGCTGTACGCGCCACTCGACTTCGCCCACGGCATGAGCGTCGAGGAATCCTACAAACTCTGCGACTACTGGCTCGTCGAAGCGTTACGCGCCCTCGGCCTCAACGTACGATTCGCCGGACTCAACGACATCGCCACACAATACGGCAAACTCGGCGGCGCCGCGCAACGCCGGTTCGCGCCCACCCACGGCGGACCCGGCGCGATTCTGCACCACGTCACGCTCGCCTACGACATCGACGCGGAAAAGATGACCCGCGTGTTGAACATCTCACGAGAGAAAATGTCCGACAAAGCGGTGAAATCAGCGGCAAAACATGTCGATCCCATGCGCTCTCAAACCGGCATGGGCCGAGACGAGGTAGTGGCGCGACTGGTCGACGCCGCCGTTCGAGTTACAATGTAGCCCGAATGGTCGATGGTGCCCGACTTAACGAGCGTTGGCATGGATGTCGACAACGGAAAACGCAGAAGCACGTCGGAACGGAGGCACGTCGATGGTCACCCCGAATGGAACCAACGGAATCAATGGTTTTGGTGGTTTCGACGATGAGCGTGAGACGTTGCTGCACACCGCGCTGTTCAAGCAGGTTTCGTCCGAAGAAGCCCGGGAACTGCTGCCGTATCTGCAGCATGCCGAATACGACAAGGGCGATTTCATCTTCCGCGAGGGAGACACCGACCATCGCATGTATCTGCTGGAGGAAGGCCGCGTCAAACTGACCAGACAATCCTCCGACAAGCGTGTGCAGCTGCTGAGCATCCACGCGTACGGCGAAGTGCTGGGCGAGATTCCGGTGTTCGATCCGCATGGCGGACCGCGTACCGCTTCGGCGGTGGCGATGACCAACGGCACGCGTGTGGTCTGGCTGGAACATGACGCGCTGTTCGACTGGCTCGACGAACATCCGCGCGTGGCCGTGGACATGCTGCAGGTATTGGCGCACCGCATGCGCAGCAACAACGAACGCATATGCGATCTGGTGTTCATGGACGTTCCCGGACGACTCGCCAAAACACTGCTCAATCTGGCATCACGATTCGGCGAACCGGTCGAAGCCGGCCTGAAGGTGCCGCACGATCTGACACAGGAGGAGATGGCGCAGCTCGTCGGATCCTCACGCGAAACGGTGAACAAGGCGTTGATGGATTTCGCCAACCGCGGATGGATCGCCAGGGAAGGCCGGTCCATCATCATCTACCAGCCGGGCATGCTGATTCGCCGATCAAGACGATGACATTCGGCTGGTTTTCGGCTGATTTCCAACTTTTCCTAAGAAATTGTCTGTTTTGTGAGAAACCCGTGACGGCTTCCGGCACATGCGTTGACGGGCATGTGTTTAGTAGACCCGCCACTTTAGAATGGGCGTCATGCCCAAGAAGAAGACCCTTACCGTTCAACGTGTGCTCGCATTGGTAATCGCATACATCACGTTATGCGTGGGCGGCGGCGTTGTGACGAGTATTTTCTTTATGCCCGCTGTGTTCGCCGCCAATAACGCGGCCAAAGCCGTCATTCCGTCCCTTGCGGTCGAAGGCATCGATTTCGATGTGACCTCGCTCCCGCAACGCTCGACGATGTATTTCAACGACGGCAAGACCGCTTTCGCGGAATTCTATACGCAGAACCGCGAGGTCGTGCCGCTGAAGAAAATCTCCAAAGCCATGCAGCAGGCCGTCGTGGCTCGTGAAGACAAGCGCTTCTTCGAACATACCGGCGTGGACGTGCAGGGCGTGTTCCGAGCGTTCTTCCAAACCTACGTCAGAGGCGGCGACCAGCAGGGCGGTTCCACGCTGACGCAGCAGTACGTCAAGAACGTGCTGTCCACCCAAGCCCGTGAAGACGACGATCCGATCGCCGAATACCATGCGACGGAAGACACCGTGCACGTAAGCTACGTGAAATGCTGATCTCGGTGCAGATCGAAAAGAAATACTCCAAAGCCGAGATCCTGCAGGGCTACCTCAACATCGCGCAGTTCGGCCGCAACAACCTGTGCGGCGTGGAAATGGCCGCCAAACGCTACTTCAACGTCTCCGCTTCGGAACTGAACGTGACCCAGGCGGCGACCATCGCGGCAATCACCAAGAATCCGCAGAACTTCGATCCTTCCGTGGAAGCCAACCAGAAGGAAGCCGAACACCAGCGCAACATCGTGCTGCAGCTGATGCACGACCAGGCTACATCACCTCCGAAAAGGAATTCAAAGACGCCATCAACACGCCGTTGAAGGACACGCTGAACCTGCAGGACGTGAGCTCCGGCTGCCAGTCGGCCATTGAAAACACCGGCTTCTTCTGCTCATACGTGGTCAACCAGATCCTGAAGAACAAGGCGTTCGGCAAGGACGACGAGGCACGCGAGAAGCTGCTGAAGGAAGGCGGTCTGAAGATCGTCACCACGCTCGACCGCAACGCCAACAACGCGGCCATGCAGGCGGCGAACAGCACCGTGCCGGCCACCGACCCGTCCGGATTCGAAGTGATGATCGCGGCCATGAAACCGGGCACCGGCGAAATCCTGTCGTTCGGCATCAACCGAACCTACGACGCCACGGATGACGCCCGAACGGACGAGACCAAGACCTCCATGAACTACATGGTCGACCAAGAGGACGGCGGCGGCATGGGCTTCAACGTCGGCTCCACCTGGAAGCCCATCAACATGGTGGCGTGGATGCAGAAAGGCCACTCCATCAACGAGTCGCTCGTCACATCCACCGTCTACGACACGTCGAAGTTCAACTGCAACGGCTACGGTTTCGTCGGCCCGTGGAGGGTGCAGAATTCCGGCGGCGGCACCACCTCTCCGGAAAGCCCGCTGCAGGGTCTGATCAAGTCGCACAACACCACGCAGGCCTCGATGGCGTCGAACATCGGTCTGTGCGCGATCGCCGACGCGGCCAAGGAGATGGCTACCACAACGCCATCTCCAACGCGTCCGACATCTACTCCGCTAACTCGTTCCAGCCGCCAATGACCATCGGTACGGTGCAGGCGTCGCCGTTGACCATGGCCAACGTGTACGCCACCATGGGCGCCAACGGCGTGGAATGCACTCCGATCGCCATCACCAAGGTGACCGACCGCAGCGGCAGCAAGGTGAAAGTGCCGTCCGCGAACTGCCATCAGGCCATCGACCCGGACATCGCGCAGACCGTGTCCTACGCGCTGAACCAAGGTGTCGTGCAGCCTGGCGGCGAAGCGTCGACCACGCAGCTCGACAACAATCGCAAGACCTTCGCCAAGACCGGCACCAACGAGAACACGGTGATGACCACCGCAGGCTTCGTGCCGAACCAGGTCGCGGCGTTCGTCGCGGTCGCCGACGCGCAGGACCCGATCAACAACACCTTCGACAACAAGACCATCAACGGCGTGTACCGCCCGTCCTGGTACGGCATGTACATCGCAACGCCGGCGTGGAAGCAGTTCATGAACACGTATCTTGCCGCCATCAACGCGCCGATCGACAACGATTACGGAAAGGGTGCCGACAAGTACACGGTTTCGAAGGGCGCCACCAGAACATACAACCAGTACCAATACCAGCGCCAGCAGAACAGTCAGCAGCAAAGCCAGCAGCAGACCAACCAAGGCCAGCAGCAGACCAACCAAGGCCAGCAGCAGCAGTCGCAGCAACAGCCTGCCGAGCAGCAAAGCGGTCAGCAGCATCAATAGTTGCGATTGTCGCTATTCATGCCGACTGCCCGCATTGACTGCCCGCATTGACTGCCCGCATTGACTGCCCGCATTGACTGCCCGCATTGACTGCCCACGTCACCGGAGCGTAAATCGCATGGCAAAGTGAACAGTCCATGACGCCCGCCCCAACCGGCGCGTTCTGCTTACAATGCAATCGGTACCATGCCCGTCGCGTGGGAACGCGGTGCGGATATCGACGATTCAGGCGATACCAACGATTCATAAGAGAGATGACAATGAGCGAAGACAAGAAGAACGGCAAGCAGAACAAGACGGTCAAACCGTTCGATCCGATGACGTTGCGTGGCGTCACCGTGCGCAACCGCATCTGGCTGCCGCCAATGGACACGTATTCCGCATTGGCGCAGGACGGCAAGCCCACGCCATTCCACTACCAGCATTACGTTTCGCGTTCGATGGGCGGCTTCGGCATGATCATCATGGAAGCGACCGCCGTCGCGCCGGAAGGCCGCATTTCGCCGTGCGATCTGGGATTGTGGGATGACGGACAGATGGATGCGTGGCGTTGGATCGTGGCCGACGCGAAGGCAGCGGGTGCCACGATGGCGGTGCAGCTCAACCACGCCGGACGCAAGGTTCCACCGGCTGCCACGCGATCGGTTTCGATGGACAGAGCGTGCCGGAAGAGCAAGGCGGATGGCGGACGGTTTGCCCAAGCGCCAACGCATACGGTTCCCTGGCTCGTCCGCGCGCGCTGAGCGTCGATGAGATCCACACCATCGTGGACCAGTTCCGCGACGCCGCCTGGCGTGCCATGAACATCGGCTTCGACGCGGTGGAAGTCCATGCCGCGCACGGCTACTTGCTGTCGCAGTTCCTCGACCCGCTCATCAACGAGCGTGACGACGAGTACGGCGGATCGTTCGACAATCGCGTCCGCATGCTGGTCGAAGTCGTGGATGCGATTCGTTCCGTCGTGCCCGACACCATGCCGGTGCTGGTGCGCGTCTCCGCCACCGACTGGGCCGCAGGCGGTTGGGACCTTGACCAGACCGTCGAACTGGCTAAGATTCTGAAGGCCCACGGCGTGGACCTGATCGACGTGTCCACAGGCGGATTGATTCCCGACGTGACCATTCCGGTGAAGCCCGACTACCAAGTGCCGTTCGCCGAACAGGTGCGCAGTCGCGCGGCATTCCCACCACCGCAGTCGGGCTCATCACCAACCGAAGCAGGCGAAGAAGATTCTGAAGTCGGGCGCCGCCGACGCCGTGGAAATCGGCCGCGCTGCACTGCGCGACCCGTATTGGCCGCTCCGTGCCGCCCACAAACTGGACGTGCCGGTCGAGGAAGCCCCCTACCAGCCGCCATACCTCCGCGGCGCCTTCCGCTGACCCTCCTTTCCTTCCCCCCTTTTTTCTTATTGCGAAAAGTGGATAACACCCCAACGCAACATAACAAAAAAAAACGAGTGGAGGGCGGGCGTCCTGTTCACGACCGTAAGCCTGGCCGAACGGCTTGAGTGTGTCGTGAACAGGCGCCCGCCCTCCCACGGAGACGCGCCTCTGTTTTTTACTTATTAATCGCCTTTATATTGCCGAAAAATCGCTTTTTAAATCGCAACTTAAATCGGAATTAAAAAAGTTTCACGCGTCGATGCCGACCGCCTCGCTGACATGCTCGAAACCGTCCTTCCGGAGCAGTTCGGCGAGCCCGCGCTTCAACACGGTGATCTGCTGTGGGCCGCGGTACATGAGGGCGCTGATGAACATCACCAGCGACGAGCCGCAACGAATCTTCTCATACGCCTGCTGCGGGGTGAAGACGCCACCGATGCCGGCGATTGCGAACCGGTCCCCATACTCGCGGTAGACCTGCTTGATGCGTTCGTTGCTGGCCGCGTAGCATGGCGAGCCGGACAGTCCGCCCTCCCAATCGCGCGGAATGGACATGCCGGTGCGGTCCTTCTGCAGATTGGCGATCGACAGTCCCTGCACGTTGTGCTCGGCGAGCACGTCCAGCAGATCCTTGAATTCCGGCCACGTCTTATTGAGCGGCATTTTGACGAGCGTCGGCTGCGGACGGTCGATTTTGTCCAGTTCGGTGAACAGCTTGTCGAGCGCTTCCGGGCTTTGGTTGAACGGTTCGCCGGCCATGGTGTTCGGGCAGGAGATGTTCACTTCGACCATGGCGGTGCGTCCGGCCGCGCGGCGCATCGAAATGCAGTAATCCTCGATGCCTTCGTCCAGATCGCCGGTCTTGCTGTCGTTCGTGCGGGCGATCGAAACCGACACCTGCATGCTCTTCGCCTTCGTCCACGCGTTCTCGGCCCGCGGAATCACCACTGCGGAACCTTCGTTGGCCAAGCCGACGTGCACCATCATCGAATCGTATTCAGGCAGACGATGGAACCACGGGCGAGGATTGCCGGGGCATGGACGGGAGGTGGTGGAGCCAACCGTTTCGAAGCCGAAGCCGACGTTGTCGAGCAGCACCGGCATCTCGCAATCCTTGTCGAGGCCGGCGGACAGGCCAAACGGGTTGGCGAAGTCGACGCCCATCACGTTGGTCTCCAATATCGGATCGGTGTAGTCGAGCATCTCACGGCACAGCCACATCAGCGGTGGAATGTTGCGCGTGACCTTGCAGAATTCGATCATCTGGCTGTGCGCCACGTCGGGCGTGTGATTGAAGAGAAATGCGGTTTGATGATGTGTTTGTAGCCGAAGGTGAAGAGGTCGGTGGTGGCTTTGTTCACGGCGTCGTGCCAAAAGTTTTCGGAAACGTATGTCATGGTTCCTTATTCTCGCACGTTTTCATTGGTTTCGCATGGCATTTTGGGCAAAAGCCGATGTGTGTCGATGCGGCATATAGGACGTTCGTTTTTGTTCGTTTTAGGCTGAATTTGAGTCGATTGTGGTGCGGCTTTGCGTGAAACACGCGCGAAACGCTCAACTCAGTTGTATTTTTGAGTGAACATGTGCGATAATGTTCATATGATTTCGTCGCAACGCCAGCATTTGATTTTGAGCCGTCTGCGTACCCGTGGTGCGGTGCGCATCACTGCACTGTCCAAGGAATTGGGCGTTTCCGCGATGACCATCCGCCGTGACATCGCCGATCTGGCGGACAAGGGTCTGCTGAAGCGCGTGCACGGCGGTGCCGTCAGCACCAGCACGCTGCTGAGCGAACCGCTGTTTTCCGTAAGTCGCAGATGGACATCGGTCTGAAGGACGCCATCGCACAGGAAGCCGTCAAATACGTGGCCCCCGGCGACGTGATCGCCATCGGCGGCGGCACCACGGCGTACGTGTTCGCACAACATCTGCTCGAATCGCAGCAATCGTCGGGCATCACCATTCTTACCAACTCCATTCCGGTGGCGGAGCTGGTGCAGGCGCTCGAATCGAAAGACGTGGAAGTCATCGTGACGGGTGGCGTCACTACGCGCTCCAACTCGCTCGTCGGGCCGATCGCAGACAAAGTGGTCGCCTCGCTGCGCGTCAACACCGTATTCCTGGGCACGCATTCCGTGTCCATTCCGCGCGGATTCCTCATGCCGAACTCGCTGGAAGCCGCAACCGACATGGCGATGATGGACATTGCCGATCGCACGATAATTTTGACCGACCACACCAAGTGGAGCTGCACGTCATTGTCGTTGTTCGCTCGCTTCGATCAGGTGGATACGGTCATCACCGATGATGGGTTAGATTCCGATTCGGTGTCGAAAACAAGGGATTTGGTCAAAGAGCTCGTTCTGGCACACCAGGCCGAGCCGGTTCAGGAAGGTGAATAATCACATGGGTGATTTCGTCAACTATACTCCGGGAGAATATGCGAAGGAGCATATCCGTATCACGCCGACCACGCTCGCGGACGGACGTGATTTCTTCTATCTTGACGACGATCCGGAATACGTCTCCGGCGTCAAGACTCGCGAACTGAAGGATCCGCGCCAACTTCCGTACCGTTTCTCCAACCAGCTCAACGCGGCCGGCGAGGAAGTGCCGTACGCGGCTCCGGAAATGCGCCGCGATCCGCTGACCGGCGATTGGATTCCGATGGCGACCGCACGTATGAACCGTCCGATCACCGCCGGTCCGGGCGCGACGGCCAAAGGCAATCCGCTGGCCGCGCGCAAGCCAGGCGATCCGTACCAGGACGGCGAAGTGCCGGACACCGACTACAACGTGGTCGTGTTCGAAAACCGCTTCCCGTCGATGGTGCGCGTGCCGGGCCGTTCCGAAGCCGTGGAATACGTCAACGGTAACCCGCTGTGGGAGAAGAAGCTCGCTGCAGGCCGCTGCGAAGTGATCTGCTTCGACCCGGATGAAGACGGCCTGCCGGCGGACCTGCCGGTCTCCCGCCTGCGCACCGTCGTGGAAGCATGGGCGTTCCGTACCGCCGAAATCTCCAAGATGGAGGGTATCGAGCAGATCTTCCCGTTCGAGAACCACGGTCAGGAAATCGGCGTCTCCCTGGCGCACCCTCACGGCCAGGTCTACTGCTATCCGTTCATCGCACCGAAGATGGAAGCCGAACTCAAGCAGACCGAAGCCTACCATGAGAAGACCGGCGGTAACCTGCTCAAGGATCTCATGAACTCCGAAATCGAGGCCGGGGAGCGCATCGTCATGCGCAACCACAGTTGGGTGGCCTATGTGCCGGCCGCGGCACGCTGGCCGCTCGAGGTGCATGTGGCCCCGGTGCGCGACGTGCTCACCCTCGACGAGCTCAACGACCAGGAACGTTGGGATCTGGCCGTCATGTACTCCACCCTGCTCAAGCGCGGCAACGCGTTCTTCGACAAGGGCGACGGCAAGGGCATGGACCTGCCGTACATCGCAGCATGGCACCAGGCCCCGATCCACGACGTACGCCGCGAGAACTACCGCCTGAACCTGCAGTTCTTCTCGTTCCGCCGCGCAGCCAACAAGATCAAGTATCTGGCCGGATCCGAATCCGGCATGGCCGCATGGGTTTCCGACACCACGCCGGAACTCATCGCCAAGCGCTTCCACGAGCTCGGACCAATCGATATCGAAGGCTGAAAGCCAATAAAACCCAAAGGACAAAACACCAATGACTGCTGTTGAATTCATTGAGCCGCTCTCGCACGACGAGGGTGTGAAGAACGCGACCGACCTGTTCCGCGCCACCTACGGTGAGGAACCGGCTGGCGTATGGGCCGCACCGGGCCGTGTGAACCTGATCGGCGAACACACCGACTACAACGCGGGCCTGTGCCTGCCGATCGCACTGCCGCACCGCACGTTCATCGCGCTCAAGCCGCGTGAAGACACCAAGGTGCGTGTGGTTTCCGACGTTGACTCCGAAAACGTTACCGAAGCCGACCTCGACGGTCTGCAGGCCGGTGGCGTGGAAGGCTGGGCCGCTACCCGGTGGGCGTTGCCTGGGCATTGCGCGAAGCCGGCTTCAATGCGGTGCAGGGTTTCGACGCGGCATTCTCCTCCTGCGTGCCGCTCGGTTCCGGTCTGAGCTCCTCCGCAGCCATGACCTGTTCCACCGCCTTGGCGTTGGACGACGTGTACGGTTTGGGTTATGCGCATCCGATGCCGGTCGTGTGACGCTGATCAACGCCGCCATCAAGTCGGAAAACGACATGGCGGGCGCGTCCACCGGTGGTCTCGACCAGAACGCATCCATGCGCTGCACTTTCGGCCATGCGTTGCGTCTTGATTGCCGTCCAGAGCTGAGCCCGCTGGAGAACGTCTCCCAGCAGGAATTCGATCTCGACAAGTACGGTCTGGAACTGCTGGTGCTTGACACTCAGGCTCCGCATCAGCTCAACGACGGCCAGTATGCACGGCGTCGCGCCACTTGCGAGAAGGCCGCCGAAATCCTCGGCGTGGCCAACCTGCGTGTGGTCGCCGACAGCATCGCCAAGTCCGACGATCCGTTCCAGGCGCTCAAGGAAACGCTCGACAAGCTGGAAGACGACACGATGAAGAAGCGCGTGCGCCACGTCATCACCGAAATCGCCCGTGTCAATTCCTTCGTGCGTGCCTTCGCCAACGGCAAGATCGACGAAGCGGGCCGACTGTTCAACGCGTCTCATGATTCGCTCGCTGCGGATTATGAAGTGACTGTGCCCGAGCTGGACATTGCCGTGGATGTGGCCCGTGCCAACGCGCGTACGGCGCACGCATGACCGGCGGCGGCTTCGGCGGCTCCATCATCGCGCTGGTGAACAAGGGCCAGGGCCACGAGATCGCGCAGAAGATTGCTGACCGCTTCGAAAAGGAAGGTTTCAACGCGCCTCGCGCCTTGCCGGCGTCGCTGCGGCTTCCGCGAGCCGCGAGGCTTGATCGCAGAAGCCGATGAAAATGCGCGTTGCGCACGCCCATAAAAAGGACGTGCGCCAACGCGCATTTTTGCACGATTTACTTGTGGACCAGATGGCGCACAGCGTATCCCACGGCGATGACCAGCAGGTACGATGCCGAATGCTTCATCCTGGCTCCCGGTGCGGCTACGTGTTTGGCCTGGTGCTGTCTGTGATCGTATTCGTGCTCCCCTCCTTCTTCCTGAAGGAGGGGAGCACCTTTCGTAAGTAGCGACGTGTCGACTTGGTGGCCGTCATGTTCGGCTACGCTTTTGTGCGTACAACGGACGGGTTGTACGTGTATTTGATGAAAAACGATACGTTATACGATTAACGGCGTGTCGCGATGTGGGTGATTCCGGTGTTCTGCAAGAACGGCAGTATGGAGCCGAAGTTTACGTTTGCGACGCTGGGGGGACTGGTCGATGAGAGCGTTAACTATTGAGATAAACGATTAACGTTTGACATTGAACGATTAACGATTTATAGTGTTAACCACCGCAAAGTAAGCGGCTGATGAGGTCGTACCGGTGCGTCTTACATCGGTACGAGGAGGAAACATCAAGGAAGAAGGAGCCTAATCATGGCACGAAGAAGTGTTCGCCTGTTGGCATCAATAGCTGCAGTCGCGACTATGGTCACGACGTTTGCCGCCTGCGGCAACAAGCAGGCCACCACAGACGAGAACGGCAAGCCAATCGTCAATATTCTGGTTCGTCGCAACGTGACCGACCATCCGATGCAGGACACCCAGTACACCAAGGATCTGGAAGCCGCCTGCGATTGCACCATCAAGTGGCAGGAAGTCTCTGACAACGCTTGGGGCCAGCAGAAGAGCGCCAAGATGGCCGCCGGTGAATTCCCGGACATTGGCTTGAGCTTGTTCAGCATGGTGGATGCGGCCAAGTACAGCACCTATTTCGAGGATCTCAAGCCGCATCTGGACAAGATGCCGAACGTCAAGAAGTTCCTCAAGGCCCAGCCGGGCGCGCGAAGTACGTCACCGATGGCACCAAGATCGCCATGCTGCCTTCCGACCGCGGCAAGGGTTACGAGGTTTCCGGCACTCACATGTTCATCAACAAGACCTGGCTGGACAAGCTGGGACTCCAGATGCCGACCACTTGGGACGAGCTCGAGAACGTGCTCGATGCATTCA
>ENA-OQAS01001261-OQAS01001261.1-human-gut-metagenome-genome-assembly--contig:-NODE-1261-length-12175-cov-4.910442_pt1 | contig 12175 bp, 14 predicted proteins | sample MGYA00242733_ERZ504523 | MGnify/ENA primary metagenome ERZ504523 (study PRJEB26092, sample SAMD00036239) | human gut metagenome | host: Homo sapiens | study: EMG produced TPA metagenomics assembly of... | reverse complement strand
GATGGACGGACCGCTGGTGGACCGGTTGGCTTGCCAAAGCCATGGCCGGGTAGCCAAGTCCGGAAGGGATAAACGCTGAAGGCATCTAAGCGTGAAGCCCCCCTCAAGATGAGATATCCCATTCTTAGTGAAGTAAACCCCCTTGAAGACGACGAGGTAGATAGGGCAGAGGTGGAAGTGTGGTAACACATGGAGCTGACTGTTACTAATCGGGTGAGGGCTTGACCAAGAAACGCAGGTTAAGAATTGATTCAAAAAAGATTAACGATCAACAAGCATGTATGTAGTTTTGAGAGTACAATGTAAAAGAATTTGTGGCCAACAGCCACTTTTTCTTGTATATAGGGGATTGGTCAAATGGTATGATAGGGGTCTCCAAAACCTTTGGTGGGAGTTCGATTCTCTCATCCCCTGCTCCTTAGGAGCCTGAAAGCCTTTAAAATCAAGGCATTCAGGCTCTTTTGTTTTGTCCAAAAAGGGCAGGTACCAACTTTGGGGCCCTGCCAAAATCCAGACAAAAGGAGGTTGCACGTCAAAGATTTCTTCCCCGGTATGATTGCAAATTAGAACATTTTGAGCAAGAATTCATCCGTTAAAGTCTTATGAAGATTAATTATAGAGTTATCAAAATATAAATTTTTCTATTGATTTATTAGTAAAGGATTTTTTTGATAAATATAATCCAATAATAAATCTTAGAAGAGATGGAAATGAATTACGATGAATTTGTGTCATATTTATTAAAGAAATATGGACCAGCTAAATATGATTATTTTACAAATGCTACTTGTAAAACTAAAAGTAAGCGAATTTCAAGAACTAAAGAAGGGTTATTTTGTCATCATATAGATGAAGATAAAGGCTATGTGCTTTCGCATACAGGATGTGCATTAGAACAACCGTTTGAGTACAAAAAGCAGAACGTCTAGTTTATTGTAATTATATTGAACATTTATTACTTCATATATTGATTGGAAAAAACGCTTTTTGGTCTAAACGTCAAAAGTTAATTGCACCTAAGCAATTTTCTTATTTCATTGTTCCAGGTGTTTCTTATATTTGTTCAGAAATAAATTTGTTGTATGACCAAAATGGAAGTTCTGTAGAATGGAGAAATAGGTGTTTTAAAAAAATAGAAAACAATTTTGAAGATTATATTTACATATTAAATTCATTTATTCAATATATAGTGGACAATTATTCTGGAAATATAAATCAAAAAGAAATTATGGTGGGACAACATCTTATCCACAAAGAACTGGGAGAAGGCATCATTACTGATATAGATGGTGAAGAAATATTTTCGGAAGTGACTATTCATTTGCAAATTGTAAGAAAGTCATTTATAGAAATCAGATTGATAAAGGAGATTATCATAAGGAAATAAGGAACATTAAAGAGAACCTTGCTTCCGATACATATAGTAATGTGATAATAAAATCTGTATATAATCGTTTAGTAGTAGAGTGAGGTTAAGAAACAAGGCAAAGCCGATACGCCGTAGGGAAGTTTTTGACGGAGCGTTTATAGATCGCTAACAAAAATTTATTAAGGAGTGTTGATATGTGTCAGGCTGTACAGGAAATGTGTGATGATGCAAGAGCAGAAGGCAGAACACAGGGGGTACAGAGGGCGAAAGTATTGGGCTTCAGAAACAGGCGCTGCTTACCGCACAGAAAATGCTCAAAGAAAGCAGATTCACACTGGAAGATCTCTAATTTTTTCGGGTTGCCGCTGGATGAGATAAAGAAATTACAAATGAAATAACATTCTTAGAATTATGTAAACAAAACCAGGGGATTGCCACCAGGCAATCCCCTGAAATATTTCATATGAAATTATAAAATTATTTCGCTTCAGCTTCAGCGCCTTCAGCGTCCTCATCCTCTTCTGGAGCTGCCTCATACTCACCGATATGAACAACAACTGCATCCTCAGGTGTAATGAAGTGAACATGTTTACCTTCCGGGATCGGGAGGTCTTTTACATGGATATCACGGACGTCTGCAGGATAGCCGTTGAAGTCGATGACGATGGTGTCAAGAAGGTTGGCCGGATCTGCTTTGTAGTGGATCTCTTCCATCTCCTGCTCAACGATACCCTGAACCATGTCGGTGTGCTCCAGTTTGACAGCGACTGTTGTGGAAACCTTCTCACCGGCTACCAGTGCCTGGAAATCCAGAGCCATCAGCTGTTTTTCAATTGGATTATAGTCAATATTTTTTACCAGGGCATCAACTTTTTCGCCTTCGATGTCCAGGTAAATCTGTGTACCTTCTTTATTTGCTTTAATGAATTTGGCTGCCTCGGCACCGTCAAACTGAAGTGCTACAGGCTCTTTCATTTCTTTTCCACTAAGAATTCCTGTGACGTAACCCTCACGTCTTAATTTTTTAGCTTTTACATTCGGGTTTCTTTTCTCTGCTTTCAATGTGATCATGTCAAATTCCTCCTCCTGATGCATGGATTCCGGTAATGTTGCTGTTCGCGCTGTTCGCAGTAACACGAATTCTGCATTTCTTTTCTGACTGGGATCATTATAGCACTTCTCGGACGAGGTGGCTAACAAAAAGTTAGAAAATTTAAGAACAATATTTTGTATTGTTTAACTTATGTACAAAACTTCAAGGGTAAAATTAGACAAAAACAAAGCATATATTTGAGATTTTACAGAAAAAATTAAAACAACATAAAAAATTGCACAAATCAAGTGATCATAAAAGCCTGAAGTTGGCATTTATCTGGAAGAGAGGCAAGTATTAAATATGAATATTCTATTTTTATTTGATTCAGATATGCGAGGAGACGGGAAATATCCATATTGCTGACATATTGGAGAGAGCTGTTGTGATCAATGTAATAAAAATTGGAAGATATGATGTAGGACAGAGATGGCGGTGAAAGAAGGTGGCAACATAACGCGATGGGTATTTTACTCTGGAGAAAGAATTTAACGGAATTGCATATAATTTCTGAAACAATTTAACATATAATTCACAAATCTTTATCTCAACCACGATATCTGAACAGCCGGAAAAATCCTATACTACAAACTATGTGAGCGAGAGAAGAGAAAGGAGATAAGTAATGTCAGAAATTGCACTTAGAAATGTATGTAAGCAATTTGATTCGGAGCATTACGGTGTGAAGGATTTTAATCTTGATATACATGATAAAGAGTTTGTGATCTTTGTAGGTCCGTCCGGATGTGGAAAATCCACCACTTTGCGTATCATCGCAGGCTTGGAGGAGATCACAGACGGTGAGCTGTGGATCGACGGTGAGCTTTCCAATTATCTGGAACCGAAGGAGAGGGGAATGTCCATGGTGTTCCAGAACTATGCCTTATATCCGAACATGACAGTTTATGGAAATATGGCATACGCCCTGAAGATCCGTAAGCTTCCGAAGGATGAGATCGACAGAAAGGTCCATGAGGTGGCAAAGATCCTGGAGATCGACCAGCTTCTTGACCGGAGGCCGGCGGCTCTTTCCGGCGGTCAGAAACAGCGAGTTGCCATTGGAAGTGCAATTATTCGGAAGCCGAAAGCCTTTCTCATGGATGAGCCCCTTTCCAACCTGGATGCAAAGCTCCGTGCTCAGATGCGTGTGGAGCTTGTGAAATTACATAAACAGCTGGACACCACCATTATTTATGTAACGCACGACCAGACAGAGGCCATGACTCTTGGGACTAAGATCGTGGTCATGAAGGATGGTCTGATCCAGCAGGTGGGAGCGCCGCAGAGTATTTATGACAATCCGGTAAATCTTTTCGTGGCAGGTTTCCTTGGTTCTCCGTCCATGAACTTTTTCCGGTGTACGGTAAAAGCAGAAGAAAATAATCGCACGGCCCTTCTTCTGGATGATGCCAAAACTGTGAAAAAGGTTTATCTGGACGGAACCAGAGGAAAACAGATCGCAGACAGATATAACGGCAGACACGTGATCCTTGGAATCCGTCCGGAGGATATCTACGAGTTTGATGAGGCGAAAAAGCTTGGTATTGAAAATGAAAGCGTAGATGTAGATGAGCCTGTAGTAAACCGGGAGATGCTGGGAGCGGAAGTGATCCTCTATTTTGATGAGCAGGGCAAAACTCTGGCAGTCCGCTTAAGTCCGGAAAATCAGACACAGGTAGGGGAGAAGGTTTCTCTGTATTTTGATATGGAGAAGGCCCATGTGTTTGATCCGGAGACAGAAGAAAATATTTTTGTGTCATGAATTTATGTCACGGAAGAGCTTGAGTACAGGCAGATCAGCCTGTAGATAGAATCTGATTATGCAAGGAGGAGAAATAGTTATGGAAAATAACAGCAAAAGCAAGATCACACCGTACTTATATCTGGTGCCTTGTATGCTTATTTTTGGAATTTTTCTGTTTTATCCGTTTGTGAAAACAATTTATTTAAGTCTTTACAAGACTAACAAGATGGGACAGGCAAAGCTGTACGTTGGTCTGGGAAACTATAAAGAACTGCTTCAGTCAGCATCCTTTATCAACAGTCTGAAGGTAACGCTGATCTTTGTGCTGATCGTTGTGGTCGGCGGCATGCTTCTTGGTCTGATCGCAGCAGTGCTTTGTAACAAGGCGTTTCCGGGAATCCGGGTGTTCAGTACATCCTATGCTCTGCCAATGGCTATCGCATCCAGCTCTGCAGCAATGATCTTCCAGATCATGCTCCACCCGGCAGTAGGTATTGTGAACAAGCTTACCGGCCTGGATATCAACTGGCTGAACGATCCGAACACGGCTCTGATCTGCGTAGCCATTCTTACTGCGTGGCTGAACAGCGGGATCAATTTTCTGTATTTTTCCGCAGGACTCGGGAATATTGATGAGACCATTTATGAGAGAGCTTCTGTGGATGGAGCCAGCAGTGTGCAGCAGTTTTTCAGCCTGACGCTTCCGGGACTTTCCCCGATCATGTTTTACACACTGGTGGTAAATATCATACAGGCCTTTCAGTCCTTTGGACAGATCAAGATCCTGACAGAGGGTGGTCCTAATGAGTCTACCAATGTTATTGTTTATTCCATTTACAGGGATGCGTTTTTTAACTACCGCTTCGGAAGTGCGGCAGCCCAGTCTGTTATCCTGTTTGTGATCATCATGATCATCACACTGATCATGTTCCGTATTGAGAAGAAGGGAGTGAATTACTGATGAGCCAGATGGAAAATATGGCAGTCCCGGCAGTGGGAAACATGTCAAAAGAGGAGCTTCTGGAGCTGAAAAAAGCTATGAATGCAAAGGCTCTTGCAAAGAGAAGGACAAGAACAGCGCTCCGTGTTACGGCAAATGTGGTGTTTGCAGTTCTGATCCTGCTTCCATTGCTTTATGCCATCAGTATTGCACTGATGCCTTCCAGTGAACTGTTTACTACAGAGTTGAATCTCTTTCCCAAGAATCCGACCTTTTCCAACTTTATCAATGCATTCCGCACCGTTCCACTTCTCCGATTCATATTGAATTCCTTTATCATGGCGGGATGCATTACCATCGGACAGATCATTACCTGTTCTCTTGCTGCTTTTGCGTTTTCTTTCCTGGAATTCAAAGGAAAAGGTATTCTCTTCATGGTTGTGATGGCAACCATGATGGTTCCGGGAGAGGCAACGATCATTTCCAACTACCTGACGGTATCAAGCTGGGGAATGCTGGATACTTATCAGGTACTGATCGTGCCTTACCTTACATCCGCAATGGGAATTTTCCTGTTCCGTCAGTTTTACATGACTTCCCGATCTCACTGTATGAATCGGCAAAGCTTGACGGCTGCAGCAATCTGAAATTTATCGTAAGGATCCTGCTTCCGCTGACAAAATCCGCTATTGGCGCTATGGCAGTGTATACCTTTATCAACGCATGGAATATGTACATGTGGCCGCTGCTTGTAACAGGCTCCAACAATATGCGAACCGTTCAGATCGGTATCAGTATGCTGGATAGTGTGGATTCACAGTCTATCACCCTGATGATCGCAGGCGTTGTTATGATCATCATTCCGTCCATTTCCATCTTTATCGTTGGACAGAAGCAGCTGATCAGAGGAATGTTCTCTGGTGCAGTCAAGGGCTGATATCGGAGCAGGCAGCAACCCTGCAGCATCCTGCTGTAAGGGGAAAAATAATGCAAAAAGATACTGCAAAGTCGTAAGACGGGCAGTTCATCTTATATAAAAAAATGAAAAAAGAGAAAATTTTTCAAGAGGAGAAAAAAGTTATGAAGAAAAAAATCATCGCAGCTTTCCTTACTACAGCAATGACTATCGGTTCTCTTTCCGGAGTAACTGTATTCGCCGCAGATGCCGGCACAGATGAAAAGTGGAAATGGCAGATGCTTCCGATGTAGACGGAACTACCATTACCTTCTGGCATTCCATGGGTGGTGTCAATGGTGAGGCAATCGATACACTGGTAAAAAAATTTAACGATGAGAATGAATACGGAATTACTGTAGATGCTCAGTATCAGGGTGAATATGATGATTCCCTGAACAAGCTGAAAAGTGCACAGATCGGAAACATGGGTGCGGATCTTGTACAGGTATATGAGATCGGAACAAGATTCATGATCGATTCCGGATGGATCGTGCCTATGCAGCAGATGATCGACGCAGACAGCTACGATGTATCTGAGATCGAGCCGAACCTGGCTGCATACTACACCATCGACAATGAGCTGTACTCCATGCCATTCAACTCTTCCACACCGATCATGTATTACAACAAGGACATGTTTGATAAAGCAGGCATCACAGAAATTCCGGACAGCCTGGAGGGCATCGGTGAGATCGGACAGGATCTTCTGGACAAAGGCGGCGCAGGCGAGGTAATGTCTCTTGGAATCTACGGATGGTTCTTCGAGCAGTTTATCGGAAAGCAGGGCCTTGAGTATGCAAACAACGGAAACGGACGTAAAGAGGCTGCTACAGCTGTTGCTTTTGACGAGAATGATGCTGCAAAGAATATCCTTACAGCATGGAAGGATCTTAACGACAAGGGCTTCGCACCGGTCGTAGGAAAAGGCGGCGATGCTGGTCTGGCAGATTTCTCAGCAGGAAAATCTGCGATCACTCTTGGCTCCACAGCTTCCCTGAAACAGATCCTTCAGGATGTAAACGGAAAATTTGAGGTTGGTACTGCATACTTCCCGAAGATCAAATCCAGTGACGAGGGCGGTGTTTCCATCGGTGGTGCATCTCTTTGGGCACTGAACAACAATGATCCGAAAAAGCTTCGTGCAACATGGGAGTTCGTAAAATTCCTGATCTCTCCGGAGTCTCAGGCTTACTGGAACGCACAGACCGGATATTTCCCTGTAACTGTAAGTCTCAGGAAGAGCAGGTATTTAAGGATAATGTTGCAAAATATCCGCAGTTCCAGACAGCGATCGACCAGCTCCATGATTCTTCCGCCGACTATGTAGGCGCTCTGTTAAGTGTATTCCCGGAGGCAAGAGCTACCGTGGAATCCGAGATTGAAAGTATGCTCAACGGAAAAGAGGATGTGGATACAGCTGTGAAAAACATGGCAGATTCCATCAACAAATCCATCGAAGAGTATAACCTGGTGAATGAATAATTCGAAAAGGCGTGGAAACTGAAAAAGAAAAATAAATATATACAGCCAAAAATCCCCGGGTAAGCTCCTGGGGATTTTGCTATAGTCACGGAAAAAAACATCCTGACAGGAAAATATCAGGAGAAAATCAGAGGAATCTCTGGACGTAAGAGTATATATTGGCTATAATGATGAAGTTAATATCTACTCCTCAGGAAGGAAGAAAAATCTGTGAATAGAAGTAAAAGAGAAGATTATAAGAGATTTGTGGTATTTTGTCTGGCAAGTCTGATCGTGATCGCACAGGCAGCGATCTTTGCTTATGTATGGTATGATTTTTACAGTGACCTGATCCTGAAGCCATTCTGGAGAAAAGGTAACTGGGTAATGATCCTGATCTATGCGCTGATCTATCTGATGTTTGCCAAGCTTTACGGAGGTCTGAAGGTAGGCTATCTGAAGCGTATCGATGTATTTTATTCATTGACGCTGGCAACGATCTGTACCAATGTTGTGACGTATTTTCAGATCACACTGATCAACAGATGGTTTATGTCGCCAGACCGGTGATCGAAATGACCGGAGTCCAGCTTGTTGTGACGGTACTGTGGATCTGGGGATCCAGGTATATTTACTCCAGACTGTACGGAGCCAGAAGGCTGCTGGTGATCTACGGAGACCGTGATCCCGGTGATGTGATCCACAAGATGAACACTCGAAAGGATAAATACGATATCAGCGGTAAGGTTCATATCCGTGAGGGCGAAGAGAAGATCCATGCCATGATGGAAGATTATGAAGGCGTGATCATCTGGGATCTTCCGTCCCAGATCCGAAACAGGTATCTGAAATACTGTTTTTCTCATTCCATCCGCTGCTATATGAGCCCGAAGATTTCCGATATCATCCTGCTTGGAACAGACAGGATCCATCTGTTTGATACGCCGCTTCTGATGTGCAGGAATCAGGGACTTTCCATGGAGCAGCGTGCAGCCAAGAGAGTTCTGGATATCATTGTTTCCGGACTTGGGATCATCGTATCCTCACCCATCATGCTGATCATTGCCATTGCGGTGAAGGCTTATGACGGCGGTCCGGTATTTTATCTCCAGGATCGTCTTACCTATCAGGGAAAGGAATTCCGCATCCGGAAATTCCGAAGCATGTGTGTGGATTCCGAGAAGAACGGAGCACGTCTTGCGTCCAAGCACGATTCCCGTATCACACCGGTAGGCCATGTTCTGCGTAACCTGCATCTGGATGAGCTTCCCCAGCTGTTTAACGTGTTTATGGGTGATATGTCTCTGGTAGGTCCACGTCCGGAACGAGATGTGATCATGCAGGAATATGAGCAGGAAATCCCGGAATTCCACTATCGTCTTAAGGTAAAAGCCGGACTGACCGGTTATGCTCAGGTATATGGCAAATATAACACCACACCGTATGATAAGCTGAAGCTGGATCTGTTTTATATTGAAAATTATTCATTCCTTCTGGATATCAAGCTTCTGTTTATGACTGTAAAGATCTTTTCCAGAAAGAAGTTTCCGAGGGCGTGGATGATAATCAGAAGAACGCTCTTAAGGATTCCGAAGACAAAAATAAGTAACGAAACGAAATGCGTGTCAGGCTGCGGCAGATCATCCTGACGCGCATTTTGTGGATAGAGAGGACGGAGGTTGTTTTTATGGAAAAGCCGTTGGTTTCCGTAGTGATGCCCGTATATAACGGGGAAAGATATATTGGAAAAGCGATCGAATCAGCACTGGGACAGGAGGTTCCGGTAGAAGTGCTGGTCATTGATGACTGTTCTGCAGACGGCACAGAACTTGCTGTAATGAAATATATGGACAGCGGAAAGATCCGTTATATCCAAAATGAACAGAATATGGGGGCTGCCCGTTCCAGAAACCGGGGCGTAAAGGAAGCCCGGGGAAAATATATCGCATTTCTGGATGCGGATGACTGGTGGGAAAAGGGCAAGCTGAAAGCCCAGACAGAGGTTATGGAACAGACCGGCTGTGCGATCTGCTCCACCGGAAGAGAACTGATGACGCCGGATGGGCGCACTACCGGCAAATATATTCCGGTAAAGGAACGGATCACATACAGGGAGCTTCTGAAGCATAACAGCATCAACTGTTCTTCCGTATTGCTACGCAGAGAAGATGCACTTGCGTTTCCAATGGAGCATGATGACAGCCATGAAGATTACATTACCTGGCTCCGGATATTGGGAAAGGGAGGATTTGCAGCAGGGATCAACAGACCTTACCTGAAATACCGGCTCAGTGAAGGGGGAAAATCCAGAAATAAGCTGAAGTCTGCGGCAATGACTTATCAGGTGTATCGGTATGTGGGATATGGTCCGCTGAAGAGTCTGTTTTTCTTTGTTTCCTATGCGCTCCACGGGATATGGAAATACCGTTGAAAAATTCTGGAAGAGGTGAATAATTCTGACATATATTAATTCTTTATTTCCAAATTCATAAATATATGTTATTATTTATTCATACTTTTATCAAATATTACAAGGTGGAAACAAATGAAACAGAGAACGGATAGCCAGGGAGTTCCGTATTCTTACCTGGTCGATAACATTAAAGTAGTACTGATCTTTCTTGTCGTATTTAATCATCTGATCGCATTTCAGCTGGTCAAGGTGGACATGGTGGTGCGTTATGTATGGTATGGGATCACCATTTTTCACATGCCTGCTTTTATTTTTATATCTGGATATCTTTCCAAGAAGCCACAGGATGTACTGAAGAATGTGAAGAATCTGCTGATCCCTTATATTCTTGGATACAGTCTGACCTGGTATGCTTATATCTGGACCGGCAGAAGCATGGATTATGAGCTGCTCCGTCCGTCCGGAACAGTTATGTGGTATGTGTTGGCACTGTTTATCTACAGGCTGACTATCGAAGCACTTGGCAAGATACGTTTTATCGTGCCTCTGAGCATTATTTTTGCATTGTGGGCAGGAACAAGACCGGAATTTACGACTTATCTTTCAAGCTCCAGGATTGTTGTATTTTTTCCGTTTTTTGTGGCAGGCTATCTGTGGAAGAGTGATTACACAGACGTGGTCCGTAAATTCAAGGGTAAATGGATCCTGCTCCTGGTTTCAGCCCTGCTTTTGTATGCAGTTCCGAATTTTATGATCGCCAATGAGATCCCGGTAGATATTTTCCGTGGGAATCATACGTATCAGTTATCGGGAATGGATGATATCACAGGAATGCTGATCCGCCTTCTGATGTATCTGGTATCTTTTGTGCTGGTGCTGACGCTTCTGGCATTGATCCCGGATGTGAAGCTGCCGGTTACCTTTGTTGGAAGAAATACCATGGGGATTTATTTTTTCCATTATCCGATCATGATCGTACTCAACGGCCTGCTTCTTCTCAGCATCCCGCAGATGCTGAATGTCTGGGTGCTTTTCGGAGTATCCTGGGTGCTTGTGCTGATCCTTGGAAGCAAGCCGGTATCTTTCCTCTACGGAGGGGTACTAAACCTGCTTACATTTATTCTGTTCAAACGTGAGAGGCAGGTGCAGGATGAAGGACTTGAGGATGAATATGATGAAGATGACCGTTATGAGATCATACTGAAAAGAAAGAAAGCCATTGAGGAGCTTGCGGCAACTCTGGACGAGGAGGATGCACGTAAGGTGAAGGACGATGTGGCGGCTGTACTGGAACATGAGACAGAAGAGACGGAAGAAATCCGTGGCGAGGATTTCTTTGTAGATGAGGATCTTGAGATGGAGGAAGGCATGGATGATGCCGGAGCTCCACAGGAATTTGAGCAGCTCCAGGACCTGGATGATATATTAAAGATCACAGAACCGCAGGGGGAAATGGAAGTGCTTTTGAAAAATAAAGAAGAGAAAGCGCAGGATTAAATTAATAATGAAAAAAGTCATTACTTACGGTACCTTTGATCTGTTCCACCAGGGACATTACAATATTCTGAAAAGAGCCAGGGAGCTGGGGGGATTATCTTGTTGTGGGTGTCACCAGTGAAAGCTATGATATCGAACGCGGCAAGCTGAATGTACAGGACAGCCTTCTGAAGCGTATCGAAAATGTCCGCAAGACTGGTTTTGCGGATGAGATCATTGTAGAGGAATATCAGGGCAGAAGCTAAATGACATTACAAAATACAATATCGACCTTCTGGTAGTCGGTTCGGACTGGCGTGGCAAATTTGATTATCTGAAGAATTACTGTGAGGTCGTTTATCTGGAACGTACCAAAAATATTTCCAGTACCAAGCTCAGAAGTGAGGGTATGATCTACAGCATGGGCATTGTTACGGATGATACAGAGGACAACGAAATGGTGATGGAGTCCAAGTATGTCAGCGGACTGCATGTAGAAAGTGTGTATTCCGAGGACGTTTTTGTTGCGAGAGAATTCTGTGACAGATACGAACTTGACTCTTATGGTACAGATTACGGGCAGTTTCTGGAAGGATTGGATATCATTTATATCCGATCCGGTCTGAAAAACAGGGCAGATTATATCCGAAAGGCACTGGAATGTGATAAATATGTGATCAGTGACACGCCTATGGCTCTGGAACCGGAAGAGATAAGAGAG
>ENA-OQAS01001260-OQAS01001260.1-human-gut-metagenome-genome-assembly--contig:-NODE-1260-length-12204-cov-1.988325_pt1 | contig 12204 bp, 18 predicted proteins | sample MGYA00242733_ERZ504523 | MGnify/ENA primary metagenome ERZ504523 (study PRJEB26092, sample SAMD00036239) | human gut metagenome | host: Homo sapiens | study: EMG produced TPA metagenomics assembly of... | reverse complement strand
CGTCTTTGGTGCGGTAGAAGGACAGGATCTTGCGGTGTCGGAGCGTGCGGAGGGATGGACATATTTCCCTTCTGTTTGTCCGCCCGGATTTGCGGAGAAAAGGGATTGCGAAGGCTCTTGTTGGTGAAATGTGCAGATACTGTACGATGCAGTTTGCTCTGATGCGTATGACGGTCAATGCATCGGTTGTGAGTACGGAAGCTTATCACCATATGGGATTCCGGGATCTGGCACCGGTTCAGGAAAAGAACGGGATCCGTTTTGTTCCGATGGATTTGATGATATCACCGGCAAATGTAAGATCTTCTTATAATGGAAAGAAACATACGGGACTTTTTATCGGGATCGCAGTTACCGTACTTATTTTTCTGATATTCCTGGGACTGCTTTTCGGAAAAATCATCAGCAATTTTGCAAGTGGTGAAGGAAAACAGGAGGATTCGTCACAGATTTTTGAATATAACCCGGATGAGGACGGAGAAATTGGCGATATCTTTGGCAGTAATGGAAATGAAGAGGATAATAAGGACAGCAGTTCTGAAGAAGCACAGGGAATCGAGGCAATTGAAGGCTACGAGCAGAAAATCTGCCGTATACGATCACGGAGGAAAATTACACTTATTTTTCCAATGGAAATAAAGGCGAATACCCGATGCAGTTTGATGTCAAATATCCGCAGATCACAGGTGTGGAAGGTGAAAATATTGACAAGATCAATGAAATGCTGAAGGACTGTGCGATGAGTACGGTCAATACCTTATATCTGGCTCCGAGTGATTCTATGAAAGAGAAAATGTTGGAGGAATCGAACCCGTTTTTAGGAAGTCTTGTAACGTACAAGGTTTCTTATGCAGGAGAAGATTTTATCAGCGTAGCATTCAATGATATTTATTATGCAGGAAATACTTCTGCGCAGTATTGTGACCTCCGTACCCGCAACATCCGTATTTCTGACGCAAAGCAGTTTGAAGTGGCAGATATCGTGGATCTAAGCGATGCATTTATGCACGATTGGATGAAAAAGATGAAGGGTGAGGCACCATCGGCAGAGGTGTTAAGCAGTGTAAAATTAAATGATTTCCGACAGATTTTAAATGGGGAAATCCTGGAGAACCGGTACTTTGATGCATTCTTTGTAGATAAGGATGGAATTGAGATCGGAATTACTTACCATTACCCGGGAGATGGAAAAAAATCATCTGCGGAGAGTGGATGGATCACAGCGCCGTTTACTATGAAAGAAATAATTGAATATAAAACAGACAGTGAGTTCTGGAATCTTGTACAAAGTAACAATTGACGAATGTGAAAATTGTGCGAGAATAAATACATATGGTGTTAAAACAATCACAAACGCCTTATAAAAGAAAAACAGATGTATTTGAAAGGAGTTTTAACATGATTTATTCACATGAAGTAGAAATGATGTGTCCGGTAGCTCAGGGTGCAAACCACGGACCAGCTCCAATTCCGGAAGAAGCAAAATGGGTAAAGGCTAAAGAAATCAAAGATATTTCCGGTCTTACACATGGTGTCGGCTGGTGTGCTCCACAGCAGGGTGCATGTAAGCTCACTTTGAACGTTAAAGATGGTATTATTCAGGAAGCACTTGTGGAGACTATCGGATGTTCAGGAATGACTCATTCCGCAGCTATGGCTTCAGAAATTCTTCCAGGAAAGACTATTTTGGAAGCACTTAACACAGACCTTGTCTGTGATGCAATTAATACAGCAATGAGAGAACTTTTCTTACAGATCGTATACGGAAGAACTCAGAGTGCATTCTCAGAAGAAGGACTTCCGATCGGTGCAGGACTTGAAGACCTTGGTAAAGGACTTCGTTCACAGGTTGGTACAATGTACGGAACTCTCGCAAAAGGACCACGTTACCTGGAAATGGCAGAAGGTTATGTAACAGGAATCGCTCTTGATGATCATGATGAAATCATCGGATACCAGTTCGTAAGTCTTGGAAAATTCACAGACTTTGTCAAAGCAGGCGATACTCCGAACGAAGCTTGGGAAAAAGCTAAAGGACAGTACGGACGTGTAGCTGATGCCGTTAAGATCATTGATCCGCGTAAAAACTAATTACATACATAAGTAATTAACGGGTTATATAGGCAACAATATTTCAGGAGGACAATTAAATGGCTTTATTTGAATCATATGAGAGAAGAATTGATAAAATCAATGAAGTTTTAAACAGCTATGGCATTGCTTCACTCGAAGAAGCTGAAAAGATCACAAAAGATGCCGGACTGGATGTATACAACCAGATCAAAGGTATTCAGCCAATCTGTTTGAAAACGCATGCTGGGCTTACATCACAGGTGCAGCAATCGCAATCAAAAAAGGATGTACAAGAGCAGCAGACGCTGCAGCAGCAATCGGAGAAGGACTTCAGGCTTTCTGTATTCCGGGATCTGTAGCAGATCAGAGAAAAGTAGGTCTTGGACATGGTAACTTAGGAAAGATGCTTCTTGAAGAAACAACAGACTGCTTCTGCTTCCTTGCAGGCCATGAATCATTCGCAGCTGCTGAAGGTGCAATCGGTATCGCTGAAAAAGCAAACAAAGTTCGTCAGAAACCTCTTCGTGTTATCCTGAACGGTCTTGGAAAAGATGCTGCAAAGATCATTTCAAGAATTAACGGATTCACATATGTTCAGACAGACTATGACTATTATACAGGAGAACTGAAAGAAGTTCAGAGAATCGCTTACTCTGACGGACTCCGTTCTAAAGTAAACTGCTACGGTGCAAATGATGTACGTGAAGGTGTAGCTATCATGTGGAAAGAAGGCGTTGACGTTTCTATCACAGGTAACTCTACAAACCCGACACGTTTCCAGCATCCGGTTGCAGGTACATACAAGAAAGAATGCGTAGAAGCAGGAAAGAAATACTTCTCAGTTGCTTCAGGTGGTGGTACAGGACGTACACTTCACCCGGACAACATGGCAGCAGGACCGGCTTCTTACGGTATGACAGATACACTCGGACGTATGCACTCTGATGCACAGTTCGCAGGATCTTCATCTGTACCGGCTCACGTAGAAATGATGGGTCTTATCGGTGCAGGTAACAACCCGATGGTCGGAATGACAGTCGCTGTTGCTGTAAGCATTGAGGAAGCTCACAAAGCTGGTAAATTCTAAGAAAACCGCGTAAAATAAGGGCTTGTGAATGCAGTAGATGGTAGTAAAAAGTAGGAAAATGTAGTTAACTCATACATTACTCATACATTACTCATACATTACTCATACACCCTACTCATACACTGCATGAACTAACAATTTACTGTATTTTCAGTATTTCATTATGTAACCATTGTGGGTCACGCTTAGTATAGACTTTTTCAGTAATGTCATATATTTCGTGACCACCATTTTTTAATGGCATATTCGTCAATCCCAGCATTCTTACACATCGTTATAAAAGTATTTCTACCGTCATGAGGTCTATGATCTGGATTAAGTTTCAAAGTGTCAATAAGCTTATTAACTCTATGCATATATTTATCATATGATGTTAGAATACGCATTAAATCAATACGTATGCAAAATTAAGCCAATAGGGCATTACTTTCTTTTGACACCAAATCCTATTTCTTACATATACTAATATCACATCTGATTGAATCGTTTATATATAAAATCTTCCTTAAAGTTCTAAAAAAGAAAGGCAGGCTATCCAGATAATGGAGCAACTTATGGATTATGTAAAACCGGAACTGCTTATTGTGACCGCAGTTCTATACTTTTTCGGAATTGCACTTAAGCAAGCAGAATTTATCAAAGATAAATATATTCCGATCACGCTTGGGGCGACAGGCATTATCATCTGCGGGATCTGGGTGACATCTACCGCACATTTCGCAGGAGCACAGGATGTGTTGACCGCAGTTTTCGCATCCGTAACGCAGGGCATTGTTGTTGCAGGACTGAGTACCTACATCCATCAGATCATCAAGCAGGCAGGAAAAGAAGAGTAGGAGTAGAAGTGGTATGGCATTAAATGGAATTGACATCAGCAACTGGCAAAGTGGGATCAATCTTGCGGTTGTCCCGTGTGATTTTGTGGTGATTAAGGCGACAGAAGGAACCGGTTATGTAATCCGGATTACGAAAGAGCCTACCGTCAGGCGAAAACAGCAGGGAAATGCCTGGGCATTTATCACTATGCGTCTGGTGGAAATATACAGGCGGAGGCAGAATATTTTCTGAAGAATGCAGGGAGCCGTGTGGGGGAGGCAATGCTTGTGCTGGACTGGGAAGGGCGGTCCAATCCGGCATTTGGTGTGAATGACCGGGAATGGGTGAAAGCCTGGTGTAATTATATTTCAACAAAGACCAGCGTCAATCCTGTGGTTTATGTGCAGCAAAGTATGATGAGCCGGTTGCAGAATATCGGAAACTATGGACTGTGGGTAGCGCAGTACGCGAGTATGGAGCCAATCGGGTACCAGGAAAATCCATGGAATGAGGGTGCATATGCCTGTGTGATGCGGCAGTACAGTTCTTCGGGAAGATTAAGCGGATGGAATGGCAATCTGGATTTGAATAAATTCTACGGAGACCGGCAGGCGTGGAGCCGATATGCTGGAAAAGGAAACCAGACAACTCCAGAGAAACCTTCTGAAGAGGAAGAAAACCAGGAAGGAACTACGCTGGATCTGGTTTTTGGACGATGCGTGGAGAATTTGGAAATGGGGAAGAACGGAAAAGCCGGCTTGGAACCAGATATGGAGAAGTGCAGGGATGATCGATTATATTTCCGGTGCCAGTACAGAGACACTGGCAAAGGAAGTGCGTGCCGGGAAATATGGCAACGGGGAAGTGCGGAAAACGGTTCTGGGGAAACGGTATGAAGAAGTACAAAGCAGAGTCAATGCCGAAGAAAACAAGTATCATATCGTCAAATCCGGGGATACGCTTTCGAAAATTGCAGCGATATACGGAACATCTTATCAGGAAATCGCAAGGTTGAACAAACTACAAAATCCGAATCTGATTTATGTCGGTCAGAGGCTGCGGATCAAATAACCGGCTAATAGATTTGATATTCAGAATCTGGTCTTTGAATTCAGTAATTTGGCAAAAAGAGCTATTGTTTTTAGCTTTTTGGTGTGCTATGATGAAAAAAATGAATACACAGGAGGTTTTGGGATATGATAATAACTTAAATGACCAGACAACTGAGAATAGTGAAGGGGAGGAAAAGAGTCCATCTTCTTACACCGATCCCAATGCAGGATATACAGAAGCAGAGCCGCAGGCAAAGAATGACAATAGCGTGCCAAAAGAGGCAGCGGACGATAATTTAAAGCAGGAAGAAAAAAGTCATCCGGCATATACTTACGGTGAAATGCCAAATTCAGAGAACGGAACCAATCAGAGCGGAGCTTATACCAATGGGTACTCTGACAACCAGTATCAGAATAGCGGTTATAATACCGGATTTAACGCGAGCGGCTACAATAACAATTACAATAGCCAGAACAATTATCAGATGCCGCCAAAGCAGATGGATCTATCTCCACTTTCTACCGGAGAATGGCTTTTAACGCTGATTGTCGGATTTATTCCATGTGCGGGACTGATTCTGTATATTATCTGGGCGTTTGGTAATAGTGGCAATCTGAACCGGCGTAACTACTGCAGAGCGTCCCTGATTCTTCAGGTTATTTCGTATGTACTTGTGATTTTCTTTATTTGATTGTAGTAGTTGGCGGTATTAGCTATTATGGTTATTAAATAAGTATCTGATGGGCTTTTCGGCAAGGAAGCAGTGCTTTGCTGAAAAGCTTTTTCGTTTTTTTAGAAATTCTTTAGAAATCTATTCCGGTTCTCTTTAGCTTTAGGAGATAGACTATAGTCAAGGATGAGAAAAAGAGGAGAAAAGCAGTTATGGAAATGAATCATGTACTGGTCGTTGAAGACGACAAGGAAATCAGAGAAGGTGTGGAAATATACCTGAAAAGTCAGGGATACGAAGTATTTCAGGCGGCAGATGGGATTGAAGGTCTGGAAGTGATCGAGAAAGAGGAAATCCATCTTGCAATCGTCGATATTATGATGCCGCGGATGGATGGAATCCGTATGACGATGAAGCTTCGGGAAAAATATGATTTTCCGGTGATCATGCTGTCGGCAAAATCAGAGGAAGTGGATAAGATCATGGGACTGAATATCGGGCAGATGATTATGTGACGAAGCCATTTACACCGATGGAGCTTCTTGCAAGGGTGAATTCACAGCTCAGAAGATACCGGATGTTTGCAGAGAAGCTAAGAGACCGTGAAGAAAATCAGAATATCCATGTGATCGGCGGTCTGGAGCTGAATGAAGATACGGTGGAGGTATCGGTTGACGGAGAGCCGGTGCGCCTGACACCGATTGAGTACAAAATCCTGCTTCTCCTTATGAAGAGTCCTGGAAGAGTTTTTTCGGCAGAGGAAATTTACGAGCGTGTATGGAATGAAAAAGCGATCAATACCGATACGATCATGGTCCATATCCGGAATATCCGTGAAAAAATTGAGAGCTGCCCGAAAGAACCAAAATATTTAAAGGTGGTGTGGGGCGTTGGATACAAAATCGAAAAACAGGCATAAACTAGGGATTGTCCTGATTTTAGGTGTAATCTTACTTGCGACGGTGATCGTGTTAGGAAACTATAATACTTTTTATAAGAATGCAAAAAAGGAGCAGGACAGTCTGACACAGAACTACCGGACGAGTGAGTCCTTTATGAAGACATTTATCCGGGACTGCTATGTATTGTATTCCAAAGAATCCGGAAACGAATATAACGTAAAGTTTCTGGATGATTATTATCCGGAATTTGATGAGAAATTTAACCGGCAGATTGCATATATGAATTACCAGGTGCAGGATGCAAAAGGAGAGGTAATCGATGGATACCGGTCGAATAGAGATTCCTGGGAAAAAGTGAAAGATACCGAGCTTGCAGATTATGCTCTTGGGATTAAGATCTCGTTTGACAAAAACGGTGAAATCAAGATTGATCAGGTGATGGGAACGGAAGTAACCAAACAGGAAGCTGTTCTGAAGATCCTGACCTCAAATCTGCCGGAAAAAATATTTGAATATGAAGATGAAAGTGAGATTGAAAATATTTCACCAAAAGACAGGACCTATTATTTCATGATGACGGAAGCAAAGCTGAATGCTTATGTTATGCGGGTATATCCGATTACTTCAATGGTGGGAAACGCGGCGGTTTATACAATCTTGACCCTTATATTGTTGGTCGCACTTCTGGCATGGCTGATTCCGATGAAGAAAGATCTGCATACAGGAGATGAAAAAATTTTCCATGTACCATTGAAATTGCGATAGCGACTGGTATTACTGGAATTAGCCTGATTTTCAGCTATCTTGGAGAACTGATTACGCACGCGAAAGGAAATGTGTGGCCAATCGATTTTCTGGTATGGTTTGTTTTCTTTGCAGTCATGTACTGGGTATCCGGCTGTGTACGCCAGATCCGGCTTCTTGGAGTAAAGGAATATGTGAAAAAAAGAGTTCTGCTGATTTGGATCTGGAGAAGATTCGGAAACGGAATCCGAGGCGGTATCCACTGGTGCAAGGATAAGATCGAAGCATTTTATCATTCTCTGGATCAGTTCAATTTCAAGGAAAAGAATAATAAGATTATTTTGAAAATCGTGCTGTTCAATTTTGCAATCCTGCTGGTGATCTGTTCATTCTGGTATTACGGAATTGCAGGACTGATCGTATATTCTGTAATCCTGTTCCTGATCCTGCAAAAATATTTTAATGATCTCCGGAAAAAATATGCATTGCTTTTGGAGGCAACCAATAAAATTGCAGATGGAAATCTGGATGTAGAGATTGAAGGTGATCTTGGTGTGTTCAGTCCGTTCCGTAATGAAATCCAGAAGATCCAGACCGGATTTAAGAAAGCGGTAAAGGAAGAAGTAAAAAGCCAGCGTATGAAAACAGAACTGATCACAAACGTATCACATGATCTGAAAACACCGCTGACTGCGATCATAACCTATGTGAATCTGTTGAAAGACGAGAAAGATGAGGAAAAGCGAAAGGATTATATTGATATTCTGGAACGCAAATCTATGCGTCTGAAAGTCCTGATCGAAGACCTCTTTGAGATCAGCAAAGCAAGCAGCCAGAATGTAAACCTGAATTTGATGAACGTGGATATCGTCAATTTGTTTAAACAGGTAAAATTTGAGCTGGAAGATAAGTTCGAAGAAAAAGATCTGGAGTTCAGGACCACTTTCCCGGAAGAAAAAGTGATTCTTCGTCTGGACAGCCAGAAGACCTACCGGATCTTTGAGAATCTTCTGAATAACATTGTAAAATATGCACTTCCGGGAACAAGAGTTTATGTGGAAATCGAAAAGACGGAGAAAGATGTATTTATCCGCCTGAAAAATATTTCCGCAACCGAGCTCACCTTCAATCCGGAAGAAATTACAGAACGCTTCGTCCGCGGAGATGAGTCCCGCAATACCGAAGGCTCCGGTCTTGGTCTTGCAATCGTAAAAAGCTTCGTAGGTCTCCAGGGTGGAAGCTTCCATATCGAAACCGAAGCAGACCTCTTCAAAGCCGAAATCCGCTGGCTTTGCCGGGAGAAGAGACAGTGAAGCAGGAAGCATAAGAAAAATAAATGGTACCGGATTCAATTTTTTTACAACTGAATCTGGTACCATTTATTTCTGATTTGTCTCACAACCTATATCATTCAACTTTTTTACTTTGGGAATCCGCTGGAGTAATGAATCTCATAATCATCCGTGATAAAGAGTGCCTCTGCCCCCTTGATTCCTTCGATATATTTCAATCCATCATCTAACCCCATCGCAAAGCAGGTCGTACTAAGTGCGTCCGCTCCGTAGAAGAGTCACAGACAATACTCACCCCAAGCAGATCATTTTCATAAGGATACCCGGTTTTCGGATCTAAGATATGGTGATAAATCTTGTCGCCCACCTTAAAATACCGCTCATAAATCCCGGAAGAAACCACAGATTGATCCTTGATCTTTACACTGGTGATCGCTTCTCCATTCTGTGCAAACGGCTTCTGAATCCCGATATTATAATCCGAGCCATCCGGTTTGCCGCCAAGAGCCAGCACATTTCCGCCCAGATTGATCAGCGCATGGGATACATTCTGCTCTTTCAGATATGCTTTCAGCTGATCCGCAATATATCCCTTTGCAATTCCGCCAAGATCAATAGCCGCCTCCGGATCCAGAAGCTGAACCGTATTTCCATCAACCTCACATTCTCATATCCGATATGACGTTTCGCTTCCTGAATCGCCGCCTCATCCGGAACGGTCCCCGTAGTATTCTTAAAATCCCACAAGTCACTAAGTGGAGCAATCGTAATATCAAACTTTCCATCTGCCAGACGGCTGTATTCTACGCCTTTCTGAATCAAATCCACCGTATCACCCGAAAGTGTCACAGGCTCCCCGTTTGCATGGTTCAGCTCATAAATCTCGCTTCCTTCCGAAGTCCGGCTAAACCGCGCATTATAATCCTCGCATTTCGCCACACAAGCATCCAGAACATCCTCTGAATCCTTATCATAAACCGTAATCGTCACCACCGTATCAAACACGGTAACCGTCCGCGACACCGGCTGCGGCGAACTCTTAGAACATCCGCCCAGACAAAAAGTCCCAAACAAACTCAAACAAATACCAATTCCCAAACTTTTTATTTTCATCGCAAACCTCCTCAAACCATAACCTACAGCATTGTTTTTTCATAAACTTCCTAAAAACGACATAATGAAAATTTACGAATCTCAGGTCTGTGCAACCAGCCAATGCACAGCCGTGAGGGAAGCGAAAGTCCTGCACGCCTCTATTTTGTGCAATGGAGATGAAACACAAAATCGTGGAAGCCATTGCTGAACACGATTTTCGTCCTAAGTGGTTCATCGGAATGGTTTGCACAACTTGAGGCGTGCAGGACTTCCCGCTTCCCTCCCGGCGTCTCCATTCTCTTTTCCTACAGACCGTCCTTCCCGCTAATTACCCCATTATACGTTCCCCTATGAAAAAAATCAATCGAACACTTGATTGCATTAGATAAAATGATGTGTTAGAATAAACAAAGAAAAAGGAGAACCCTATGAGCCATAAAGAAAATAAGAGCCATGAGGAGAAAGCATCCGGTTTCAAAAAGAATGATCTGATTCTTGTCCTCCTTGTATTTGCTGCGGCAGGCATTTTTTTGCAGGACATCTATTCACGAGCCAGAAAAGCGCAGGCGTTGTAGAAATACAGATTGACGGGAAAGTGGTAGAGACACTGGATCTGCAGAAAGAGCGTGCATTTAAGATCAACGGAGGAACGAACACCGTGCAGATCGAGAACGGAAAAGTGAAAATGGCAGCGGCCAACTGTCCGGATCAGATCTGTGTACACCAGAAAGCAATTTCAAGGAACGGAGAGAGTATTATCTGCCTTCCGAATAAGATCGTTCTGAAAATTGTCGATGGAGAAGAAGCCGAACTGGATGCGGTGACGAATTAAGATATGAAGAAAATACAGTCAGAATAGCGTGGTTTGGTGTATTTACTGCCCTTGCGCTGATATTTAGTTATGTAGAGACTCTGATCCCGTTTCAGATCGGGATTCCGGGGGTTAAGCTTGGACTGGCGAATCTGATCGTTGTGGTGGCACTGTACAAGATGGGTGGAAAGGATGCCCTGTTGCTTTCGGTGACGCGTATCGTGCTGTCCGGATTTATTTTTGCCAGTCTGTTTAGTATTTTATACAGTCTGGCAGGCGGACTTTTAAGCCTTGCAGTGATGGTGATTTTGAAAAAGCGGGGATCATTCAGTGTTTTTGGAGTCAGCATGGCAGGTGGTGTCTTTCACAATGTCGGTCAGCTGATCGTAGCGATGCTGGTCGTGGAGACATTCAGCGTCGCCTATTATGTGCCGGTGCTTCTGATCGCAGGAGTGATCACCGGATTTATTATCGGAGTTGTGGCAAATGAAATGCTCAAAAGACTTGGCAGCATCGTATTGTCATAGCATGGGAGGAAGAGATGATTTCATATATAAGAGGGGAGCTTGTAGCTCTCGAAGAAGATAAAGTGATCGTAGATGTAGGCGGCGTGGGCTACGGGATTTTTATGTCCGGACAGGCGATGGGACAGCTTCCGCCGGTTGGGAGTAAAGTGAAGATCCACACCTATCTGAATGTCAAAGAAGATGTCATGCAGCTGTATGGATTTTTAAATCGTGATGCGCTTTCTGTGTTCAAGCTTCTGATCGGTGTCAGTGGAATCGGACCGAAAGGAGGTCTTGGGATTCTGGCGCAGCTTACACCGGACGAACTTCGATTTGCCGTGATGTCGAAGGACATCAAGGCAATTTCAGCAGCACCGGGAATTGGCAAGAAGACGGCGGAGAAGCTGATCGTGGAACTGAAGGATAAGCTGAAGATTGAGGACGTACTGGATCACCAGGTGGAAGCGGCAAATGGAGCCGCTGAAGATACGGTAAATGCACAAGGACTTCAGGCAGATGCGGTACAGGCACTTACGGCGCTTGGCTATGGAAGTACTGAGGCACTGCAGGCAGTACGAAAAGTAGAAATGGATGAGAGCACGACGGTGGAAGATCTGCTGAAGGGTGCACTCAAATATTTGATATAAGAGGATTAGGATGGGAAGAAGAATTATTACCACAGAGAATCTGGAAGAGGATGTAAAAATTGAGAGCCATTTAAGACCTCAGCTTCTGGAAGATTATATTGGACAGGCGAAGGCAAAAGAGACTCTTAAGATTTATATAGAAGCGGCAAAAAGCAGGGGAGAGGCACTGGATCATGTGTTGTTTTACGGTCCGCCGGGACTTGGAAAGACAACCCTCGCCGGGATCATTGCGAATGAAATGGGCGTAAATATCAAGATCACGTCAGGCCCTGCGATCGAGAAACCTGGGGAAATGGCGGCAATCCTTAATAATCTTCAGGAAGGAGATGTGCTTTTTGTAGATGAGATCCACCGGCTGAACCGGCAGGTGGAGGAAGTACTTTATCCGGCGATGGAAGATTTTGCAATCGATATTATGATCGGAAAAGGGGCTTCGGCAAGGTCGATCCGTCTGGATCTGCCGCATTTTACACTGGTAGGGGCAACCACCCGTGCCGGAATGCTGACA
>ENA-OQAS01001259-OQAS01001259.1-human-gut-metagenome-genome-assembly--contig:-NODE-1259-length-12217-cov-3.671629_pt1 | contig 12217 bp, 14 predicted proteins | sample MGYA00242733_ERZ504523 | MGnify/ENA primary metagenome ERZ504523 (study PRJEB26092, sample SAMD00036239) | human gut metagenome | host: Homo sapiens | study: EMG produced TPA metagenomics assembly of... | reverse complement strand
TGACATTTTTTATAAATATATTAAATACTTACCATCATAATTTTTCAAACTCACATACCTGTAGTCTTTTTTCGTGCTGCATTTCCTGCGAATATATGTCTTTGATATCCCCTGTACTTATATTAAGCTTTCTTACTATATATTTATTATCACCTACGCATGCAAAATATATATTTCCATCACTATCAAAACGCGACTGTATACACCATTCTGTATATATAATAGTTGATGCTATTTCTGGATACTTCTCATTCATATTGCACTGAATAACAACTTCATCTGTTGACACATCAATCTGCTCTGTATAATATCTATACTCATCAGCTGATATTCCACTCACCCAGTTAACATATAGATTATCTTCTATTGGATATAATGAAAGTCTTTCATAATAGTGATACTCACTAGCGTACTGTTTCACAATATAGCTTGCTCATCTGTATCTATAGGCACTGCACACAGATATCTCTGATTATCTCCCGATACTAAATAATATAATTTACCATTAGTTAAACAGGCACTATTATCATATTTATTAACTGACAATCCATTTATTGATAACGTCTTCTCTTCTTTCTTATCTCTCATTGTCTTATCATAGGAAACAAGTATATCTTTTTCTGTAGTCCTCTCAATCATATATAACCTTTGATTATGATACCATATCTTATTTCCCAGACAGGCATCTTCAGACATATATGCCTCACACTCTTCTGTCCTATGGTCACAGTCTATCTTTGAACATAATGGTATGGTCATATCTTTCACCATATCATAATAATATATATACGAATTCCTATTATTATTAACAGGCGCACCGGCTATATAATAATATCCTGTCTCTGATGCCGCCGCATTATCCGACATATAATACTGTGGTGCATTGTCATCATATACATATGAGGAATACTTATAATCCTCAGATGATGTCTGATTTGTTACCTTACCCGAACACGCTGTCATAACTAATGCTGTTGTAACTGTCATCATAATTAAAAATATCTTTTTCATAGCCGATACGCCCCTTTCTTTATTCAAAACTTAAATATTTTATTATTCTAACCAGTAATCAATATTTCCCCATTCATCAACATAAAATCTAAAAGTTACATATCCATAATAATAATCATCACCATCTGCTGCATGACCTGTATAATGGAATACATATGTTGCCATTGATGTCGTGTATCCATATTGTTCTACGTAATCCATATTATCTATTGCAACATTAACACTATCCTTGCTCCATCCTTTAGGAATTATATCTATAACCCAGCCATAAGAGCCTTCATCATATGCATATTCAACACGAGCTGTTATAGAAATATCAACATTATGTGAATTATCAAGCACATAATTAGAAGTAGCTGTTACCGTTACTACACCACCCTGTGATGCAGATGCCTTCTGTGGATTAATAAATACTACAACAGCAATAAATGCTATGATAGCCGCTGTTGCCATTTTACCTATTCTCTTTATTCTCATAATATTCATAATATTTTCTCCTTTCGGTAAATATCTTTAGTTACTCGGTTACTAACTAAATATTATCTATACCTCCTCCTTTCTTAATTAAATTTAACTCTTTGTTGCACTAATACTAAATATTAAGAACTGAGCTCTTGGTTCTTTATAATTAATGCACAAAGTATTTATACCGTTAGCCTAACTCATTAGACCTGTTCTGTCAATTAATTTTACTATTATTTATTACATATTAGCCACCACAATGTTTATTCCCATTATGTTATTAATCATAATATCTATCTATTATTTCATAATCTACACTTGTTTCACCATAACAATCTGCATACGCTTTTATCTTATATTTTATATTTAAGCCGTCAGAGTTGCTTATCGTGCAATATCTTACTCCGTAATCTTGATATATTTGAGCATTCTCATCTATTACAGCTGAATAACCGCCACAACATTCCACATTTAAATATATCCAGTCCATACTTACCCAAGCTCCATCTGCATATTCATATGAAATAATAACTTTTACATAAGCACATACTTCTCCTGTATTATCTATTAACTCTATATGATAAGTAACATTATCCTCATACAGTCTCCTATCCAAATCAATCTCTTCAATATATGAATTCATAATTCACTTTCTCCTGCTTTTACATTACAAATCATAGAATTAACCGAAATTATTATAAATAAAACTAACCCTAATAAAAATTGTACTCTTTTTTCATACTTAACTCCTCTCTAGACTCCTATTCACCTTAAATTACCTATCTAAATGTTATTCACTTGGAAAAACAATCCATATCGTAACCCCGCTATCTCTTGCATTAGCTGGGTCAAACTCCTGATATGACTGGACATATTGTCCACCCGTTCCTAATACTTTCCCATCGACTTCCTTCTGCTCTGTCCTAATTACCTCCTCTTCTGCCTGTTCTTCATCTTCTATCTGTACTCTCTTATCTGTATGCTCTATCTTTTCAATAACATCTGTACTTCTATTAACTTCACTACCACCGGCTTCTACATACTGCACCGTAGGCTTTATGAATAATGCAGCCATAACAACCGTCAATATCAGTAATGATACTGCCACCTTGCTGGTACTGGCACTTTGAGGCTTCATTATATTACCTATTCTATTAATCGTAATTCTGTAATCATTATTAAATCCCAGCACCCTTGCTTTTGTCACATTGCCTTTATAAGCACTATTTAACAATATATTGGCATATTTCTTACTCCAGTCCTCATCGTCCCTATGTCTGTTACAGCAGTCATAATCACAGCTTAACTCTATATATTCTGCATAATACTTATAAAACATCCATACCAGCGGATTGTACCAATATATAACCGCTGCTATGCCTGTTATTATCTTGATAATATGATGTCTGTGGCGTATGTGCGTATACTCGTGCTCATAAAGATATGGTACGTCTTCATCATTGACTGCATATGATATATAAACCTTAGGTCTGACAACACCATATACCAATCCAGAAGATATATAATCACTTCTGTATACTTTCACTCTTTTACCGCCAGCTAGTATCTCCTGTGGAATACTTGTAGATAATCCGTTCCTGAATTTCATATCAGCTAACATATTACGCAGAAATATCACAACAATTCCAAGCAGCCATATGACCGCTAATATTTCATACATATTTATTGTTATTCCCGTCACACTATCTGTGTAACTCACTTCTGACAATATGTCTGTTGATACTATTTTTATATTGAATCTGATTGACAGTGGTATCAGAATTCTGACCCACACTAAAGACATTAACAGCAGCTTAAGCTTCGCTGACTTTATACGCATTAATCCGCATATCAGCAGGCATATTAATATAGCTGCCATTACTCTGATATTATTCTCCAAAACGTCTGTATATAACTTTAACCCCATCATATGTATACCCCCACTCACTGATGTATACGGATTGCCCTAAGCCTTCCACTTTACACAATCCCCATTGTGTTATTTATCTAACCCAAATTGCCTTACTATCTCCTGTCTTTCCTCGTCCGTTATCCCCCTTGCACGAACAAAAGCCGCCACAAATTCCGGCAGCGAACCGTCAAATCTTGAATCTATGGTATTCACGCTCTCTATTGACTGTGCATCTTCTTTCTTAATTATAGATGTGACTATTGCATTCTCGGACTTTATTATTCCGCGGTCACTCAGTCTTTTTATAACTGTATATGTGGTTGACTTCTTCCAGTCAAGCTTTTCCCTGCATAATCTCACCAGCTCTGTGCTCTTAACCGGTTCATTCTCCCACAATATCTTACAGAAGTTATACTCACTTTCATATATTACTGGCTGCATATTAATCTGCACCTCTCTTATCTGATATTTATAGCCTTAGTCTAAGTCACTAAACCTTATTTGTCAATATATATTTTCACAAATATTTATACATCAACCCAAAAACTGTAAATATTAAAAAATCAGGAGAAAATTCGCACAACTGTAATTTTCTCCTGATATATTAAAGTTCTATATTAGTTCTTCTCAACTGCAAGTACAACCTTCTCACCATTGATATCCCAATCCTTAGTGAAGCCTGCTGTCTTACCTGTTTCTATAGAATCAGCAAGAACAACGCTCTTAATCTGTTCTTCATTCTTCTTCATAAGGTCTGCTAACTTGTCATTACCATCTACATATACAGTAATCTTGTCCATAACCTCAAATCCAGCATCCTTACGCATAGTCTGAATCTTGCTTACGATTTCTCTTACGAAGCCTTCTTCGATAAGCTCTGGTGTAAGGTTAGTATCCATAACAACTGTGATACCCTTGTCAGAACTTGCTACAAAACCTTCCTTCTGAGTCATCTCTATAAGAACATCATCCTTCTCAAGAACGATATCTTCACCATCAGCATTGATTGTAAATGAACCCTTAGTATTAAGCTCATCCATAGTTGCATTGCCATCAAGTGTTGAAAGCGCAGTTCTTATAGCATTAAGATGCTTGCCATACTTTGGTCCAAGTGTCTTTAACTGTGGCTTGAATGAGTATGAAGTAAATGCTCTTACATCATCTGTATACTCAACTTCCTTAACATTAAGCTCATCTGCTATTATAGCTGTAAAGTATTCGTTTAACTTCCAGTCAGCCTTGATGTACAGCTTTCCGATTGGCTGTCTGTTCTTGATGTTAGTTGAGTTACGGCATGCTCTTCCGATAACAACAGCATTTAATACATCTTCCATATTATCTTCAAGTTCCTTGTCAATCCATTCTTCCTTAACTTCTGGGAAGTCGCAGAGGTGGATACTGATAGGAGCTGTCTTATCTATACTGCATACAAGGTTTCTGTAAATGCTTTCTGTCATAAAAGGAATCATAGGTGCTGCTGTCTTGCAAAGTGTTACAAGTGTTGTGTAAAGAGTCATATAAGCATTAATCTTATCCTGCTCCATGCCCTTAGCCCAGAATCTTTCACGGCATCTTCTTACATACCAGTTAGAAAGCTCATCTACAAATTCCTCAAGTGCTCTTGCTGTCTCTGTAATCTTGTAGTTGGCAAGATTATTATCAACAGTCTTAACAAGAGTATTAAGCTTTGAAAGAATCCATTTATCCATAACAGGAAGCTTATCATACTCAAGTGTGTACTTAGTAGCATCAAAATCATCTATGTTAGCATAAAGTACAAAGAATGCATATGTGTTCCAGATAGTTCCCATAAACTTTCTCTGACCTTCTGTAACAGCCTTGTCATGGAATCTGTTAGGAAGCCAAGGTGCTGAATTCTCGTAGAAATACCAGCGGATAGCATCTGCACCGTGCTTTTGTAATGCGTCAAATGGATCTACAGCGTTACCCTTTGACTTACTCATCTTCTGTCCATCTGCATCCTGAACGTGACCAAGTACGATAACATTTTCATAAGGTGCTTTATTGAAAAGAAGTGTTGATATTGCAAGAAGTGAGTAGAACCATCCTCTTGTCTGGTCAACGGCTTCTGAAATGAACTTAGCAGGGAACTGTTGTTCAAACACTTCCTTATTCTCAAATGGATAGTGGTGCTGTGCAAATGGCATTGAACCTGAGTCGAACCAGCAGTCGATAACTTCTGGAACTCTCTTCATCTTGCCCTTACATTTAGGACAAGTACAAGTAACAGCATCAATATATGGTCTGTGAAGCTCGATATCATCTGGACAGTTATCAGAATGTTCCTTTAATTCTGCCTTGCTTCCGATAGATAACATTTCTCCACAATCATCACATACCCAGATATTAAGAGGAGTACCCCAGTATCTGTTACGTGAAATTCCCCAGTCCTGAACATTTTCAAGCCATGCACCAAACGTCCAGTTCCAATAGTTTCCGGAATCCAGTTGATTGTCTTGTTGTTAGCTATTAAGTTAGCCTTAACTTCTGGATCACTCATCTTGATAAACCAAGACTCTCTTGCGTAGTAGATAAGTGGTGTATCACATCTCCAGCAGTATGGGTAATCGTGCTCGAACTTAGGAGCATCAAATAACTTGCCCTCTTTATCAAGGTCTTTAAGTACTTCTGGGTCTGCTTTCTTAACGAAAAGTCCTGCATATGGTGTTTCCTTTGTAAGTTCACCCTTTCCGTCAACGAACTGTACGAATGGAAGGTCATACTTACGTCCAACCTTGGCATCATCTTCACCAAATGCTGGTGCAATATGAACGATACCAGTACCATCTGACATAGTTACATAGTCATCACATGTAACAAAATGTCCCTTCTTGTGCTGCTTAGCTGCAACATCTGCCGCACACTGATATAATGGCTCATATTCTTTATATTCAAGGTCTTTACCCTTGTAAGTTTCTAATACTTCGTAGTCAACGCCAGCGCCGCTTCCAGCTTCCTTACCTTCTTCGATAACATTTCCGCCTACTGTCTGACCTGCCTTAACTGCAAGTCCACCAAGTACCTTATCAAGAAGTGCTTCTGCCATATAGTAAGTATAGCCGTCTGCTGCCTTAACTTTAACGTATGTTTCTTCTGGGTTCACGCAGAGTGCCACGTTAGATGGAAGTGTCCAAGGTGTTGTTGTCCATGCAAGGAAATATGCATCTTCGCCTACACACTTAAAACGTACTACTGCTGAACGCTCTTTAACAGCCTTATAGCCCTGTGCTACTTCGTGTGATGAAAGTGGTGTTCCACAACGTGGGCAGTAAGGAACAATCTTAAAGCCCTTGTATAAAAGACCCTTATCCCATATCTGCTTTAAAGCCCACCATTCAGACTCGATGAAGTTATCATCATATGTGATATATGGGTTATCCATATCAGCCCAGAAACCAACTGTAGATGAGAAATCCTCCCACATACCCTTGTATTTCCATACGCTTTCCTTACATTTCTTAATGAATGGCTCAAGACCATACTCTTCAATCTGTTCCTTGCCGTCAAGACCTAATTCCTTCTCAAGCTCAAGCTCAACTGGAAGTCCGTGTGTATCCCATCCGGCCTTACGTGGAACCATATAACCCTTCATTGTTCTATATCTTGGAATCATATCCTTTATAACTCTTGTAAGAACATGTCCGATATGTGGCTTACCATTAGCTGTAGGAGGTCCATCATAAAATGTATATGTCTCCCCCTTCTTGCGGTTATCAATACTCTTCTGGAATATATCATTATCCTTCCAGAACTTTTCGACCTGTTTTTCTCTGTCTACGAAATTCATATCTGATGAAACTTCTCGTATACCATTGTGTTACTCCTTTCAAATCATTTACTTAATCGTAACGATGTCAGCTTGCTTTATTGGTGCTGTAACAAATGTCGTTACATATGCAAAAAGCCCCTGCCGTAATACGACAGGGGCTGAATCAACTTAACCTATATCAATTACGACATACCATCATATGCGTCCCTTGTAACGGTAGGATTACCGTCCTTACTTACTTTTCGTAATATAATACTATCCTTAATGTTACCAATAATATCATACTACAAAGTTCTGCAAGGATGCTTGGAAGTGATATTCAACTATGCTCTACTCACACCGGCTTCCACCATCCCGGCTCGCTATCGCTTTCTTTCATAATCTACTGTCTTCGTCATCGCAGATAATATGATTGTATATAATTGATCTTAAAATGTCAATAATTAAGCTGTATTATTTATTATAATTTATCACAAAATTTCCTGTTATTGTGTTATATGTATTGCTTTAGCCTGCTATGCCCGTCCTTTTCTGCGTTCAACACCTTTTTCTTTATAATATTGTGCTTTATCAGCATACATCAGCTCCTCAGACTCACGTAGCATTTCATCAAAGCCTGTTATTACGTTCTCCCTCCAGATAACACCGGCTGCCATATTCACAGAACGCTCTTTCATTAGTTCTTTTAACTCTGTTATATGCTTTATTAATGTATTCTCGTCTATCTGTGTACAGATTACAAGGAATTCATCACCACCTATACGGAACACCCTATCTTCTCCAAACACATCCGTAAGACATGCACATGCATTTAGAATAAGTCTGTCACCAGCCTCGTGTCCCATCGTATCATTCACATACTTAAGTCCTGTAACATCACAATATACAACGCCTATACTTTGTTTTTTATCTATATTATCTACACATGCACTCATTGCAAAGCGGTTTCCTATATTAGTCAGGGCATCCTTATAGCTCATATTCTCAAGCTTTCTTATCGTATTCCTGCGCTTTATACACGATATAATAAAAGCTCCCATAATCTCAAGTATACTTAAGGCATATTTAAGTGTAAGCAGTGGCGGATTGCCTATTCCCATAAATGCAACAACATTTCCTTCGTTATATATAGGAATTGCAATTATTGAATGAACACCTTGTCTTTTTAAATTATCATATTGCAGGGGATCACTATCCTTTATTTCTTCAATATCCTGAATTACGATGTTTCCGCCTTTTTCAAAACACTTATACCAGTTAGCACATACCTCTGGCGGCAGATTCTGAAGATTATCCTTCTTCGGACTTATTCCCTCTGCCGTCCACTCATATGTATTATCATCTCTTCCATATATATTCTTTTCAATATATAGGTTCTTTCTCCACTAAGTGCTTTACCTATATACCCAAGAAGTGTGCTTATCGTTTCATCAGGTGTATCTGCTGCAAGTGCCACTCTTAAGCCCTCATTGACAAGAGCCTCAGTTTCTCTATACTTTTGGATAAGCTTATCCTGTGCAAGCTCTTCACTTATATCTATGCCTATTTCCAGCCTGTACTTTCTGTTCCCTTCGCCCTCTATCAGTGTATCCTTTATTATCATATACTTATCTAATACAGGATTATAATAACGCCATTCATCAAAGGCTCCAGGCAGAAGCCTGCTGTTGTTGCACATTCCACATTTAACAGAAGCTTTTTGTAATACCTCATAGCACTTCAGGCCTTTTATATCCTCTATTGATTCCAAGCCATACGCTTCCAATGCTTTATGATTCATATATACAATCTCATTGGTTTCTATATCTGTTGCATATACATATTCATTCAGATTTATAAAAAAATCCCCTATTTCTTTTATATTTTTCATGCGCATGTCTCCCTTTATTATTGAACTTGTAGTATTCCCCATTCATTAAACGAATCAGCATATTCTATATATAATTTCTCCGTAACAGCCCCTGTTTCTTTTACATTTATATCACTTTGTTATTTTTTTATCAATGCGTAGTATAATATTTTTATTATTTTTTCATACATATTATACCACAATATTTGTGCAGCTTTTCAGCGCACATACAAAGTTCCGTAAGGAACTTTTAAGATGAGACTATTGTGTTCGTTATACCACAAGCGGAACTTTATCTCAATAATAAAATCATTTCCCTGTATTCTTGCACTTATATCTCCATTCATACGCTCCACAAGCTCTTTTGCAATAGATAAACCCAGTCCGGTTGAGGCTCTGCCTCTTGCAACATCCGCTTTATAAAAACGCTCAAACACATGGCTTAAGTCAATATTTTCAGGATGTTCTGTATAATTGCTGATTTTAAGCAAGGCGTGATTATCCTTTCTGGTAAGCTCGATACTTATGTTCTTTTCCCCATGATCAATACCATTTTTTATGACATTCTGTATAACTCTTCTTAAGCCCTGCTTATTACCTGATATATACAGCATTTCCTCAGTAATACTAATATCCGGGCAGATGCCTGCTTCTTCCATTCATCATAATAAGAAAATACCGCTTCTTTTAATATTCTGTTCATACAACAGTCTGTAAGCTCCAGCTTATATGAATCATTTTTCAGCTTAGTGAATGTAAAAAGTTCCTCCAGCATTTCATTGAGGCTGTTAAGCCTTTCTCTGATTATATCAAGATATCTCCTCTGGTCATCTATATTGTCACATTCCTCTATAAGCTGGAAATACCCATCCAGCGATGTAAGCGGTGTCCTTATATCGTGTGAAAGATTAGTATATGTGTCTGCTATCAGCTCTTCTTTTTTTCTGTACTCGTTTCTTTCTTTTTTACGCAGGTCAAGTAGTTCATTCAATTTATCTGAAAGCTCACCTATTCCTCCCATATCTATTTCACGTTGAATCAGCTTGTTACTATCATGTTCCATAAGAAACGACAACTGGCGGCAGATGTCCTTAATCTGCCGCTGGTATTTCCACATAATAAATGCCTGTATAATAATTATTACTGCTAATATTCCAATAATAATCCTCATTCTCTAAATATCCCTTTTCTGAAAAATATAACTGCTTAATGACAGCATTATAACAATAAATGTGGCTGCCACACACATTGAACTAATAACATCGTCCCTACCTGCATTCATAGGAAGCATTGCCATCCTTCCAGTTACTGTATACTTATATATATTGAAGTTATGAAGTCCCACTCTATTGCCCACATAATCTATAAGGGCATACACAATGCTCATTATATTCATGGTAAGACATACCGACAATGTCATGCTTATGACATTATTCTTAATTATAACTGCTATCGCCATACATATTAACACAAACGCATAATGAAGTATAAGTCTGTTAAGAAATAAGGTATAATCTCTTTCCAGTCACCCCACACCACACATCTAAACGCAAGCATATTTGCTGCTGCCTGGAATACAAATATCCCTGCAAAGGTAATTGCTGTAAATAAGGCAAGTGCAACTGCCCTTGATGCAATAAGCATTCCTCTTTGTGACACCTGTCCTCCAATATTCTTAATATAACCGCTCTTAATATCTGCTGTTGCAAACATAACCGCAAATATTACAAGAAAAAGTGCATAAAACTTTCCCTGTGCATTAGAAAAGAAAACATCCATTACCGTAACCTTCTTCCCTGGCTCCGTAGGTAATTCCACACTCATACCAATATTGACATTATCTGTATTCTGCTGCGAAAGCTGTTCCTTGTTGCTGTTATCTGCCTGTTGTTCCTCTATGTCTTGTGCATTTACCACATCAACTGTCTGACCATCAGTATCTGCCTGACTTTCCACTGCCTGCTGCCTCTCCCACTCTTTATTAACTGCATCATAATCTATTTTTGAAAGAAATGAGGTAAGCAGTGCTGATGCCAGCAATATAATCCATATTACATACATACTCTTTGTACGAAACATTCTGTATACATCCATCTTTATCATATTAAGCACGATTGTCACCCCCTGTAAGCCTAAGAAATAATTCTCAAGCTCTTCACTTGTAATAGATATTCCCTTAACTGGAATCCCTGCCTTTGCAAGCTCCATATTCAGGCTGGCACTTTCTCCCAGTCTTTCAAATATATGAATATGTTCTTTATCTATAACCTGATAGCTGCTAAAGCCCATATCATCAAGCACAGGAACAGCCTGCTTAGGATTATCAAGCGTAAGCTCTATGCGCTCACTGCATTTTTTCATAAGTTCTTCTCTTGTAAGCTCCTGCACAAGGCATCCATTATGAATAATGCCATAATCTGTAGCAATCTTTGATAATTCCTCCAGAATATGACTTGAAATACATATTGTCATGCCACGCTCCTTTGCAAGCTTCTGGATGGTTTCACGCACCTCCACAATTCCCTGTGGATCAAGTCCGTTAATCGGCTCATCAAGAATAAGCAGGTCAGGCTCACCTACAAGTGCAAGAGCAATTCCTAAGCGCTGCTTCATTCCAAGCGAATAATGCTTTGTTTTCTTTTCTCCAACAGTATCAAGACCCACTGTTTTTAACAGTTCTTCTATATATCCTTTTTTCTTAATCCCTGTAAGCTTACATTTAATGTTCAGATTGTCATATGCCGACATATTGCCATAAAGTCCGGGAGCTTCTATAAGACACCCTACTCTTGAACGTACCTTTTGTAAGTCCTTTCCCTTATAACCAAACATTTCTATTTCACCATAAGACGGTGTTGACAGTCCGCTAATCATCTTAAGACAGGTCGTTTTACCGGCTCCGTTTCTTCCAATAAAGCCATATATCGCACCCTTTTTAATGTGCATATTTACATCATCAACCGCCCTGTGTCTGCCATACTGCTTAGTCAGATTCCTTGTCTGCAATAATAATTCGCTCAAAGCCTTTTCCTCCTTTTCTTAACTGCTCTTATCATAAAAAATAAATCCTAATCAATCGCAAATAAATAGTAAAAAAGAGTAAATTATTCATGCAGGCGATATCCAATCCCCCAGATTGTTTCTATATATCATCAGATGTAACGGTCTTATTTTCTTCCTGATATTGCTTATA
>ENA-OQAS01001258-OQAS01001258.1-human-gut-metagenome-genome-assembly--contig:-NODE-1258-length-12217-cov-6.342266_pt1 | contig 12217 bp, 15 predicted proteins | sample MGYA00242733_ERZ504523 | MGnify/ENA primary metagenome ERZ504523 (study PRJEB26092, sample SAMD00036239) | human gut metagenome | host: Homo sapiens | study: EMG produced TPA metagenomics assembly of... | reverse complement strand
CTTTCAGCGCGCTCATGCGGTAGCCGAAGGCGAGCTGATCGTTGCGCACGCCTTTACCGCACGTTCCTTACGATCCCAAACCTCGACGCTGTCGACGCTGGTGGCGACCTCCTGACCGTACGCGCCGATGTTCTGCACGACCGACGCGCCGACGGTGCCGGAATGCCAGACAAGCCTTCGACGCCTTCCAGTCCAAGTCGGACGCAGTAATCGACGAAATCATCCCAGTTGCAGCCGGCTTCGGCGTTCACGTGGACGACACGCCCATCATCCTCGACCGGAGCCGCCTCATCCAACACGCTGATGGAACGTCTCGCATCGCGGACCACCACGCCTTCGAACGGCATGTCGGATACGAGCATGTTGGATCCGCCGCCGATCACGCACAATGGCAGTCCTTGGGAATCGGCTTCCTCAACGGCCTCGATGACGCCGACGCGCGTGGTCGGTTCCAGGAAAGTGGCGATAGGACCGCCCACACCGATGGTGGTGAGATCTGCAAAACTTGTCATAACGCTCCAGAGTAACAAAAAACCCGACCAAATTGGTCGGGTTTCGAAAGCTTGATTCCGCTCAGCGGGTCTCGCGATGCACGGTCTGCTTGCCGCAGCGGGAGCAGAACTTCTTGAGCTCAAGACGATCCGGCGTGTTACGGCGGTTCTTCGTCGTGATGTAGTTACGCTCCTTGCACTCGGTGCATGCCAGCGTGATGCCCGGACGAATGTCGGCGCTCTTGCTTGCCATTTAGTTCACCTCTTGTGGTTCGTTGCTATACCGACATTCGTCGGCCTTTGTAGCGAGAAAGAGATCGAACTCTTGACCTTACGATTATGAGTCGTACGCTCTAGCCAGCTGAGCTATCCCGCCATGAGAGCCTCGAGTGAGAATCGGACTCACGACCTCTTCCTTACCAAGGAAGTGCTCTACCACTGAGCTATCGAGGCGTGGCGGATAGTGGATTCGAACCACTGAAGCACGAGGCGACTGATTTACAGTCAGTTCCCTTTGACCGCTTGGGAAATCCGCCGTGCTGCCTGTTTGGTTGAACCCCAACCGGCAACCCGTTTAGTATGCCACAGATCATGCGATTAACGCAAATACGGCGTGTCGCGGAAGCCAAAAAGTCTCAAAATCGTTGAAATTCCAACGATTTCTCACTATCAGCCACATGTCGGTGTCAATCAGAGCAAATCCTCCCGAAAAAAATTCCAAAAAGAAAAAACACGAGTATTTCTTCCGAACCTTCCCTGCAGACCATCTGAACAGCGACGCCAACACCAGCACGCCAACGCCAATGAACACGGCATACATCGGCTGCGCACGGCCTATTGCAGGAACCCCAAGTGCTTGAAATCAACAAGACCCCGCCAACGCAACGATTGTTCACCAATCGTTCGCTGACGGGGTCTTCAAACAGCTACGCGCTACGCTCAGCCGAGAATGGCCAGAATATCGCGGGCGGAGACGATCAGGTAATCCTCACCCTGATAGTGCACCTCGGTGCCGCCATACTTGGAGTACAGCACCTTGTCGCCGACCTTGACGTCGACCGGAATGCGCTCGCCGGCGTCGTTGCGACGGCCCGGACCGACAGCCAGGACTTCACCCTGCTGCGGCTTCTCCTTGGCATTGTCCGGAATGAACAGACCGGATGCGGTCTGGGTTTCAGCTTCCGCCTGCTTGACGATGATCTTGTCTTCCAACGGTGTGAGTGAGATCGACACTGTGGACCTCCTCTTTCTAAGAGAAATCGTTACTTACCGCGCCGGGACCCGCTAGCAAGAGGCTGACGATCACTTACGGCGTCGTCCTTTCGCGCTGAAACATATCCTAGCGCGATTATTAGCACTCTGCCAACTCGAGTGCTAACGCTGAGAGCAAAATATACGAAAAAGCCTGAAACCATGCGGTTTCAGGCTGATGTTCTTTACGCTTGTTCGTATGTTTCGTGCGTTTCGTGCGTTCGCTTTCCCTCCGTCACGCCCCGCGACGGGCCATGATGGACGCCAAACCCACGCCCAGGGAATCGGAGGTGACGCTGGGAGCCTCAACGTCGGCGCTGACCTCGGAGTCGTGGAATCCTACGGTATCCACGTCCTGCAGATGCACACCAGCCTCCACACGGGCTGCGGCCTCGTCGGAATCCATGCTGCTGATCGCGTCGGTCGGCACAATCAACGGCTCGACATTGTCGGAAACCGTACTCGCAGTCGGAGGCACGGCCTTGGCGACCTGACGAGTGGACTTGATTTCCATGCTTTCCGGAGCGGCTGGCGCGATATCGTTACCGTTGCGTGGCGATCCCAACGAGAACGAAATCAGATCCTGCGACGCGCCGGCCACGGCGGACGAATCCGCATCGCATGCATCCACACCCTCGGTTTTGGCGATTTCATCACGCTCATCGTGGATGGACAGACCGTTCTTCTTATCCGGCACGACTTGCGCATCCACAACGTTCGGTTCCGCAGCGGATTTCGCTTCGGTTTCCTCCTTGCGTTTGCTTACAACAACATCACGGTCGGCCTTGCCGCGATCGATCGCCCGACGGATCTCACCTTCCGGCATAACATCGGTCGGCACCTGAGATTCGGCGATCCTGCGAATTTCCGCAAGCTCCTGCTCCCGCAAACGAGCGCGCTCCGCCTGCTCTTCCTGGGCGCGCTTGCGCTCTGCCGCAGCACGCTTCCTCATCTTGGAACGATACTTGGCGACCTTCCGCTCCCACGCTGCGGCCTGCTTGGCGGCCCTCACCCCCAAAGCGAGCACTCCAGCAAGCAGCGACGCAGGAATCAAAGCAAACAACGGACTGAAATGCAACACAAACGCACACATCAACACGACGATTGTGATCACCAGCATCGAGACAACAATAATCCGCCTTCTGCGGATCGCGGCACGACGAAGGCACGGACATGCGCGATCCTTTCGTCGGTCAGCTTGCCCTCATGCGTCTCGTTGGACTGCATTATCGCCCCTTTCGCCTTTGCGGCGGTCTCATCGGAGAATCGCGTTCCACTGTCGGCATCCACCAGATGCAGCGACGGCGAAAAGCGGTCCTCTCGGTGCTCGATTACCCGCTTCATGCCTTTGACCGTCCGTTTGGGCAGCCAGAAAACCATGAGAATAATCACAATCGCAAGCACCACAACCGTGCTTAACGATTCATAACCCATAACTCATAAGAATAGGTGACATTCCGACATTCTCCGGGGTGCACGCCCCCGCGTGTCGAACATGTGCGCGAAAGCGCGTGTCGAACCTCGCCAACGGCTCACTCGCCCATCAACCGTGCGGTAAAGCCATTCGGTGCGCACTCCGGCAGCAACGCATACGATTCATGGTCACGCCATTGCCCGTTCACGAACATGTACGCCTTGCGCATCCCCTCATAGGATGCCCCCACTTTGAGTGCCACCTTACGTGAACGTTCGTTTTCGGGAAGCAAGTCGATCTCCACACGATGCAATTGCGGTCCGGAAGGGTCGAACATCGCCCAATCAGCCAATAGCGTAACAGCCATCGGCGCATATCCACGCCCCGCACACCGCTCATCGACCAATAGCCAACCACGCCGGTACGCATGGCGCCATAGCAGATGGCCCCTAACGAAATCTGGCCGACGATACGCCCATGATGCTCGATGGCGAACACCACTCCGGTGCCGTTTCGCTCGTTGCATCGCATCGCACGCACCCACTCGTTGAACGACATCGACGCGCCATGCACCGGATCCCCGGATTCCCAAGGCTTCAACCAATCGTCGTTGCGCCAGCGGACTTCGTTCCATTCGTCGCAGTCGTCAGTAGTCAGCGGACGCAGGATTATGGGAACGTGAAGCCCATGTGCCTGAATGAACCGCGGAACATCAATGGCATTGGGATCCGAACGCATCATGCCCCGTAAAGATCGCAAAATCGTCACGCCCTCATTCTGCCATACGCATAACATTTCCGATTTCGCGCAACCATCCCGTGGTACAACATGCGGTATGACCACGAACATGCAAGCCGACGTCATGGAAAACAGCGTCTGCGACGAAGCCGCGAACCAACGTGAGCTGAAAAAGCAATGGCGCGCACACGCAATCGCACGAAGAAAGCAGACCAGTAAGGAGGAACGACTGGAAGCCGGCCGCAAGTTGGCCGAACAGGCGCGGAAGGCGAATCTCATTCATTCGTTCACCACGGTGGCCGCATTCGCGTCCATGGGCAGCGAAATGTCGATGATGCCGATGCTGCAGCATTATTCGATTCGAATTGCCACGTGCTGGTGCCACGGCTCGGATCCGGCATGGATATTGGCTGGAGCGAACTTGGCGACATTCACGATCTGCAGGACCAGACCAACAGCGACGGGTCCATCAATACGCACCGCCCGCAAGAGCCGGGCAATAGCGCAAACGGACCTGAAGTGCTGAAAAACGCCGGTCTGATCATTGTTCCCGCCCTTGCCGTCGACCAAGAGGGATTCCGTCTGGGACGTGGCGGAGGGTGGTATGACCGCGCGCTCGAGTATCGTGCGGCCGGCGCACGGGTGGTGGCGGTTTGCTGGCCGTGGGAGCCGACGGACAAGCCTGTTCCGCACGAAGACCACGATATTCCCGTCGATGGCGTGCTCACTCCGAACGGATTTACGGCCATACGCGAATAAGATGTCCGAAGATAAGACGTTCACGCAGCCGTCTCAGGGAACGTACTAGGATATGTCCCGTTAAGAAATTTGAGAACCTGGTTGAAGCGAGGATACTTTGCCTACTTACCATTACCGTTGCAAGAACTGCAACTACGATTTCACCGAACAGCAGTCATTCACCGACGATCCGATCACCGTTTGCCCGGAATGCGGCGAAGAGCAGGTCCGCAAGGTGTATTCCGCCCCGCCGATCGAATTCAAGGGATCTGGTTTCTATCGCACCGACAAGTCCAAGTGAGCGAAAACGAATACACGTAACCGAGCAGCCGAAGCAAGGAAACGAGCCAAATAACCAGGGTCAGCAAACCTTGGAAAACAAGGCGACACGCCGAATCCTGTGGATAACTCGCATCCTCCGACCACAACCCTCGATCCGGCTTGCGCAGCAACTATTCGTAAGGTCATCATGCATGAATGGTGACCTTTTTTCATGACCTTAGCCAACGTCTGCAAGGCACGGACGGCAAACACACGAACCGCGCACCGTCTTCGGCGCCTCATCGACGACGACGAAACGCGCAATTGCATCGTCTACTTGCTTCGCTGTGCGCCGGACTTGCCATATTCGCGGCCCTGCAGTGCGTGCGATTGACGATTTCCACGCAATCCGTCGTCATTGCGGCGAAGTCCATCGCCAAAGGCGGCGTGATTTCCGCGGATTCGCTTGCTTTGCGAGATATTCCATACGATGAGGCCCTGCGCAGCGTTGCTCACGATATCGATGATGCCGTCGGGCTGATTGCCCAAGTGGATATTGCGGAAGGCAGCATCGTCACCTCGGCCATGGCTCGCGCTTCCCCCGTTGTTCCCAAAGGATATACGGCGGTCGAAGTTCGGTTGGCGAGTTCCGCCGACAGTCTGACGATTGGCGATACGGTGACGCTTTCCAGCGCCACGATGTTCAGCGAGGCCACGCCGGAAACGGTACCGGATATGGATGCGGTGTCGTTACGTGAGCTGTGCACGGGAGCGATATTGACCGCGAAACCTTCACGGAATGCGGACGGCGACACGCTTGCGGTGTTTGCCATGCCTCCTCATGAGGCGGCAACCGTATTGCAGGCCCAAGAATACAGCGCGATCATCGCCATCGTCGGTTCGTAACGGCATTCCCAAGCGAATCCGCAGCACCATCATGCGGAATATATGAAATTCGGGAGGTCTGAACGTATCAGAACCTCCCGTATAGCAGACGAACGTCAGCGCTCCCGCTCGGAGAACACGCCCCAATGCGGTGGCAGCTCGCCCAGAATACGCTTGTCGTCGTCAGCATTGCGCTGGCGTTCGGTAAGCACATCGGACGGTTCAAGCTTGACGCCATCGGCATCGAACAGTTCCGTACCCTGCCGAACCACACGCTTGTGTTTGCGCGCCGTACGGCGGGTGGCGGAGTATCCGGACACCACACGCACGGCAGACTGGTCAGATTCCGCGGACTCTTGGATGGAGGGTTCGTCGACGCTCACTTGACCTCCTGATACAGGTCGCTCAAGCGTGCCACGATGCGATCCACTTCCTTGTCTGGATTCACGAACGCGCCAACGCTCCACACGGTCATAACGGACCAGCCAAGCGATTCGATGTTCTGCAAAAGCACGCGGTGGCGTTCCCTGGTGGACTGCAATCCCATGAACTGCGCATCGTCGGTAAGCACGGCCAATGCGAACGGCTTGTCGTTCAGGCCAACCACCAGCGGCAGCTTGGAACCATTGTCGAAACCGTAGTCGACGGCCACATTCAAACCGCGGGCACGAATACGGTCGGCAAGATCGTTGAGCAATACGTTCGAACCGTTCGTCTTGACGACTGGACGCACCACGCTGTCATCGAGCTGTTCCGCCCAGCGAAGCACCGTTTTCAGCATCTTCGGACCAGCTTGGTGCAGGCGCTCGTCATCCATGTCAGCTGACGAGAATGCGGACACGATGTCAAGATGACGATCCGGCACGGCCAACGCATCCAGCAACATACCCCGTCCGCCTTCGGATTCCAACGCTCCAAACTGTTGCAGCAGCCTTCCATGAGAAGTCTTCGCGTAGCACATCGCAAGAATCGCATCGGTGGCATGCGCGCCGGCCACATCGGAAATGTCCACGATGCGCACATGACGCAAGAACATGCCCATGGCCTTGTTCTTATTGGCGATCGCCTTAAGCTCGGCTCCCAGTCGGGTGCGGAACGTATGGGTCAGCGTCACCACGGTAAGCATGTACGATGCGGGCACGATCGTGAAACCGGCGGCACGCTTGGTGATCAGCCTGACCACCTCGTCGATTTCCTGCTGGCTGCTTTCCACCAGTCCGGACGTGATGACCGGCACGCCATTGGCATCGGCCACAAAATGGTAGGCGACCTCGCCCTGCGCGCCTTCCCTGGCCACGTCGAAGGGCACGGAACCGTAGCCTTCCGATTCCAGGAACGCGTTGAGCTTCGGCGCACGGCGAACAGGACGATTGGCGATTTTCACGCTCGGCAGCAATGCGATGAGACGCTTCAGACCGTCGGAAGTGACGGTTTCGCGATGCGCGATCACCACCACCTGCTTGGCTCGGCTGATGATGCTGAGCAGTTCGATGGATTGAATATGCGCTGCGGCATCGATGATCACGACGTCGGCCAATGGCGCCGGATCGGTGATGGCCGCAAGCGTGGCAGGAGTCGCAACGAGAATAGGCTTCGCCGCGGCGAGAATCTGCGGATGCTCCTTATGCAGGCAGTTCAGCGAAACATTACGGGCGCCGGCAAGCGTGGTATGCAGCAGATTGGCCTCCTGCGTACGCGAGAACAGCATGTCGCACAGACGGCGCATGGATTCCTGCGCCACCATCGGACCGACCGAACGCACATGTTCCACATCGACCTGGGCGAACCGCTCCGCAGCGCCTGCAATGCCGACCCATCCTGATTGGAAATGATCGCGGAGGATTTCACGATGTCTTCGAACGCCGTGGTCCACCATGCCAGCTGCAGTTCCCCTGCAACGGCATCGTTGGCAACGCCACGATTGTTCAGATCTTCGACCAGCTCGTCGAGGCCGACCGAATGGAATTCACGTTCCAGACGGGCGCGCTCAGGCAGAATATCAAGCGACTGCTTATCGTCATACAGGGCCTTCAAACGCTCTTCGACCTGATTGAAATCAACGGTTTCAAGATTGCCGCCCTGCGGAGTTGTGGCAAGCACCGCATTCAACGCGGTCATATCCCGATTGAGATTCTCCTGCGTTTCGATAATGTCATCCAGCTTGGCGGGCAATACCGGCCAGCCGCCATGAGGCACGAACATATGCCACTGATCGGCCTGCTTGGACACCACCAGCAACGCCTCATGCAGGTTCTCCACTTGGGCGCCGACGCGCAGCAAACCCTTGGCTTCCTTGATGTGGCGGCGACGCTCCCAGAAGCCCATGGACGTACCTTCGGCCTTGCGCTCGGCCTTCGGCTTGGTCGCCTCGATCATGGAGCAATGTCACGTTCGAAAATCTCCGGCTGGAATACGTCAAGCACACGGCGCAGGTTCTTCAGCACCATGACCTGACGGCTCCACTCCTGCGCGGTCGTGGGAATCGGGAATCCGCAGGTCTGTACCGTACTGGCCACCTGCTCGCGGGTGGCGGGCAACACCTTGCGCAACAGCTCAACCACACGCTGGTATGCGCTCACCGCCTCCTCTTCGGAATACAGCGATGCCTTATACCATGCGGTGTCGTTCTCCGTAATGGTGTATTCGCCAAGCTCGCCCGCACGCTGCAGTTTCGCAGCCCAATCCTCGATCTTGTCCGCGATGGAATGCGCGGTCTGCTTGTTCAAACGCACATGCGTGGTCGGATGGGTGGGCAATGCCGCAATCTGCGCGAGATTCTGAATCGTCTGGTAGGCGGATACACCCCACTCCTGACTCACGCCGTGAAGATCGCCCAGATAACGGGTCAAACGCGAACGCACGCCAACCAGCTCATCGGCAATCTGATCAAAACGGGAGGAAGCAACCCCCGATTGGAAGCCGACGGCTGCAATCAGCTGACGGTCAATCGCAGCGTTGGCACCATCATCGGCGATATCCAGCAGCTGTCCGCTCATTTCGTTTGCGGCAACGGCCTGTACAAAACGACGCTTCTGATCGGTCACACACGCACATAGAGCACAGACCGTCCGTTCATCACGCAACGCGACGCAATCGCCGCGGCCTGCTCGGCGGTATTGTTGGCGATCGCACTATCCACAAACAGCGAATGGCCCGCGGAAGCAAGCTGCGAGGCGTATCGGACGGTATTGTCCGCATCGCCGACCTCATACTCGCCATGAGGATCGGCATCAAACGGACTGTACTCCGGAATTTCGGCACCTTCCAACGCTTCGGCGGCGGACTTGTCTCCCGCCAAAGCGTCCAAGGCGGTATTGCCGGTCGGACCTTGCGCCAACTGGTCGATGATCTTCCGGCTTTCCACCAGCATCTGCGATGCCGGATCCATAAAGCATCCGAGAATAATGTGCCGTTCGATCTCAAAATCAGGGAACGCGTTGGCCGCAAGGCGTGTGATGGCAGCGAACACCGCGGATGTTTCCGGCGTGCCGCTTTCGTAATTCGAACCGTCGAACAGCTTGGACTCGTCCAATACGACGTTGTTCTCGCGCAGCACGGCGGCGAAAGCCGCATTCAAGCGTACGCGCTGTGAACGCGATCACCGTGCCGTTTTCAATATTGCGTCCTTCTTTGCGCACCTCGACCGGATACATGAGTACCGGCATCTGGTTGCCTTTCCAGATGGCCACGCCAACCACCAAAGACAGTTCGCCCACGCCGCTGACACGGCTTTTCGCCTCACGATCGTCGAGCACACGCTCCACACGACGCCCGGCAGCACGCAACATGCCGTTGTCGCGGAACAAGGAATCAAGTTGCACATGCCCGCTGGCGAACAGCTGCGCGATGCCGGACGGATGCGCATGCGTCATGTCAAGCTGGGCGCTCAGCTGCGTCACGTCCTCCAGCGGCGACGGCGATAGACCAAGACGGTACTTCTCACGCCACCCCCGAATACGATCCAGCGCGGTGACGGTCTCGTTGCTTTCGCTCATGTATTGACTCACTTCCCTACCGCTTTGCGGTATTCCGCATACCCCGGATTATGTGACAGGGCCGCGTCGATGTCTGCATTGCCCAAAGCTCCCAGCCATGCGTACAAATCGTCGTACAGCGACGGGTTCATGGCAAGGAACGGCAGCAGCTCCGGATGACGTGCCATCTCGAACTGCACGGTGAAATCGTCGGTGCGTTTGGCATCATCCGACGTCAGTCCGTCGACTTCAATGGTCTGTTCCTGCTTGGCAAGCTCTCCCTTGGCGACTCGATCGAACACCGATCCGGGTTCAAAAGCCGGTTTGAATACGCTGGTTTCGTCCGGTGTCGGCTCGCTCACAATCTGTGGCTGCTCCGTGTTATGCGGCCTGAAACGCTCGTCGTCGGCCCGTTGCGCCGCTTCTTCCGGTTGAATCGGATTGGTACCGGATTGTTCTGCAATTTCATTGCGCTGCTCGTGCGTTTTTTCCGCTTGTTGTTCAGGCATGTCGCTGCTATCCGGCAATGCCACGATAATCGGCTTGCTTGGTCTTGCGCTGAATAGTTTGCTCACGGGAATCGTGTCGTGTTCGACGTCGTTGCCTGCGATGACTTGCGTCCGCGATTGGGATTCGGGCAGCATAGCCGGCTTTTCCTTTTCGGCGGCGTTCTTCTTGGCCCCTTCTTCCGCCGCCTGCTGTTCCGCCACGGCATCTGCCTCGGCTGCGGCGTCGGCGAAGAGGTCACGTGGCGCGTTATCCACGACGTCGTTATGCTGCACCAGCGAAACGGATGGGAGATCCCCATAATCCGGCTCGTTGGATCGAACTGGCGCGAAAGACTGACGTTCGGAGCGTTGCATGAGATTCACACGATTGGCGACGTTGCGCGCGTTGAACAATGCGGTCGGCTCTCCGGCACGCAGATTGAGAATGTCGTCGACCGACATATCGGCGGCGTCGGGCTCCTGCGACGCCTCATCGGACACTGCATAGGAGAACAGATTAGATACCGGAGCTGACGCGGTACTCTCGGATTCGGGCATGGCGCTCACGCTGTCACGTTCAAAAGTGACGCGTACGTCGCCGAATTGCAAGGTCATTGGCGTGGATGGCAGTTTGAAATCCTCATCCGCGGGCAGACGCATCAATTGGCCGTTGTCGGCCACTACAAACGAACCATTGGTCGACTTGAGATCACGTACGGAAGCGTTGCCCTGCGCGTCGACTGAAACAATGGCATGCCGTTTCGACATGGATTTGTTCGTATCCATAATGTCAAGGCGCGCGAATCCGTCATCCGCCAGAGGACGTAACGGCTTGCGGCCGATTTCCACGCTTTCGCCGCTGCCCAGCTTCTTCAGTTCGGTTCCATCAACCTTGACGGTCCACTGCTGTGCCGTTCGTCGATCTTCGCTCACCGTTGTCGGCCTTCCTTTCACACATACCACTACTTGTCATTGTGTCATGCCTTGCCACGTATTTCAGGATTATGACGCGATTAATTGACAACTTTCGCCTAATTCCCCCATTGTATGGCACGATATGGAAGCATTCATGCCTAAATCGGATTTTATTGGATCGTCAGCGAAAGAAAATCCCGCAATATGCGGAAAACCCCGCCGCCTTGTGGCGAACGGGGTTTCCACTCAAGATTGTGATATGCGGCTTCAAGCCGCGCGAATCACTTGAGCTCGACGGTAGCGCCGGCTTCTTCGAGCTGGGACTTAGCCTTCTCAGCGTCTTCCTTCTTGGCCTTCTCCAGGACAGCCTTCGGAGCGCCGTCGACCAGAGCCTTGGCCTCAGCCAGACCCAGGGAGGTGATAGCGCGGACGGCTTGATGACCTGGATCTTCTTGTCGCCAACGGCGGAGAGGATGACGTCGAACTCGTCCTTCTCTTCCTCAGCCGGAGCAGCAGCGCCCGGAGCGGCAACGGCGACAGCAGCCGGAGCGGCAGCCTCGACGTCGAACTTCTCTTCGAAAGCCTTGACGAACTCGGAGAGCTCAACCAGGGTCATCTCACCGAAAGCTTCGAGCAGCTCATCGTTGGTGTACTTAGCCATAATGGCTTCCTTTCATTCTTGGCGACGGTTTGATTGAAGAGGTGACCGTCACCTAAAACAATTATTTTTCTTTTATGGTCACTATCATTCACGCGGCTAACCGCAATGAAATCAGGCAGCCTTTTCCTGCTTCTCGCGGAGCGCATCGATCGTACGCACGGCCTTGGTCGGCAGAGCGTTGAACAGGTACGCGGCCTTGGACATCGTAGCCTTGATGTCGCCGGCGAACTCGGCGAGCAGCTGCGGGCGAGACTTGAGGTCTGCCAGCTTCTTGGCGCCTTCAGCATCGTAGACGGTGCCATCAGCGAAGCCGCCCTTGATGATCAGTGCCTTGTTGGTCTTGGCGAAGTCACGCAGGGTCTTCGCAGCTTCGATGAAGTCACCCTTCACGAAGGTCACAG
>ENA-OQAS01001257-OQAS01001257.1-human-gut-metagenome-genome-assembly--contig:-NODE-1257-length-12218-cov-4.616740_pt1 | contig 12218 bp, 22 predicted proteins | sample MGYA00242733_ERZ504523 | MGnify/ENA primary metagenome ERZ504523 (study PRJEB26092, sample SAMD00036239) | human gut metagenome | host: Homo sapiens | study: EMG produced TPA metagenomics assembly of... | reverse complement strand
CGCCCAAAAGCACCCACAGCAAGCGCCACAGAGGTTTTGAATCTCCGGTGAGCAAATTGCTGCGGGTGCTTTATTTCTTATGCCTGAACGGCAGTTTCTGTGATGGTTGGTGTAGCAATTTAACTGTACCACAGAACGACTCATTCGTCTTTTTTCACTTTGTGACACATCTATTGTAATCCTACACAGCTTTTATGGTTCAATATATGAAATTTATTGAAAATTTTTCATGGTAGTGGTAAAATATTTTTATGTCTCTTTCATTCTGTGCCCCTTCGCGGTAGAGGGAGAGCGCAAAACAGAAAAGACGCAAAAATTGCGGCATCCTTTCCGTGGGTGGGTTTTACAGCGCACACTCTTGCGGGCGGTGATGTATGATCAGTAAGCCAAAGCAGCCAACCGCAAAACGATGGCTGCCCAAGAAGTGTGAGGAGAAGGATCGGATGAAAACAAAAACATTGCGCCGCCTATTTTCCATGCTTGCGGCACTGGTGATGGGGCTATCCCTGCTCACCGGATGCAGCGAAAAAAATGCGGAACGAACACAGGAGCAGGAAGACGCTCAGACTATTCAGGTGTATCTGTGGAGCACCAGCCTGTACGAAAACTATGCCCCCTATGTCCAGGCGCAGCTGCCGGACGTGAACATTGAATTCATCGTAGGCAACAACGATCTGGATTTTTACAAGTTTTTGCAGCAGAACGGCGGTCTGCCGGATATCATCACCTGCTGCCGCTTCTCGCTGCACGATGCGGCACCGTTGAAGGACAGCCTGATGAACCTTGCCATGACCAATGAGGCGGGCGCTGTGTACAACACCTACCTCAACAGCTTCAAAAACGAGGATGGCAGCGTGAACTGGCTGCCGGTGTGCGCGGATGCCCACGGCTTTGTGGTCAACCGCAGCCTTTTTGAGCAGTACGATATTCCCCTGCCCACCGATTACGCAAGCTTTGTAGCGGCCTGTCAGGCTTTTGAAAAGGTAGGCATCCGCGGCTTTACCTCCGATTATACCTACGACTACACCTGCATGGAAACCTGCAGGGGCTTTCCGCTGCCGAGCTTACCACCACCGCGGGGCGCAAGTGGCGCACTACCTACAGCGACCCCGCCAGCACCGCGCGGGTGGGTCTGGACGACACCGTATGGCCGGGGGCGTTTGAGCGGATGGAGCAGTTCATTCAGGATACCCACCTTACAGCAGATGATCTTGCGTTGAATTACGACGATGTGACCGGAATGTTCCGGAACGGAGAAGTTGCCATGTACTTTGGCAGCTCTGCCGGCGTGAAGATGTTTCAGGATGAGGCATCGACACGATCTTTCTGCTTCTTCAGCCAGAACAGCGAACCGTGGATCATGACCACCCCCTATTTCCAAGTTGCCTGAACCGGGATCTGGAGCAGGACACCACGCGCCGCGAAAAAGCCATGAAGGTGCTGAACGTCATGCTCTCCGAACAGGCGCAGAACCGCATCGTCTCGGAGGGGCAGGACATACTGAGCTACAGCCAGAACGTTCCCCTGCGCCTGACCGAGTATCTGAAGGACGTCCGCAGCGTGGTGGAAGAAAACCACATGTATATCCGCATCGCCTCCAACGATTTCTTTGCCGTTTCCAAGGATGTGGTCTCCAAAATGATCGCAGGCGAGCTTACCGCTGAGCAGGCGTATCAGCCTTCAATGCCCAGCTCCTTGCCGATGAGGAGCCTGCCGACAACGAGACCGTGCTGACCTCCGGGAAGGCCTATTCCAACGTATTCCACGCAAACGGCGGCAGCGCTGCCTTCTCCGTGATGGCAAACACGCTGCGCGGCGTGTATGGCACCGATGTGCTGCTTGCCACCGCAAACAGCTTTACCGGCAGTGTGCTGCAGGCGGATTATAACCAGAAAATGGCAGCTTCCATGATCATGCCAAACGGTCTGATGTCCCGCCAGCGCACCATGACCGGTGCGGAGCTGAAAGAGACCGTCCACGCCTTTGTGGAAGGCTGCGAGGGCGGGTTTGTGCCCTTCAACCGCGGTTCTCTGCCAGTGGTCAGCGGCATTGCTGTGGAGGTAAAAGAGAATAACGGCAGCTATACCCTGACCGGCATCACCCGGAACGGCAGCCGCTGGGAGATAACGACACCGTTACCGTGACCTGCCTTGCAACGGAAAAGCAGATGGAAGCGCTGCTTGCGAGCGATAGCGGCACGTCTGTGGGCGAAGATACGTGGGTAAAAAACACATGGCGCGATTATATCTCCGGCGGCGCAGCGCTTGCAGAGCCGGAAAACTACATGACACTGAGGTGAGCGGAATGGCAGACGAAAAGCACGAATCCAAACGCAGCTGCTATTCCCGGCACAAGTGGCTGCCTGCCGCCGCTGCCATCCTTCTTTTGGTCTTTCTGGCAGCCGGTTTCAGCTTCCGGTACATCTCGTTTATGTCGCAGACATCTATCAGGAAAGCACCTCGCATCTGGAAGAGGTACTGTATAAATCCAATAGTATGCTGAAAGAGATGGTGCGCAAAAACCTGACCTATCTGCATCTGTGCAACGGCTTTCTGAAAAACACCTCGAATGAGGATGAAATTCAGGCCTATATCGAGGAAGCACAGCAGGCAGCCGGATTTGTTGACTTCTACTTTCTTTCCTATGACGGCAACTACACGACCGTGACCGGGGGAACCGGCTACCTTGGCCTGCAGACCAATCTGGACGAAAAGCTCTCCGATGGCGAGGATATCGTCGTGAATACGGCGCTGCCCGGCAAGCCCGATGCTTGCGTTCATCTGCCCCGAAACGCAGGCAGCTACCGGGGCTTTGCCTATGCGCTGTTGCCATCACCTATTATAATGATGCTGTGCTGAGATTGCTGGACAGCTCTGCTTTTCAGGGCAATGCCAGCAACTATGTGATCTACCCGGATGGCGGGTGGTGATTGACAATTCCGTAAACCGCAAGGAAATCATTTACAACTTCATTGCGATGCTGCGCGACCATTCCGACCTTTCCGAGGAACAGATTCTTGCCCTTTCGGATGATTTTGCGCAGGGCCGCAGCGGAAACCTGCGGGTCAAACTGGGCGACACCAGTTATTATCTGGTCTACGAGGATACCGCGGTCCAGAACTGGACGATGGTGGGGCTTGTGCCGGTCAGCATTGTCAATGCCAGTCTGGATAAGCTGTGGTTCCACACGGTGCAGATCGTGGCGGGCATCGCCTTTGGCCTTGCTGTGCTGATCATCCTGCTGATCCTGCGCAGAAGCCATACGACCCTGCGCCGGAAGGACACTGAGATCCTGTACCGGGACGAGCTGTTCCAAAAGCTTTCGCTGAACGTGGACGACGTTTTCCTGATGCTGGACGCAAAGACCTCCAAGGTGGATTATGTCAGCCCCAACGTCGAACGGCTGCTGGGCATCCCGTGGAAAGAAGTGCGGCAGGATGCCCGTGCTCTGGCAGCGCTGCACCCGAAGGATGACCCGGATCGCGACAAGAACTTCTGGAAGGACTGCTCAGCGGGCAGCAACGCGAATGGGATTTCGAGTTTGAGCATCGGGAGACCAAAGAGCGGCGCTGGTTCCATAACATCGCCATGGGCAGCGAGGTAGAGGCAGGACCAAGTATATCCTTGTCTTGTCCGACCGCACCGCCGACAGGCAGGTGAATCAGGCACTTTCGGATGCCGTTGCAGCGGCCGAGACTGCCAACCGCGCCAAAAGCACCTTCCTTTCCAATATGTCCCACGACATCCGCACCCCCATGAACGCCATCATCGGCTTTACCACGCTGGCACTCAGCAACATTGACGATAAAGACCGGGTGAAGGATTATCTTGCCAAGACCCTCGCTTCCAGCAATCATCTACTTTCCCTCATCAACGATGTGCTGGATATGAGCCGCATCGAAAGCGGAAAGATCCATCTGGAAGAAGTGGAAGTCAACCTTTCGGATGTGCTGCACGACCTGAAAACCATCGTCAGCGGCAGATCTACGCAAAGCAGCTGGAGCTTTATATGGATGCCATGGATGTGACCGATGAGGACGTCTACTGCGATAAGACCCGGCTGAATCAGGTACTGCTGAACCTGCTGTCCAACGCCATCAAGTTCACCCCGGCGGGCGGCACGGTCTCGGTGCGGGTGCGGCAGCTTGCCGGAGCGGTGCGCGGCTGCGGGCAGTACGAGTTCCGCGTCAAGGACAACGGCATCGGCATGAGCCAAGAGTTCGCCAAAAAGATTTTTGAGCCGTTTGAGCGGGAGCGCACCTCCACGGTAAGCCGGATCCAGGGCACCGGCCTTGGCATGGCTATTACCAAAAACATCGTGGATATGATGGGCGGTACCATCGAGGTGCAGACGGCGCAGGGCAAGGGCAGCGAGTTTATCATTCGTGTGCCCATGCGTGCGCAGGCAGAGCACCGTCCGGTGGAAAAGATCACCGAACTGGAAGCCTGAAGGCACTGGTGGTGGATGACGATTTCAACACCTGCGACAGCGTGACAAAGATGCTGGTCAAGGTGGGCATGCGTGCCGAGTGGACCCTTTCCGGCAAGGAAGCGGTGCTGCGTGCACGGCAGTCCATCGAAATGAGCGACGCCTACCACGCCTATATCATCGACTGGCGCTTGCCGGATATGAACGGCATCGAGGTCACCCGCCAGATCCGCAGCCTGAACGATGATACGCCCATCATCATCCTGACCGCCTACGACTGGTCCGACATTGAGGTGGAGGCAAAGGCTGCCGGTGTGACTGCCTTCTGCTCCAAGCCCATGTTCATGTCCGACCTGCGCGAGACCCTGATGAGCGCCATCGGCCAGGCACAGACGGATGCGGCGCAGGAGCTTCTGCCGAAAAAGAACACCAACTTCAAGCAGGCACATCCTGCTGGTAGAGGACAACGAGCTGAACCGTGAGATCGCGCAGGAGATCCTGTGCGAGTACGGCTTCCGGTCGATACGGCGGAAAACGGTGCCGTGGCGGTGGAAAAGGTAAGCACTGCCGCACCGGGCAGCTATGATCTGGTGCTGATGGATGTGCAGATGCCGGTGATGGACGCTATACCGCCACCCGGCAGATCCGCGCACTGGGCGACCCTGCACTGGCAAAGATCCCGATCCTTGCCATGACTGCCAACGCATTCGATGAAGACCGCCGCAATGCCTTGGAAAGCGGCATGACCGGCTTTTTGTCCAAACCCATCGTGATCGGCGACCTTGTGCAGGAGCTGCGCAAAATTTTGTAACAAGCCGCCTGTCAGGCATAAAAAAATAAAGCACCCGCAGCAATTTGCTCACCGGAGATTCAAAACCTCTGTGGCGCTTGCTGTGGGTGCTTTTGCTTTTGGGCGCTGTTTATTTCAGTACATCTGCAAGGACCTGCAGCAGGTGCGGAATATCCAGCGGCTTTGCAATATGGCCGTTCATACCGGCTTCAGTGCGTTCTGACGGTCTTCCTCAAAGGCATTTGCCGTCATTGCAAAGATGGGGATGCCAGCCTTTGCGGCATCCGGCAGCGCACGAATCTGCGCGTTGCCTCGTAGCCGTCCATGTTGGGCATCTGGATGTCCATGAGGATCAGGTCATACTGTCCGTCTGCCGCCTGCTTCATCTTCCGGACGCGATCTCGCCATCCTCGGCAGATTCCACCTCAAAGCCCGCTTCCTTCAGGATCTCCACTGCGATCTCACGGTTCAGCTCGTTGTCCTCCACCAGCAGGATCTTTTTCCCTTTGAAGGTCTCCGCGTTCAGCTGCACCGGCCTGCAGGCAGGCACTGCACCGAACGGCTCTGCCAGCACTCTGCGCAGCTCCGAGAGGAACAGCGGCTTTTCGCAGAAGGCGGTAACACCGGCAGCGCGGGCTTCCTCTTCAATATCGGCCCAGTCGTAGGCGGTCAGGATAATGATGGGGCGGTTTTTTCCGATCACCTTGCGGATCTGCCGCACGATCTCGATGCCGTTCATATCGGGGATCAGCCAGTCGATGATGTAAACGCTGAATTCATCCCCCTGCTCCATGGCATACCGGGTGCGGATCACCGCTTCCCTGCCGGAGATCGTCCACTCCGGCCGCATCCCGATCTTGGACAGCATGGTGCTGACGCTCAGGCAGGTGTCGGTATCGTCGTCCGCCACCAGTGCCCGCAGCCCTTCCAGCTGCGGGAGCTGCCTGAGCTCCACCTTTTGTCCGCTGAGCGCAAAGCAGAGATTCACGATAAACTCGCTGCCCTTGCCCGGCTCGCTCTCAATGGCGATGGTGCCGCCCATCAGGTCCACAATGTTCTTGGTGATGGACATGCCGAGGCCGGTACCTGAATGCCGCTGACGGTGGAGTTTTCCTCACGGGCGAACTCCTCAAAGATGTGCTTCTGGAATTCCTCGCTCATGCCGATGCCGTTGTCCTTGATGCGGAATTCATAGCAGGCCCGGCCCGCAGGCGCACCGTTTTTCTCAGCAATGCGAATGCTGATCATGCCGCCTGTGGGAGTGAACTTGATGGCATTGGACAAAATGTTCAGCAGGATCTGGTTCAGCCGCAGCGGGTCGGTGATGATATCCTCGTTCTCCACATCCATGGTATCAATAAAAGCGACAGCCGCTTTGCCGAAACATTGGGCTGAATGATGGAGCGCACATCGTGGACGAGGTCCGGCAGATGCACCGCTTTTTCCTCGATCTTTACCTTTCCGCTCTCGATGCGGCTCATATCCAGCACATCATTGATGAGGGAAAGCAGATGCTGGCTGGATGTGGAGATCTTTTTGAGGTAGTCCAGCACCTGTTCCCTATTGTCGATATGGGTCGTAGCCAGCGAGGTGAAGCCGATGATGGCGTTCATGGGGGTGCGGATATCGTGGCTCATATTGAACAGGAACTCCCGCTTGGCGCGGTTTGCCGCCCCTCGTGCTGAAGCGCGATCTCCAGCTTGCGGTTCTGTTCCTCCAGCTGGGTCTGGTACTTCCTCTCCTGCTCTTTTTTCTGCAGCTCCATCTCCTGCACGGAGCGGCGGCGCAGCAGCTGAAGGATCATTACAAGCAGGATGTAGCCGACCAGCACCGTCAGGATCAGCAAAAGCGCCTCCCGGAAGATTATTTTTTCATCCGTGTACGCATAGAGATCGAAGGATCTGCATGGCAGAACATCCCGAAATAGCAGCCGGAGCCGTTCCAGTCCCGGGTATGGGCCAGCTTCTCTGTGGCCCCGGCTTTGCGAATTCCCTGCACCAGCGGACTGCCTGCAACATCCTGCCCAATCAGCTCCGGGCGGTTTGCGGCAACGACCTGATTGTTCTGCACAATGAATAGCGTGCCGCTGGTTTCTGCCGGGTAGCCATCCAGTACGCTCTGGATGGACAGCGCCGTTTCTTCCACAAATTCCGCCGGGGTGTACCGGTAGGCAAGCAGGAGCAGCTCTGTGCTTTCTGCCCGGTGCGCCGCAACATCCACAGCAGAGCCATCTTCCAGCAGGACGCGCTTCACATAGGTCTTTCGCGGGTAAGATAAAACGTCCAGAACAGCGTCATTTTTCAGCTGGTCGCCAAACCGGTCATAGCCGATGCCGTTGGTCGTGGACTCGCACCGGAGCGTGCCATCCGGTCCCAGAACCGAAATGCCGGTGAGCCAGAGCTTTTCTGTCTGCCTGTTCAGGCACTGCGGGTCGGAGAGGTCAAGCGCAGGATTCTCTGCCAGCTGATGGACTGCGACCGCCGTGCGGCGGAGTGCCTTTGCCGTGATGGTATCGTTGTGCTTTTCAAAGCTGGTGGACTGGGATTTGACAAACTCAAGGGTCTGGCAAAAGCGTTCCTCTGCTGTGCGCATTGCCCGCCAGCTGGAGAAAAAAGCAACACCGGCCATCAAGAGCACGCCGATGATCAGATAGGCTGTCCATATCCTTTTATCCGGGGTGGTTCTGTTTTTACGCGCCAATTGTGTCCACCTCCAGATACTGCGAAGCATTTTCAAGGTATCGGCCAACGATCCGCTCCAGCGTGCCATCCGCGCGCATCTGCGCAAGGGTATCGGTCAGCTGGCTGTCCAGCCCGCGGGTGTCGTTCTTGGCAAAGGCGATGCCCAGCCCGGTGACCAGCAGCGGTTCCTCCAAAATGCGGAAGTCTATGGCATTGTCCTTCATATATTGCAGGATGCCTGTCTCGTGGGCGGCGATGCCGTCCACATAGCCGCAGGCCAGCATTGCGTACTGCACACTGCGGTTTTCGATGCTGAGCACCTCCACCGTCTGCGGGATGCGCGGGTCGGAGCCGCTGAGAAAGATCTCCTCCGGCTTGCCGGTGCTCTGCACGGCGACGGTCTTGCCGGCAAGGTCGCTGAGAGATCGGATGCTGCTGTCGGCATCCACCGCAACCACCTGACGGCTCACCATGTAAGGCCCCGCCCAGCGGTATACCTCTTCGCGTCCATCCATGGAAAAGCAGCCCCAGATGCAGTCGATGGCGCCGCTTTCCACAAGATTTGTTTTCTGCTCCCAGTTGATCGTTTCAAACCGGGCAGCATACCCCATGCGGCGGAACGCTCGGTGGCGATTTCCACATCGATCCCGGTGGGAACACCGTCATTATTCAGATAGATATAAGGTGGATAGCTGTCGCTTCCCACAACGATTTGTGCAAGACCGCTGTCTTTCGCTTCCTCTTCTCCGCAGGAAGTCAGACTGCTTACGGCAGCAGCTGCCGCCAGCAGCGTGCATCCGTTCAGGAATGCACGGCGTGAGATTCTGTGTTTCATTCGGGCTTTTTATACTCCTGTTTTGATTGCATCCGCAGCTCAGTTGTGCTGCTGTAATTCTTCTTTCAGGCAGCTTGGATATCCGTCAGGCATTGCAGCAGAAGCGGGTTGAATGCTCCGCTCCCGTGCAGCACACTGCTCGGTGGTTTCGTCCATCAGTGTTTTCTGATCTTCGGTCAATTGTTTCAGCGTTTGCTCCGCTGCAGCAAGAGCGGTTTCCTGTTGATGAAGTTTTTCCAACAGCTGCTGCTCACGCGCTTTGTAATATTCCTCGATCTCGGAAGGTGTATTCATGTTCTAATCTTCTCCTGCATCATTTACATCGTTTGTGTGCTTTCTCTGCGGAAACGCGCTTGTCCGCTATTTATTTTCGGGGGGATAACACGGAAGCGTTTTACCGTCTGCTCCAGCGCAGCAATATCCACAGGTTTGGACAGGTGCTCGTCCATGCCGGCTTCCCTGCTCTTCTGCATATCCTCAAGGAAGGCATTGGCGGTCATGGCAAGGATGGGAATGATCCTGCCCAGCGGGTTTTCACCGCTGCGGATGCGGCGGGTGGCTTCCAAGCCGTCCATCACAGGCATCTGCACATCCATCAGGATCATGTCGTACTCGCCGGGCTTTACGCTGGCAAAGGCATCCACGATTTCCTGACCGTTGGAGCAGATGGTGCAGCTTGCACCATTGGCTTCCAGCAGCATTTCCAGAATTTCGGCGTTGATGGCGTTATCCTCGGCGCAGAGGAACTTCATGCCGGACAGAGGAGAAGTTTCTTTCTCTTCCTCCGGGAGTACCTGTGCCTCTGGCACCGCATCTGCTTCGGCATCAACGGGAAATTCCAGCACCACCTCAAAGCGAGTGCCCTTGCCGGTGGTACTCTCCACATTGATAGAGCCGCCCATCAGGTCCACAATGTTCTTGGTGATGGCCATACCAAGGCCGGTGCCCTGCACCTTGTTGGTTCCGGAGCGTTCCTCGCGGGTAAAGGGGTCAAAAAGGGTCTTCTGGTAGGTCTCGCTCATGCCAATGCCGTCATCCTGCACCACAAAACGGTATCGGGCGTAGTGCTCGTTTCGGGGCAGCTCGTCCACCTCAAACCGGATATGCCCGCCGGTGGGCGTATACTTGACTGCGTTGGAGAGAATGTTCATCAGCACCTGATTCAGACGGTTGGGGTCTGCCAGCACGTTTTCATGCTGCAGATGGGTGTTTACCGTAAAGGTCTGGCGGCGCTGGCCTGCCTGCTGGCAGATGATGCTGTCCAGCTGGCTGATCTGCTGGGGCAGATTCATTTTTTCCACATTCAGGGTGGTCTTGCCGCTCTCGATGCGGCTCATGTCCAGAATATCGTTTATGATGCCCAGCAGCAGCTGGCCGGAATTTTCCAGCTTGCCCAGATGTTCGGCCAGCTTTTCCGGCTGGTGCAGCTCGTTTTTCATCAGCGTGGTAATGCCGATGATGGCGTTCATGGGGGTGCGGATATCGTGGCTCATGTTGGCAAGGAAGTCCGTCTTAGCCTTGCTGGCGCGCTCGGCGGACTGTAACGCCTCTGCGGCAATGTCCTGTGCCTGCCGCAGCTCATCGTTTACCTGCGTCAGATGGATGTTGTATTGCTCCAGACGGAGGTTCGCTTCTTTTTCTGCCTGCAGCTCCTGCTGCTGCTTTTGCCGCAGGAGAAACCAGCCGACGAAAACTGTTATGACCGAGAACACCATTGCAATGACGATGATGATGATCATGACGATGCTGACCAGCTTCTGCGTATTCACGGCCACATATTCTGCCGGAACAAGGAACGCCAGTGTCCACTGGCGTTTTCCATCTGCTTCAGGGCGTAGAAATACTCGGTCCCGTCCAGCACGGCGTTGGAATAACAGGAGCCTGTGCGGTCAAGCCGCTCCTTTGCCTCCGCAAAGGAAGAGCCGTGCAGATAGGACATCCGGGAGAGCACGGTGTATACGTTATGCCCCTTTAGCAGCTCGGTATCATTGGCGTTGAACAGCTTGAAACCGTTGTCGTCCAGCACATAGACACTGTTGTTATTTTCGTAGGCATCACAGCGGAAATAATCGTTCAGTTGGGTCATGCTTTGCGAAATACCAAAGTAGCACAGGGTGATCTCTTTTTCTCCGCTTTGCAGTGTGATGGGGGTGGAGAGCAGTTCCAGAAACACCATCCGGGAGTCGTCCACGGTCAGCGAGTTAGAAACGTAGCTGACCCGCTGCGGTGCGCTTTCCAAATACTTCATTCCTCGCAGCAGCCCCATGCGGCCATTCTCAGTATAGTAATGTCCGGCAGAGTCCACGGCAATCAGTTCGATCTGTCTTTCATGGTAATTGGAAAGCTCCGACAGCTTTTTCAGATAGCGATAGAACTCGGTATCGGTCTTTAACGGAGTGTAGTACAAATAATTGCATTGTACATTCACCTCGTCCCAGTGAGTGTCGATCACATCCTCCAGACTGCGAAACATCTGGTGGGTGACCTCTTCCATCTGGTTCAGCCGCTCATGGTAGACAAGGTTCTGGATGTAGGTCTGGCTCATGATAAAAAGGGTCAGGATCAACACGATGCTGACAAAGCCGGTGCCCCAAAGCAGCTTTTTATATAGGTTGTTGTTCACATCTGGTATCTCCTGTCCGTTCTGTTTCAGACGCACCCTAGCTCCATGCGGTATCTGCCCGGCTGATGGTGGTGTATGCACCAAAGAAGGCTTTTGCAGCATCCATGCCCACCACGCCGCTGTCTGTGACCGTGGTCTCCGCAGCCAACTGGTCGCTCACACCGCAGATGGCAACCTGATAGGTCTTGCCCGCATCCGGCTGCACCGGGCTTACCAGCACATAGGGGTAGCCCTTGCCGTTGCCGTAGGCATCGTAGCCCGTGGCCAGCAGGTCGTTGATCTGCTGCCCGGTCAGGGTAACGGTCTGGATGGTGCGGTTCCAGCCGGTGGGCAGGATCACCGAAAGGTCGTAATCCGTAATGCCCTTGGCGTACAGCTTGGCAGCTACGCGTGATGGTTCTGATCGGTGGGGTTGCCGGGGATCCATGTGCTCAGCGACACCAGTGCAAGGTCGCTGCCGGTAGCCTGTGCAAAGCAGCGGCCTACCAGCATGGCGCAGTCCTCCTGCGAAAGCTCCTCCGTAACGGTAGTGATGGTATCCGGGGTGTTGTTCACCACACTATCCTGATCCTCGTCCAGCTGACGGATCACATCCTCCATGGTGGCATTGCCCTTCATGAAGTCCAGCATTTTAAGGCCGGTGGTCACGATGGTGTTTTCCCAGCCGGAATAGATAAAGGGCGCGGTGTTGCCTGCATTCAGGCATCGGCGATGTCGGCATAGTAGGTGCCGTCCGCTTTTGCGTCCTTGAAGGCAGCAGGCTGCTTTTCAGCGCCGTTGCGGGCTGCAGAGCGCTGGTGCCTCAACGGTGGAAAGCACACGCATCACCTTGAGCGCATCTTCCAGCTTCTGGGGTTCCTG
>ENA-OQAS01001256-OQAS01001256.1-human-gut-metagenome-genome-assembly--contig:-NODE-1256-length-12224-cov-1.502356_pt1 | contig 12224 bp, 17 predicted proteins | sample MGYA00242733_ERZ504523 | MGnify/ENA primary metagenome ERZ504523 (study PRJEB26092, sample SAMD00036239) | human gut metagenome | host: Homo sapiens | study: EMG produced TPA metagenomics assembly of... | reverse complement strand
TGATACGTTCAATAGGCTGAGAATACGCCACATATGAACAGGCTTTTCGTATCGTTGGCTGCTTGGTAGATGGAGCCGGAGGTGGACAGGATGATCTGTATGCCTACGGATAAGGATAGGATCTGAAATACGGGAACGGATGGCAGCCATTGGTCTCCGAATAGGATGAGCGTAATCTCCTTGGCGCAAAACCATAATAATACTGATAATGGGAACCCGATGAATGCTAGGATGCGGATGACTTTCTCGTAGGAGAGGGCTAATTTAAGCGGATCATCTTGAAAATTGGAGAAGACGGGATGCATGACTGGTGATATGACATGTGTTATGTTTTGCAACGGGAGCATCATCAAGCGGTACGACTTCTCGTAATATCCTAAGGAATTCATACTCATATACTTTCCTATTAATAATTTATCAAGGTTTCTGCTGAAGTAATTTATCACATTAAACATGAATTGATATGCGGAATAACTGAATATCTCATGAATGGATTTTGATCCAAATGTGTATTTTAATTTCTGGGGCTTTTTTCTTATGGAAATAATGAATATAAGGATGCTTGAGAATATAGGATTGATAATTAAGGCATATAATCCAGCTCCTGATATAGCTGCTAAGATTGCTATGATTCCTCCAATGCATTGAACAAATAAACTCCTGTATGCTATAAATTAAATTCTTTGTCCTTGAATAATAGTGCGTTTGGAACGATGTTGGCTGAGGCAAAGAATAAGTTGAAAGATAATAAATGACATATGGATAGCAATGAACTCTGTTTGTAAAATAAGGAGATTGGCCATGATGACAAGAAGAATAAAATGGAGATCCCTATCCCGGTCCATAGTGTAAAAGAGAATATATCGTTAAGTTTATCCTCTGTTAAATGCTTGTTTTGAATGATAGCTGGAGCGATCCCTAAATCACTGAAAATACTGAAAAATGAAATGATGACGGTGGCGATCGCTACGACCCCGAATTCCTCTGGATCGATCAGCCGGGCCAGTACACCTGCCACGGCTAAAGAATGATGATTCCTGAGTATTTTGATATAGCTGTATAGATTATTCCAGATGCCAACTCTTTTTGTATTGATGCCATATTTTTCTAGTAGAGGTGTATTATTCTCCTAATAGGCAAATATATGTTTTTTATTTAAATTATTCATGAGGTGTTCCTTATTTTCGATAAAAATACATACCTTTACATTAAAACAATAAAATTAAATGAGAGTCCTATTTGTCTATAAAGAGAAAAATGGGGATAATTTATTTGTTCCCGTGATTCGAACGAGGCTTTCTGTTCATGGAATAGAGGCTATCAGCTCAGTTGATGAGTTTTGGAATCCATCCCGGTCTTATGATATCATCCACATTCATTGGCCTGAGGAAGTGGTGGGATGGAATGTGAATGACGTGGATATCGATAAGCGGCTGGAGACCCGGCTGAGATATTTTAAGGAGAAAGGCTCTCGGGTTTATTATACGTGCCACAACTTATCCCCTCATTATGGAAGTCCTTTGCATCAAGCTTGCTATAGAGTGGTAGAGAGAATGGCCGATTGCATGGTACACCTCGGTAACTATAGTCTAGGCAAGATGGCCGGTCTATATCCTGATTGTAGGCATGTCCTAATTCCTCATCCGATTTATCTGGGCGCTTATGACGATACTCTGACGAGAGAGGCGGCAAGAGAATATTGGGGCATTGACCGGAGGACTTTTGTGGTTACGGCGTTTGGCAAATTCCGGAGGAGAGATGAGGTCTGGATGACGTTGAAAGCTTTTTTCTCTTTGCCTCGAAGGAAGAAGCTCTTGCTGGCCCCAAGAATGCTTCCGGGGAGTTATCCGAAGCCTTTATTGTCCGTAATACGTTGTTTATTACATCTTTTAGGGGTACGAACGGAGAATAATGAGCGGATTATATCAGATGAGGATTTACCGTATTATTTTGCGGTGTCTGATGTTGTCTTTATACAGCGTTGCGTTATCCTTAATTCCGGAGTAGTTCCGATGGCTTTCTTGTTCGGGCGGGGTGTCGTTGGCCTGATAGCGGGAATGTGGGTGAATTGCTGAGGGTGACAGCGAACTTGGTCTTTTCCCCCTCGGATCAAGGGTCTGTCAATTCAATGCTTCGCTCTGCCATGAACATGGATTTGGACGATTTAGGAGCTAAGAACCGGAGGTATGCCGACAAGTATCTCCATCCCGATAAGATAGCCGGTCTTTATGCGAAATGTTATCATTTTGAGGAATCGCATTGATCCCTTTTATCGGGTTCGTTTCCATTGCTGTCCGCATGGGTCATAATGTTTGACAACTTTAGCAGGATTGCCTACGGCCACAGAGTAATCTGGTATATCTTTTGTGACGACACTGCCCGCACCGATCACGCAGTGCTTGCCGATATGTACGCCTGAGGTAATGACCGTGTTCGCTCCTATCCAAGACTCATCTTCTATGATCACAGGGGAGGTAGTTATGCCTTGTTTTACGATTGGTTTAGAAATATCATGGTATGTATGGTTGAGCCCGGATATAGTGATGTTCTGAGCCAAGATAACTTGATTCCCAATAAAACGGGACCGATGATCGTATTATGTATGCCTATGCGTGAATGATCACCGATGTGTACGTGGCTACCCCGTTGTCTATCGTGACGTAATGCTCAATTATACTTCCTGTCCAAGTATGAATGAGTTAATGGGACTGACATTCATTATAGCAGATCTTCTGATCTTGCTCCGTTTTCCATAGGTTAACATAAATGGATTGACAAACCATTTAACCCATAATCTAGGGCAAGAGCCTCTTTGATTCATTATTAAGTAATGAACCGTTCTCTTTAATCTGTCATTTTTCTTTATCTTTTGTTTAAGATCGCTGATATTCATTTCTTTAAGGATTGAATGACTTCCATATAAACTTGCAATAGTTTCCTAGCCGTATGATTCCATGAGAATAATCGGGATCTTTGTAATCCATATTTTATTTGTTCATCATGGAATGCTTGATCTTCTTCTAGCCGCAGCAATAAGGAAGCTACTTCTTCTTCGTTGAAGGATCTGCCAATAATCCTCCCTTTCCGGCGATCTCAGGCATGGCGAGGTATTCCCCGTTATCACGGGTGTACCGCATGCCATAGCTTCTAGCATGGGGATACCGAAGCTTTCCCTTAGGGAGGTGTATAGGAAGACGAAGGCCCCATTGTACAAGTATGCCAAATCCTTGTTGGAGATGTAACCTGGGTAAGACAGGTAAGGCTTGATTTCCTCTATATGCTGCTCTCTCAATATCATATCCAGCTTTGTTCTTCGCGTAAGTCCGGCTATTAATAGAGGACGCTTTCTTGATGAGCGCTTGAGATACAGACTGTATGCCTTCAAGGTGCGGGGTACATTTTTCTTAGGGTCCGTATTTCCTAGGAAGAAAAGGTAATCGTCCGAATGAATGTATTTATGGGTGATGGCGGATATGCCTGATAGGGGATGAAAATGCTGGCTGTATCCATTGTAGATCGCATGATTTGTTCTTTGGGCAGACATAAGGCCTCTCGAATCCGATCACGTTCAAAATGAGATACGGTAATGATTCTCTTACACTTAGGGAGTATACGGGGAACTACTAAACGTCGGTAGTGCCAACCCATGTTTTGGTACCATGATGTATTATCTCCCTGCTTGGGCTCAAGGAAGATGATGTCGTGCAAGGTCAATACCAATGGGACGGGGCAATGAATCGGAGCCGTGTTACTCGTACAATGCAATAGGTCTGGCCTTATCTTGCTACAGCCGTGGCAACGCCACCTGCTCCCAAAGGGGGTAGGTGGGGCATTTTACCTCCACGATGTGCGTATTGCTTGTTTCTTCTAGGCAATGATCTTCTCCCGGACTTACGAATATGAAATATTCATTTTCCTTGTCGATTTTCTGTAGCTCTCGAATGCTCTCGAGCGCTACAAAATCCATCCCGTGCTTATTCGTACGGAAAATTCGCTGGGCTTCAATGGCTATCTTCATGATTTGGAGAATGTTTGGTGTGAGAGAATGTATGCTTTTTCCCTATTCGGAACGTGTTTAGGAACATGAGGAAGAATAGGATGGGAACACTGGCGATCGCTTCCTGAATTTTTGGTCCACTAAATAGTCTGGAACCGCTACGCTAAAAGTGATGCCTAGCCATATCAAGAGGAACCACCATTTAATGGAGATTATGATATCAAGTGGACTTAGGATGGCGGCAATTAACGTGATAAACCCTAGCAATAAGACACGAGGGGCATCATCCATTGAAATAATTTATCGCAATAGTCCCAATTTCCTTTTATTAGTGCTCCCGGTATCTGGAGAATCCCTGAGAGTAAGTTGTGGAATTGTGTGGCAAGCCAGCGCTGTCTTTGATTATAGAAGTCTTTCTTGCCTCTTACTTTCTCGTCGTATGTATAGACATCTTCAAGATATTCGATATATATATTTTGGAGTAACAGTTTTCGCTCCATGTACTTATCTTCCCCGATATCGTTGCAACCTTGTATGATATTCTTGAAAAGACCGTATTCGAAAGCCATACCCGAGCCACTTAAGGCGGACGAGAAACCTAGGCGGGTATGTCCTTTCCTGAAAATAGAGTTGTTGATCTCCTCGCTAACGGCGTCGAGCACCGCTATGCTGCTATCTCTGTTCTTGGCTACCCTATGCGTCTGTATGGCTGAACAACCTGCATAAATAGCATCGTTTATTTTCTCTATATAATTGTTTTTTACGATATTATCGGCGTCAAGGATAATCACGTTGTCATATTTTGTTTTTCCTTCTTCAATGTAACGGATGGCTGCCTTGAGGGCCTCTATTTTGGTACTTTGTGGGTTCTCCATTTTTATAATCTTTACGGATAATGACTTTAGCCTATCGAGGGTTTCCTGACGCATTTGGTTGGCTATCACGATAATATCATATAATTCTCTTGGATAGTCTTGCTGAAGGAACTTTTGACGGAGTCTATAATTACCTCATCCTCCCCATAGGCCGGAAATAAGGCCGCAAAACGGTATTTTTTCATAGTCGTAGGTATTTATAAGTCGATTTCCTTTTAGAGTAAACGGCGAATACGAATAAATACAGTACGCATACCATAAAACATAGGAATACGATGGCGTCTATCAATTGAAATAGATACTCCTCCTTGTCTATCCAATTTTCTCCTATTTGAAAGAATTGCTCAATCATGGTGTTTTATATTTGAATCAGTTGATTTTTTTCTTGTATTTCTTGATCTAGATAGGGTCCTACCATTATAAAAGTAAGTCCCGTAAAGGAAATTACCATTGTCGGGAATTGTCCCCAGAAAGAGTTCCCGTATGCATTGATAAACATTCCGAATATGCCACAAAGTAACCCTGTCAGTAGCCCTTTCAGCTCCGGATCTCTGAGCCGCATGGCTATGATCCATCCTCCCCCATCCAATGGATAGAAAGATCATGCTAGGTAAAGTGTCAAGCCAACCGCTCCTGTCTCCACCCAGATTTTGACATACCATGAATCTGTTGGAATGGAGGTGGTAAAGCGTTTTGATATTCTCTCTCCAGCCCTGTCACCTGATAATCCCAGCCCTTCTCCAAAAGGCTTGTATTTCATGTAGGATGCCAATTTCTTTTGATTTTCTTTTCGAACATTGAATGAGGCGTCTTCTGTCGGGGTGAATGCGGTACGCATCCTTCGGATGGTAGCGTTGCTATTTCCTATAGTAGTAAGGGCAAAAAAACATAAGTAAGCAATAATAAGGTCGAGCTTGTGATAATGGTTTTGGTTTGTTTACTGACGAATGTATAAGTGCCAATCCTGCTAATGGAACGATCATGGCCCCTCTTGTACCGGAAAGGAACATCGCGTAAATGGCTAGGATAGCTATGCTTAAATAATATATTCTACATAAATAGGAGCGCATGTGGAATGCTGCGATCCCAAAGAACATAGTGGCGGCTCCCATATTCGCCCCCATATTGCTAGCGTCGGTGAAAAAAGAGAAATAGCGGACTCCGGACCATATGATATGAGTCGTAGCTCCCCCTTCATTAAGCCATTTGGTCTCGAAACTGTCAAATCCAATATATTTTTGCATGAAGGTTTTAGTTATAGCTAAAAGGGTGAATAGGGATAAACAAAATATCAAGGATTTTAAAAAAGAGTAACGAGTGCATAATAACGATGTAATAATAACAATGATAAACCCATTGAATATCAGTCCTCTTGATAATATCCAAGCCTCAAGTACTCCGGAGGGGTTAGCGATTTCAAAGATACAATATCCCATCCATATACAGCACATGACGCTTAAGGGTGAATTGCTCTTTTCCATTCGATGTTCTGATAAAGGGCCGCATGAATGGATAGTAATACTAAGGCTGTTACGTATAGGATATCCATGATTACGCTAACGCCTTCTATTGGAATATATCGGGTAATACCCAATATGAAATAGTTGATCGTAAAAATGACAAATAGTATGAACCAAGGATATTTCAATAATAGGATACAGGTTATACATAACAAAGGCAAAGCTATTATCATCCCGAAAAGAGGGATGTTATTCAATAGTAAAGCTCCTCCTATTCCTACTAGTCCTATGACAAGGATTAATAGGGTCATATTGAAAGAAGAATCCTCTTTTATCTCTCTTGAAGTATCCATGAGCTTCGCTATTTTATGGCCGAATTGGTTGCGGTTAACCCCATATACATCATACGGTTCGTGAAAGAGCGCATGGAGGTCTGAGGGGGCAATTGCCCGGTGAAATCTTCTACGGCTTCTCGTGAGGCGTTATTCAAGTATAAATACAAAGATGTATTTTTAGTTATCTCACGCAAATAACTAACAAATTCCTTATCGCTATTTTCCATACTCTGCGTACATTAGCTATTAGAATATTAACTTGACTTGAGCTTAGCAAATGTGGAGGCACACTGTTTCCTTGAATGGAAGGATATTCGATTAATACAATGTCTGGTTGACTTTCGGCTTTAATATACTCTTCTATATTTTCTGTGGTGAATAGTGACGATTCAATGTTTATCTCTTCTCCGATCCTTATATATCGTACTTGGAAACCTAGCTCTTCCCAACGTTCTTGAAAATATTTGGCAACGAATGTCTTCCCTTCTCTTTCTTCTATACTTAATATATTTATGTATAGAGTCTTATTTTTTTGCAAATAAGGAGCCAACCGATTGCAAGCGTATGCGGCTGATATTCGGTTACAGGTCTTTACAAATCCCCTGTATTTCAATTGGGAGTTGCGTCCGTTGAAGGCTCCTAATATATTCATTCCTGTGAGGCGTTTAGTCCGTTCTGCATCCCGGAGGGTACGGTCTAGTAATTCAATGACCAAATTTAGGGCTATAATGAAAATTAAACTACCGATAAAAGCGGCTATGACTAAAAACATGCGCTTACCTTTGTCACTAAACAATGGATAAGCGGCCTCTGAGATAGTTGTTAAGTTTGATGAGGTTAATTGTAAGTTCACCTGTTTCATCTTAGCCATATTTAAGGCATGGAGAACTTGTAGATAAGACTGTTCAGTGACATTGATCTCTCGTTCTTGCTGGTTGATCTTAGTCCCAATGGGAGAATAATTCTTATACTGCTCCTCGAAATCGTGCTTTCTTTTGTTTAAAATCTCTAAGTCTGCCTTGGATTTCACTTGTATCAAGGTCTGTGACAACCATTCTTGTACTAATCCGTCAATAGCGACTCCTTCTTTACTTCTTTATAGCTATTAATTTTATCTGTCAGTAATGCTATTCTCTTCTCGACATCTTTCAGTTGATCTTGATATCGTGTTAATTCTGTATCCTTGTTTAATGCGTTTTCAGAGGTGAAAGTCTCTATCTCGGTGATTTTACCACTGATGCGGGAAACATCTTCCAATGCGTTGATAAACTCTTCATTCGTTTTGACAAGTTTAGTACGAACTTCCATATATTTCTCTAACTCGTTGATGATTTTGGTTGAGCTCTCGTAACTTCGTTGTGTTTCTTCGTAACGGTTCTCAAAATCAGCAAAAGAGTTTGCGATAGATTTTGTTTGTTCTGTATAATTTATGACGCTGTTTTGTACGTTATAATTTGTAAGATCATTTTCTTGTTGATTGAGTTTTGTCCTTAATTTATTCAATTCCTGCTCATAATATTTTACGATATCATTTGCTGTTTTATATTTTAAATTATCGTAAGAAATATTTCATTTCTTCGCTGACTAACTTAACCGTATTCCATGTGATTCCGGGATCTGAGCTAGTGTAGGCTATCTCTATCAAATCGCTATTACCTTGGCGTCTAATAATTATGCTGGATAAAGCTGCGTAGCTATAGAATGCAGCTCCTCCGTTGAGCAATTCATGCAAATAATTGCGGCTATCACTGTTTTTATATTCTTTAAATCTGTTTATAGTGTTATCGAGAGAAGCCGTGTCTATTAAATTTATTATTTCTTCAGGTATAGATGCTGTTAATTTCTTGTAATTGTCAGCTGTTATATAGAGATTATCTATTTCAGGATTTCCTTGTGTTAGGTTTAATGCTAATAATTTTAGTGATACGTTTTCTAGGGTTCCTCTTGATTTTGTTAAATTAACCAAGTTATCATATGTGTTGTTTACTGCCTGCCAATCAGGTTTTGTCTCTTCATCTAACCCGTGTTGGAGGTAATACCTGTGTAGATCGAAGTTGTCACGGTGTATTTTTTCTCCATGAATTGACTGAAATAGGCAACCAATGCTGTTACAATAAGCGTTCCAAATATCAGTTGGTGACGAATTCTATATAAAAAACGGGATATGTATAGTGTAATATCCATAAATTATCGATTTATGATTTTACATTTGTAAGCATCTCTAATAGGGTTACCGCATTGTGTAAGGTAGCTCTACCCTCTTGATAAGAGATTACGGCTCCAGAACGACGTCCTCTTTCCATGGCCAAGTCGTAATGTCAATTTTACCGTTGATGAAGTCTTGTTCCGATATTTTCATTTGGGCGTTGTAAAGGGCAGCAGCGTCTGATTTAGCTTTCAAAGTAGCTAAAGCTTGCAATACGTTATTATAAGCTTCCAATATTTTTAATTTCCGTTCTTCTATTGAGATCTCATATTCATAATCTAATTGCCGGAAACGAGCTTTCCGAGCTCGTACCTTTTGGCCACGGCTAAATAGGTCACCAAATGGGATAGACACCGATATGCCTGCGCTATAAGTATGTTGATTACTACCCAGACTTGTGAGATATTCAGGATATTCTACGGTTTCATGAGAGGATAGCTGCACTAATCGTCCATATTGGTACTGTCCGTATACCCTGAAATAATCTAGCCATTCTCTTTTGGTCACTTTCATTTCAGCATTAGCTTCATCTTTCTTAGCTTCGTAAATCTTGATCGAAGGGTGATCATATACTGATTCTAAAAAAACAGATAAAGGTGGTAATTGGATACGTTCATAATCATCTAGCATCGCTTGAATAGAGTCTGAGCCAGATGTTACTTCCACGGTTGTAGCTTTATCGAAATAGGTTTTCTTTTTCTGAGCTATAGCCGAAAGGATACTGAATATGAATAGGATGATAAATAAGTTCTTCATACGATTTATTAATGGATCTATACGTCCTCTTTCTGTACGAACGCCGTAAAGGTCTTAATGATGATCTTCATGTCCAGCCAGAAAGAAAATGTATGAGCGTATTTAATATCTAATTGTTTACGTTCCTCGGCGGACATACTACCAGAATTGCCACGTTTCTCTACTTGCCAGAGGCCTGTAAGGCCGGCAGGAGCCATGAAGCGTTGTATGTATTCGTCACTGGTCAGTAGCTCAGCCTCGTATATGGGAAGAGGGCGGTTACCAACTATTGACATGTCTCCTTTTAATATATTGAATAGCTGGGGGAGTTCGTCAATGCTGTATTTCCGGATAATATGGCCGATCTTTGTTATACGGGGATCATTCTCTAATTTGATGAAAGCGTTGGAACGTTCGTGACGTTTTACTTTTAAATAGTCGTTTTCAGGAGTAGCGTCATTATCAGAATATAAAATGATATTTTGTTTATTCTCTTTAAAAAAAGAGGTCGCATTCTGTGAATTCACAGAAGTTGCTGAAGAGGCTGTAGCCTCTTCAGCAATAGATTCCGTATACTGATTAAGCTTTTTATACTCTGTTATGCGCTTGTCCGCATCCATATACATAGAGCGGAACTTATAAAAATCGAAAACCTTATAGTTGCTGCCTACTCGTTTCGACTTGTAGAAAGCGGGGCCTTTGTCCTCCAGCTTGATCCAAATCACCGTGATGATAAAGATAGGGAGAGGCAGAGGAGCGCCATGGATGAGAAAATGATGTCGAAGACCCTTTTCCATAAAGGCAGCTTGAAAATGGCGAGATCAGGCTCTTTTATTTGAGGCTTACGCGCTTTTTCCATTCTCTTGCATTTCTCGGCGATACCCAGTAGCTTCACTAAATCTTCCTTAGAGGTAGACTCGGAGATGACACAGTCCGTTCCGGCTTGCAAATAGGATATTTTCTCCTCCCGGGTCATTTCCGGGGCGATTAATACGATATAGATATTTTGAAACGTCTTATGCAAATGCATGATCGCAGGAATGTTTAACGTAGGATCTGTTTTCTCGATGAATACACAATAATCCATTTCCTCGGCAGGAAGAAGCGTGTTTTTCATCTGCAGAAGCGTTATACATTCTATGACCCCGGTGCCTAATGCCTTACGTAAACGTTCGGCCAACGGCACGTTATTACCGAAAAGACATAATTCATTATCTTAATATTCGTTTTACCCTTACCCTTAATTCCTCTGGATTGAAAGGCTTCAAGATAAAGTCTTCCGCCCCTTCCTCAAACAAACGTATTCTATTTGAGCTGCTCTCTACGCTCGATAGGATCAAGACCGGTATATGGCTGAACATATCGTTCGCTTTTAAATAAACCAAGAATTCCTCTCCGGACATTTCTGGCATATTCAAGTCAGAGATGATCAAATCCGGTAAATTGCCTTCTTGAAGCCAAGCGATCGCTTTCAAAGGATTTTCTTTATAGGATACCTTGTAAGTACTTGATAAATAAAGCATGATTATCTTTGCGATTTCTTGCTTGTCATCCACTAAAAGAACAGATTTCTCCATAGAGTCGTATAATATTGTCGTCTTTTGTTTTATCTATTATGCAAATTTAGGATATTAAATTGAAAAATCTATGTTTTTCAATTGTTTTTTTGAAAAAACAGTTCGGACTTTGAAAATAGGGGAAACTGCGATTTTTTGATTAAGTTTGTACGCACATAAATGAGATGAGTATTCGAAGATGCGTTGGAGGAAATATATAGATTTTGATGTTATTCATTTATTGGTTGGCGCTATTGTCGGGGTGGGTTTGTCCTCTTGCCAGCCGGAGATGCCGGTGATCTCTACGATAACCGTGGAGGCGGATGGCCTGACGGTTCCCGTGAACCCGGATCTGTATGGTTTGACCATTGAGGAGATCAACCACGGGATCGATGGGGGCTGTACGCCGAGCTGATCCAGAACCGGAGCTTCGAGGATGGCGTGCCACCCTTGACTGCCCTTACGACGCCGCCCGGAACGTCTTGATTACCCCGAATGGCTGGACGATCCCTTTCATGCGGGGAGATTCCGTACCGGGATGGAGGCGGATCGTCCCTAATACACAGATATACCCGGATATGAAGGAGCTGGTGAATGATAAGAACCGGCGGTCGTTGCTCGTGGCCGTATCGACTTCCGGGGAGTCGGGGCGCGGAGGCGTTATAGCGAGGGATACCGGGGGATACCGATCCGGAAAGGGGAACGATACGATCTCTCGTTTTTCGCCAAGGGGGCGAATATGGTGCCCCGTACCATCGGGTGCCTTGGAGGACTCGATGGCTAATACGGTCTTGAGCGATGTGTTTCAGGTAGCGCCGCCGTACGAGTGGAGACGATACAGGCATACGTTTACGGCTACAGAGGACGCGCCGAACGCTGTCTTGACGATCACGGCCGATACCTCCGCCGTGTTTTGGCTGGATGTGGTATCGCTCTTCCCGGAGGATACGTGGAAGGGACGGAAGAACGGGCTGAGACCGGACTTGGCGGCGCTGGTCGATTCCTTGGCCCTCGTTTATCCGTTTCCCGGAGCAGTTTCGTGGAGGGGTATACGGCGTAC
>ENA-OQAS01001255-OQAS01001255.1-human-gut-metagenome-genome-assembly--contig:-NODE-1255-length-12224-cov-2.313879_pt1 | contig 12224 bp, 16 predicted proteins | sample MGYA00242733_ERZ504523 | MGnify/ENA primary metagenome ERZ504523 (study PRJEB26092, sample SAMD00036239) | human gut metagenome | host: Homo sapiens | study: EMG produced TPA metagenomics assembly of... | reverse complement strand
CAAAGGTTTTTCCGTAAGCTGGAACTCATCGGTAAATTCCAGATTTTCTGCATCCTCCAGCAGTTCCAGGCGCAAGGCCGAACAGAATGCCGGATGCACTGCAGCTTTTGGGACTTTTTCTGATTCTCCTGTTGATTCTTCGTTTGTTCTTTTTCCAAATGTTCTCCTTATATTATATGTGGTTTTTGCTTTTATTTCAACGCATAAAAATTGCAGACTGTTAAACCCCGACCGTCAAACTCAGACCGTCAAAACCTGACCGTCAAAGGCACATCAAAGTTCACATCTTTCACTTATACAACAAAACAAATGGGATTTCTGGCAGAAACTGCCACTGAAAAAAGATATGTTTACCATAGCATATCCCCACCTTCCTGGCAAGGAAAACTTTACGTATACTGCATAATATGTAATTGCAAAACGTATTCTACCTGTGACCATCATAAAAAAGACACACAATGCGATACTCTCTCACATTGTGTGTCTTTTCTTAAATCCCCATACTAATCAAGCAAAAACAAATTCTGTGATTCCATTTTCACAGTAGTTTTTCCCACCCTTGGTGTTCCATCCGGATTTTTGGACTTATTGTTATAAATTTCAAAAACAATATCCCCTTCCTTCTTTTTGTTTTCCCCTGTCGTATCATAAATAAAGTAATACTCACTCATATTTTTCAGGTTTTCAAACACATATTTTTTAGGATTCTCCTTTGTTGCTTTTCCCTCAATCACCGTTCCGTCTTTTTTATAAATTTTATCTACATAAGTTCCATCCTTGTATTGGATCGAACAGGTCAGCTTCGTTCTGACGGTATTCAGTTCGACCGGGCTGAAGCGGATTTTTTCCTTAGTGCCGTCAAGGTTATTTCCATATTCTTTCATCCAGTTCATCTTATACACAAGATTCGGATCACTTCCATTTCCGGACTCCTCTTTTAAAAGCTCCGCCTCTTCATTCAGGATCTCAACCATTGGTGGCTCATATGTGGTACGGTATGCGGCAATCATCGTATTAATGAAAAGTTTTGCTCCATATCTCCATCTACCGTAGAATGACCTACTCCGGAATAAAAAACATTTCCCTTACTGTAAATATAGTAATTATTGGCGGCATCATTCGGGGAAGTGCCATAGGTGGCACCGGTTCCATCTCCGTTTGAAGCCGTACCCGCCCATGCACACGGATCTCCGTTCTCATTATCCGAAAGACAGTACCAGACCGTAACTTCCGGATCTTCCATGTCCAGCTGATACCACTGCCCATGCGTTGATGCAATTTTAAGTGTTTCGTCAATTTTAAACGGATATTCCGTAATCTGTCCCGTATTCGTCTTCGTTGCACGCGTTGTCAGGTCATTATTATTGTTAAATCCTGTCAATTTCACATTATCGTTACTCACGCCACAGATATATTCATCATTTTTATAACTTCTGATCATATACCGGTATGGGATTATTTGATCCGTATTTTTCTTTTCCCATCCCAGACGTTTCATGGCATAGTAAGTAAATCCCTGGGTATTACCAAGTGCCGTTGTAGAAAGTGTACCGTTGCTGCCAACGGTTGTCTGGGTCATTGTATCATACTTATGTTTCGCCTGATAAGCCAGCAGTTCCTTTCGTTCGCTCTCGGTCAGTTTCCCACTCACAGCTTTATACCGGTTCATTCCCATGACATCACGCAGATATGTATTGGCAGAATATCCGAAATCCCCACTGTTCACATTATGCATAGAAGTAAAATCATGCGTAAACAAAACACTTTTTCCAGAGGCGATAAAATATTTCAGGAAATCAATCGCACCTTTTTCATTCGACATATTCACCTTATGGAACGTATCACCAAATCCCAGAATAAACATATTGTATGTATGATACAGTTCCTTTTGTTTTTTTGACATTTTAACTGGATTTTCGTTTCCCTTTTGCTGAAATATCCCTGGAATAATCATACACAAATTTCTCCCCGAAATAATTCTTCTGAAAATCAGAAACCGTAGTCGTTACCACGGTAATATGATAATCATTCAATGCATTATAATATTTCGTAAACAGCGTATTTTCGTGCAAATTCAGATACCCCTTATTATTAGTATCCGTATCCGGCATAATCTGAAGCACCTTAATCTCCCGTTTCTGTCCGGTCTGGTTTTTTGCAACCGAGCAGCCGGTACGTGTAAAATGAATGTCCGGATTATCCTTGCGGTATACAACAATCTTCCACTGGATCAGCCCAAAGTACAGTTTGGAAAGTTTTACCGGTGTAATGTTCTGTTCCCCGTCTCCTGCCGTAAAAACATCTCCCTCATAATAAACTTCCCCTGTATCATCCGAATCATCCGCATCCCCGGAGCCATCCACATCTGCCAGCCCCTCTTCAAATTTACCATCCTGATTCTGGTCAATATAAACTTTACACTGATACTGTGCGGATGGCACATCCGTCACCTGAAAACCAAAATCAAGTTTTGATCTGCCAAAACCGTCCACATCCAGATAATTTGCCTGACTGTCATCTACGGAAACAGACGTATCATTTTTCCCCTCAGACGAAGTCGTTCCCTGATATTCATTTGGCAGTTTTGTAAACGTAATTTTCGGACAGACCTCTTTTACCTTTGCAATCAGCCCATTGGTATCTGACGTCTGGTAAATGGTTTTCTTTTCCTTCTTACTCTCCCTGACCAGATCCGCAAGGTTTGAACCGGCATCTATTTTATCGGACAGGCGATAGAGGTCATCAACCGCAACAACCGGATAACCGGCATGTAAAAAGTTCTCCAGTTCCGCTTTCTTAATCTTTGTAATGTCATTTCCCGGGAAACGGAGTGTCGTATCCTCTATAACATTATTTCCGCTTCCAGCCCATAAATATTTTACGGATCGGTCTCTCCCATCACCTTTTTTATATTCTGCCGCTGTCATTTTATCTCCGGTATGGAAATAAATTTTTCCGTTCATCGTGGTATCATTCCACACCGTCTGATTCTCTTTGATCCATTTCTCATTGCCATCTGCATCTTTATAGGTTACATCCTTTTCTACCAGATTGTAAGCACCCTGATCCAGCCCAAGATAAATCATGTTGTACTTGCTGTTTAGATCCTCCGTGGAACCAATAAACTCTGCCGTAGTCATATGGGTAATCTTAATATCCCCGATAAAATTCGGAATCATAAGCTGGATATAACTTTTTTCAGCGAGTACCCGTTCTTTCGGTCATAGCATGGCTCAATATCCAATATCCGCAGTTCTCCATCCACATGATCCTTTGATGTTTTATATCCGAGAATATAACGGACTGCATCTGCCGGTGTCGCTTTGGGATCATTTCCCGTAAATTCCTTAAAATCCGTAAACTTAGAATTCGGATCCGATGCCGGAACCGTCCCCGTGCCAAATGCCTGTGTGGAAGTTGTATCCCCTTTAAACACAAACAGTCTGCCATTTAAATATCCCTGATTTTCATTGGTAGAAATATTTCCGGCAGTCATATACTTCTCCCATTTATCCTGCTTCGTCCAGTAATGGTACCAGTTCTCGCCGATCACACGTCCATCCACATCGGACGGAAGAAATGTAAACATAGACCAGTATGTCTGCGCATCGCCCGTCTGTGCAGTAAACACACCAGTCTCAACTCCATTAATTTCTTTCTTTTGAATCAAGGCATCTTCTCCATCCAGATACAACCGCTGAAACAGTTCAGAATCCATGGAAAACAGCATGACTGCCAGTTTATACATATTATTGTTATAGCCCGTATCGGTATAAGTATAAATGGTTGGATTCATATTCCAGTCCAGAATATGAAACGTAACCGATTTTCCCCCACTTAAAGATCCCTCTGTATTTATATACACCCCGGAATCCATAAAATCGGGGCATAGTTTTCCTCCTGATTGATCTTCTTATACATTTTCGTAACAACATCCCAGCTGATATCTTTCGATCCATTAAATCCATTCGTATACGAAGAAACAGACGAATGCTTTCCGTACCTGTTGTGTTTTTTCCAGATCTCTCTGATATTATCACCCCCGGAATGTACCTTTGGGGAAATCACATACAGATCCGCATAATCTGCCATTCCGGCCGTGCATTCAGCTCTTCCGGTGTAATCGTTTTAATAATCACCGAATAATTGTCTGCTTCCTCCTGTGTTTTACAGCCGATACTGTCCTTTAAAAAATAATCATTGTTTTTATATAGATAGTAATTCTCTGTTACATTGATATTATCCTTTGATTTATCACCGGTACTTTTTCTTTTTGTATAAATCCGGTCGCCCTCATTGGTAAGTTCACGATCCGTCCTTTCATCAAATGTCCGATCTTTATCATCCGATTTTTCGAAATCATTTACTGTATGCCAGATAATATTTCCATGATCCTGTCTGACAAACGATAAGCTTTCATTTCCGTCTTCCCCTTTTACAATTTTTTGGACAAACGTTCCTTCCCCATCTTTGACGCGCTCATAGTATCCGGTATATTCTGCATCTTTCATGCCATCCTCACAGACACGCATATTTCCAGAATATTTTGAAATGTCCCCTTCTGGCTCATCCGGGAAAAAATAAGCCGTTTCCATTTCACATTTTGCACCGGTTATTGTTTTAACCGTATTAATATCAGCATTTCCATAACGCATATCTTCGACATTTACCGGTTCACATCCACTGATCTGGTATCCAAACTCTGCGTATTCTTCATAAGGCACAATTTCAAGAATCAGAAACGGATTTTCCTTGGTTCCAAGCTTTGCCGCTGCGGCATTCGCATCGTAAATGTTGCGCTTCGACTCCGGAATCTGCTCTATCTGGTCAACGACCCCTCTTGTCATCACCGGAAGTTTTCATCCGCCTTTAATTTATTCCGGTACCCGACAACTCCAAGACAGACAACAAGCACCCCCAGCATGCAGACTGCGGATGCAATTCTTTTATTCCTGCTTCCATTATTTTTTTTCTGCCGATGCCATCTTACCATCTTCAATACGAACGCCCCTTCCTTACCTGAGTACATTTCTCAGCTTGAATTCATTTTGTATCGTATACTTCTGTTCCAGATATTGCATATCAAAAGAAACCGCAACGGATGCCTTTTCCGTGGAAGCATTTACTGTGCCGGTAAATGCCGTAACATATTCGCCGATCAGATTTTCCTGCACCTCATCCGTAGCTGCAGAAATCACCGTTGTATCGGTTTTGGATCTGCCACAGCCATTTTCTTTGTATATAATTTTTTTCCACCTGCAGAGATCCAGATCACCCGCTTGCTTGCAGCCTCCGGGGCTGCGGCACCTGCCGGATTGGTTACCGACGGGGTGTTCGGAATCGTATAAATGGCGATCCCACGGACACCGGACACGGATGGGTCAAGTTCCTCCACCCGGTTTCCTTCCATCACCCACATGCCGATCTGCTCCATCAGAATCTGTGACTCCGACTGCAGATCAATCTGCGCAGACGCGTGGTTATAATTTTTGTGCGCCATTCCAAGGAAAAGCGTTGCAGCGCCTAAAATAACCGTTGAAATTGCAATCGCGATAATCAGTTCCACAAGCGTAATTCCCCTATGATCGTTCGGCACACTGCCACCCCCTTTAAAAAGTTACTGCTCCGTAAAATGCCTGCCGGTATCTTTCACCAGCCGGATTGTGTATGCCGGGACACCATCAATATAAATGGCATTCACATTTGTACAATCGTCATAAAATGCCGTTTTCTTATAGGCAATCTTAATAAATGTCCCACCGGCACCCGGTTCTGTCAGTTCCTCCCCGGTGCTGCTGTCCTTACGGATTTTAATTGTATTATTACACAGCTTCGTCCCGTCAGATGTCAGCTTTGTATCGTCAAAACTGCCCAGATTATCGGACAGGACACACGTATAATATCCATTGTCCAGCTTGTAAATATACAGATAAGAACTGCCGGCTTTGCTCATCGTCCTGACCTGAAGCGCATCCAGCGAAGCATCCAGCGTCCTTACCACCTTCTGCGTATTGGCATAGTGCAGATGCCCGATCATCATGACAGACGTGCTTGCAAGAATGCCAATAATCGCAATAACGATAATGATTTCAACGAGCGTAATTCCATTCTGCCCCAAAAGTTTTCGTTTCTTCATTGGCACACCCCTTACCCGTTCTTCTTCCAATTATCATAGTTCAAATAAGAATCCAGATCAAGGTTTCCGGAAATATTTGATGCCGCAAGGGAAGAACAGCCTTTGAAAAACTGGGAAAACAGCGGAGTATCCCGTTTCTGGTCCTCGGTAAACAGCTGGGAAACCAAAAGCTTGTTTCCCCGTACCGAAGCATTGGAATCAAAAGAGATCACCCCACCGGAAATAATCATTCCCTCAAACTGGCCGGACACCCTGACATCCCCGGTTGCAATGACAATTCCCTTTGTAACCGTAGCTGGAAGTGCATAAGTTCCGGCATTTTCAATCAGGTATACATCTGCGGCCGGGGAATACACCGTTTCCGAAGCCGTCGGGGATGCCTTGTGTTTCTCCACCTCTGTGGTAAATGCACTCCGGTCAATCAGATAGTCAAACAGCGGATTTACCGTTTTGTCAATCACTTCATGCCCACTGGCATCCGTAGATGTCAGACGGACATTGTCTTCGGTCACTCCCTGCCCTGATCCGTCAGTCCCAGTTCCAGCGACTTATAGCGCACGGCAAGCTTCGAACAGTACTTCCAGTATAACCACTGCTGTCTTCCAGTTGTCCGGCGCAATCGTATACGTTCCAACCTCCAGCATATCTGCAGAAGCCGCCCGTTTTAAAAATGTCCCCGAAAACGTCATAATCGTATTGGAATCCACAATCAATGCATCCTCATCCAGATAGATATTGGCATACTGTGCCGTTTTCCCCTGATTGTTCACATAATACTCGGAAAAAAAAGTCATTCGCAGACTTCTCCGAATTAAAATTCAGGTAATAATAGACCCCACCCGGAAAATAATAGGGAACCACCTGCCGGCTGCTGTTTAAATATCCTTTCAGCGTACTTTCACTGATTCCGGTATATGCCGCATACTTCTTTTGATCCAGACTTTTTCCATCTCCTGACACATATTCCAGTGGAACATAATATGCCAGCTGATTCGTCCGCGCGGAGATGGACTCGCCCATCAGAATATCCTCGTTACTGGCATCGAGCTTTCGCGAAATAAACGTCCGCCCTGCCAAAAGCAGGTAATTCAACCCTTTGATATCCAGATGGCTGCTTTTTCCATTGACCATCATGGCACTGCTAAACTCCGCCTTTTTGCAGAATCCGGATCCTGTGCGCCATAATTTTTCTGAAAATTATAGCCGTAATAATTGCCCTGCAAAGTCACGGAGCTCCCCCTGCCAGCCAGTTCCAGATCATCCGCCACATACATATTTCCGTTCATATGGATAGAAGAAGCACCGTTGGTTCCGGCAGACGATGTCTTTATATTTTCTGCCCAGATCGAGGAACCACCGTCCCCGACCGTCAGGTCTGATCCGCTCTCCGTCACGATATCCCCGCGTGTAAGAATCGTCTTCCCCTTGATCGTACCGTTTCCTCCCGTGGACGCATAAATTCCGTCTGCCCCGGCATACACACTGCCATCCACTGTCACATTCTGTGCCCCGATGTTGATCTGTCTGTCGGCTATCAGCGCATAACGCATAACTCCTGCACCTGCCCCCTGCCGGAGAAATTCATCTTCGGGGTGGAAAACACAAGGTCGGTTTTGATCGTTGTCTCATAATCCTGTGCATCTTTATACCGGATCTGCACACCCTTTAACGTAAACGTCCCTGCGCCGTAATCCACCTCATATTTTGGATCTGCGGCAGGGATATAACATCCCTGGTCTGCGGCTTCTTTGATGCAGCTTTTTACCGTATCCGTATCATAGCCGGAAACCGGTATGCCACATTGCCGGAAGCGTCCATGGTATCCGACGCACCAACTGCCGGATCTGTATGGTTTTCTGCAAACTGCTTCTGCAGCCCGTCCATATATCTGGTGGCAAATACTTTCTGCACGTCCCCGCCGGAAGCAGAATACGTCAGGTAATTTTCAAGGACATCCGCATACGCTTTCTCCAGTGACTGCTCTGCAAGTTCCCTTGCACCGGCACGCAGATTATCCATCAGTTCATCCGCACTGTAGAAATTTTTCTTCGTGCCGCGTTCCACTTCCTTCATCTCAATATTGACAATCGTAATCTTCGTGATCACCACGGCAATCAGGCTTACCACAACCATCAGAACCAGTACGGCAAGCAGGGAGGCGCCACGGTTATCCTGTTTGAACCGGTTTCCTTTCATCGCTACTCTCCTTTCGACGTGCTGACCGTAATATAACGGTACTTTTCCTTATCCGGATTGTTTCCGCCCTTGCCTTTCTTATATACACAGACCGTCAGATCGACCTTTCGCACTCCCCCGCTGCTTGCCACCAGAGGGGCAACCGACCCAGCCGGCAGCTTAAAGCTGTCCTGATAAATTGCTCCCTTGTTGGTCACCGCAGCCGGATCATCCGGATACGACTTGTTGCCAAGGTTTGATGCCACAGACGGCATCGGGCATCCCTGCGGCAACACCGTCATCTTATAATCCGGTCTGATGCTGTTGACATCCGCAATATTCTGGCATACAAACACCAGCTTGGGATTCACACCGGCAGCGTATGTAACCTCCATCGTATCGCTGTCCTGTGCCACATGGTACATAAGGTAAATATGTTCCACGTCACGGATGTCTTCCTCTGCAAACTCATTACATTCGTATACTTCCGAAGGTCTATGCCCAATACCTCATCGCCTGTTTCCCCACATGTATAGCTGCATGCCACCCGGACATGCGTGCTGTCTGCCGTGACCGAAAATTTCCGCTTCATCTTCGCCTGCAGTTCGCTATCCCCAAGCGGAAGCGTTCCCGGATGTGCAGCGGCATATGTCATATTTTTTTCCGAAAAATACGTCATTGCTTCCTGCAGCTGGTTATGTTCCAGTGCCACGACATCCTTTGTGTCATCAATCCCTTCGATCTGTGGGATATTGGTGTCATTTTCAGCTGCAGCCGTACTGACGGAAACCTCGACATCATACGTGCTGCCAGAAGTGCCTGCCGCCGCGTAGTACACATTCTTAGCCTGAAATGCCGGTGCCGGGGCAGCCGCCGGAGTCTCACTGAGCAGGGTGTAGCCCTTTCCTTCCAGATAGGGAACACGAAAGCCTGTCCCCACATCCTTGATCTGTGCCAGTTCTTTTTGGTTTTTTAAATCCTCCAGCACTTCCTGCGCCAGATTGGTTGCGTGCTGTTTGTCCGCCATCATCGCATTGTACTTCATGGACTGCGTAAAATAAGACAGCAGCGGAATGGAAATAATAGCAAGAATTGCCATGGCAAGGATAACTTCCAGCAGGGAAAATCCACCATTGTTATTCGGTTGTCTCTTCATCTGCGGGCCTCCTTCCCATCCGTTTTACGGTGCAGTTTCAAGCGATGTGCTTCTGCCAAAAATACTCATCACACCTTTTGACATATTCGGGAATACCGGTGGAACATACTCTTTTCCGGTGTTCTCCAGATAGTACATATTCAGTGTCATCTCCCCGTTTAATTTTCCGGTGGAATCATCATAATTTGCCGTAAACTGTGAAATCGTTGTACGATCCTTAAAATTGTTGACATAAGCGATCATTTCCTTTAACCCGGCATAGCCTGCCTCATAGCGGATACCGATAGAGGCATAATATCCCCGGACCTCTTTTTGCTCTGGTCCTGCCGTTTCCTGTTCTGCTGCGTCTGCCCCCTGTGTGCTCTCCTCACTCTGGCTTTCGGATGCAGAAGATGCCTCTGCATCCGGTGCGGTAGTGGAAGAAGCATCCGTTCCTGCAGCCGTGTCCGTGCCATCGGTCTGCACATCCACAGCAAGCGGCTGGTTCATGGTAAACGTAATGTCCGTAATATGGAAATCGCTGCTGTTATCCTCATACGCCTGTAACGACTCAATGGCCTTCTCGGTTGTCATTGCCGAAGGATACATACCGATAATCGTCTTCTGCTTTTTACCATCCGCTGGATATTTTCTTTTACCTTCGGAAGTCCTGCCTCCATCTGTTCCATCTGCTGCACTTTTGCCTGATCGGCCGTATTCTGTTCTTCGATCTTCGCTGCTTTGCTCATTCCCTTACTGAAAATAAAGAAATACGAACATGCCACTATGACAATCGCACAGAAAATGAGCAGCAGCCGCTTGTCGGAATCTGAAATTTTAATTCTATTCATTGGTCTGCTCCTCTCCTTCCACGCTGTCTGTATCGGTATCGGCATCGGTATCCGCTGACGGAACCGCTTCTTTTATGAGATGCCCGTCCTCCCCGAGAAATGCACCAGTATAATAAGCATTTAACGTATACGTCCACGTCGCCGTGCCGCTGTCTTCATCAGACTCCTCCGACATGGACGGAATCGAAAGATTTTCAAGCAGCGTCACATCCGCAAAATTCAAAAGCATCTGTCCGACCGTAACTTTCCGGTCTGCCTCCATATTCAGCGTTACCAGCGAACCATCCGTCTGGATACTTTTTACATGGATGGTTGTCGGAAGTTCATTTTCCAGCTGCATGATCAGCGGATACAACTGCTCATTTTTCGTGATGGTGGCAAGATCCAGTTTCTCATACACCTGTTCCTCCGCCTGTACCCGCGCGTAATCGTCATACGTCTCCTGCACATAGGAAAGATCATTGATCCGTTTGGTCAGGCTGCGGTGCTCACGATAAGCCAGCAGCTGACGCACACCAGAACCGAGAATCAGCAGGACACTTACCAGTACTGCCCCCGCCAGAATCACATATGCCGTGTGCAGGTCGTTCTTTTTGGAATCTGCACAAGCATGTCCTTTGGTCTGGCATCAATTGGATGAACCGCTGCACCGATGACCGAAAGGAAACCGACAGCCGTTGCCGCCTTCGGTCTCATCCCGGAAGATGCCGCATCCGGTGTTACCGTCCCCTCAGCCGCCTTGTTTTTCCGCTCCGTAAATCGATGACCTTCGTGAAATCAATTTCCTGCAGCGGAAGCGGAAGCTCCTGTGCAAACAGTTTGTGCATGCCTGCAAAACGGGAACCATCGCCAACCAGATAGACATTCCCGACAAATTCCTGTTTGACCTGATTCTGATAATACTCAACGCTGTGTTTGCAATGCGCAGATGATACCGCAGGGACTCTGCCAGATCCTCATATGCCTCTTCTGCCAGAGCCTGCTGGCGCTTCATCTCCTCCTGGTTTCCCATCTCCGGAACCGTCGGACGGTTGTATATCACATTGTGTTCTAAAAGAAAATCAAGTGCTTTCTCCTCATCGTCAATGCCAAGCACCGGATGGTCGATCACTGCCGTGATCGTAGCTCCATAGCCATACGGTGTCACACGCTGAAAGACCAGTTTTTTATTTTCCAGAATACTGATGACCGTTGCCTGTTCTTCCAGCTGCACGACCACGGCATTTTCCAGAAACTGTCACACAAAAGCTGTACCGTTCCGTTTCCGATATAGTCAAACGTCTCCACCTTAAGCCCTGCCAGCTCAGCAAAGGTCACATAGTTGTTTAAAAGGTTATCCGGAATTGCAACAAGAAGCAGCTTAAGCATCTTCTTTCCGTCTTCTTCCTCCACGTCCATCTTGCTGTAGCTGATGGTGTAATTGCTCACATCCATCGGGAAGTAATCACGGATCTGTGCCTCGATGATTCCCATGATCTTATTGTCCTTGACAAACGGGATCATGACCTCGCGGGTAACGACCTTAGAGGAGGAAAGGGTAAATACAACTTCCTTCTCATGGATATCGTGTCTGCTTAGTTCCGTCTTTAATGCCGATGCAAACGCTTCTTTGTCGCGGATATAGCCATCTTCCACCGCATGTTCCGGGGTGCGGAACGCAAACGCTTTATGTACCGGTGGATTTTTCTTGCGGTAATCGGCCAGTGCGACTTTTGTCCACCATACACCGGCCTCAATACTTACTACTCTTTTGACCATTTTCATTTTCTCCTTTATATTTCTAGCAGTTGTGCTGGAAAATGTATGAAAGACAATTATCCCCGCTCATATTCTCTTCGGGAAGAGGCTGCTCTGTCTGGACTCATAATCATCATAAGCCTGTACAATCTTTGTACCAGCGGATCTGACGACATCTTTGCTGTTAATT
>ENA-OQAS01001254-OQAS01001254.1-human-gut-metagenome-genome-assembly--contig:-NODE-1254-length-12237-cov-1.848968_pt1 | contig 12237 bp, 17 predicted proteins | sample MGYA00242733_ERZ504523 | MGnify/ENA primary metagenome ERZ504523 (study PRJEB26092, sample SAMD00036239) | human gut metagenome | host: Homo sapiens | study: EMG produced TPA metagenomics assembly of... | reverse complement strand
TTTGCCGTCTTTATCCTGCTCCCAGGTAAACTCGGTGTCGTAAGAACCGGAGGGGCATTTTGATAGGAGGCAGATACTATCAGCCCTAATTTATTATTGAAGAAACGGTCACCGTAGGTAAATCCCAGGTTCAGCTGGGCTTTTTCGCTAATCCAGTTGTAGCCTGTTCCTGCGGTGGCAGCAATGCTGCGCTTATAGGGTGAGTTCTTCGTTACCAGATTGATAGAGCCGCCAATGGCATCGGCGTCCATATCCGGGGTTACTACCTTGTTTACTTCGATAGTCTGAATCATGTCGGCTGGAATCAGGTCGAGCTGTACGTTACGGGTATCACCTTCGGCAGAGGGTACACGGTTGCCGTTGACAGTTACGGAGCTCAGGTCGGCGCTTGTTCCGCGTACTTGTCCGAAGCGGGCTTCTCCCTGGTCGTACTGCACGTTGATACCGGAGATACGCTTTAAGGCATCGCCGATGTTGGAGTCGGGGAATTTGCCTACCTGGTCGGCAGATACTACATTGGTAATTCCCAAGTTGCTCTTTTGGACGTTGATGGCGCGGCGCTGTCCCTGAAATGCGCCGCCTACAACTACTTCCTGAAGTTCGACTCCTTCGTTCAGTACCACATCTTTCTCTAAAGTGCGTTCCGGCGGGAATTGTAATTTTCAGTTCTACGGGTGAGTAGCTACATAGCTCACCTTCACTGTATAGGTTCCCGGGTCGAGGTTGGGGAAAGTGTAGAAGCCGTTGACGTCGCTTGTCACGCCTGTGTGTAGTTTCTCGATGTAGATTGAAGCACCCGGGAGAGTTTGCTTGGTTACGTCGATGATACGGCCGCGTACCGTACCTTGCTTAACGATATTTGCTTTTTCGTCGGCCATTGTCGTGTTGCTGACCGCTGCGAATAGTAGAAGGAATAAGAATGCTCTTACAATTTGTTTCATACCTGTTATTATCTGTTAATAATCTGCGGCAAAAGTATAGGTATGGGATTACGTCTGTCTTACGGAATTTTGAAGAAACGGTAACGATAATATTACAAACCAATTGCAAATGATGCATCAGGGGACGATATAATTATCTTGTATGTACTGAATGACAGATTATAAGATTGGAATGTACTTTACTTTTATTTGCTTTAACTGTATATTAAGGCTGTTTACAGGCAATCAACAGCTTTTTCTCATCGGCAAGAGTCGTTGCAAACAGGTATATGTCTCCACCTTCCGCCAGCTTCAGGCGTTTTCGCAACTCGGCTACGCTGGCAGGAAATTACGTACTGTGAGGTTGGCCTTCTTTTCCGTTCCTATCAGCTTTTTAAGTTCTTTCTTGTTGAGACTGCTGCTATCGGTAATGCGGAACTTGCGTCCGGGAAGTCCGGTATATACTCGTCGGAAGTATAAAGATGACTGTTGGGGTGCAGTTTCTCTACATTATATATAGATGAAACGCTGCGGAAGGCTCCGGCTTTTAGGATGGATGCATTGGGTTCGTACAAGTATGTTTTCAATGTGGGAGTATACGGGCATGTATGTTCTTTCTCCTGTTGGCGGGTGAACAGGAGCTTTTGAACCTTCTGCGATGCAGTGAGGTTGATGCAGTGAATAGGGATTTCTTCAGGTACTAATTCCTTTCCGCGCTCTAATACAAGGAGAAGTTCCTTGCATTCGTTGTTGACAGAAACGACGTGGGCGGCTTGTACATGTTTCAAGTCATGCAGTGCAAGGGTAAGGTCCAGCATGGGAGATAACTTAACCAGAACGTGTGATGCTTTCTCAAGCAGTAAATTTTCCAAAGCGGAAACATCAGGCTCACATTCGCTGATAGCTATTGTTTTGCCTCCGTGTCCATCACGCCGGGCGGGGTCTATGAATATCCAGTCTACGGGTTCCATCATTTGCAGATAACGGATGCTGTCTTCATGGCAGACCATGACCTGTTTTAAATTTAAAGCGAAAGTTATGAGCTGCTATTGTACAGAGTGTTTCCTGCCGCTCCACATAGGCGGACTGTTGGAAGCAGCAGATAGGAAGGCACAGTCGATGCCAAAACCGCCGGTGAGGTCGGTAAAGGTTTTGCGGCTGCCGTATACCGCGTCTGAAACTATTTTGACCTTATAGTTTGCCGTTACTTCCGAGGAGCATTGTTCCATGGAAAGATGTGCCGGGTAAAGAATACCTTCCCGTGCTGCCCAAGCGGGTATTTTTTCTTCTGCTATTTGACGTCCCACAATTTGGATGATAGCGGCAGGTACGTCTACTGTCGGATACTTGTGTGCTTGTAAAGCAAGGTTGCGTACGTTGTCTTTGCGATGCTCCCGGATAAATCGGAGTGTTTCTTCAGTCAGTGTCATGGGCATTGTTTGAGTAACGGTGCAAAGATACGGATAATTGTGATATGATTGAGGAGTTTTGCCTGCAGACAACCGGCAGGAGGTAGACCGGTTGTCTGCTGAGGCTTTATTGAACCAGGGTAAACTCTACAGGTTGCCCATGCTGGCATTCCACACTCAGTTGGGTTGTGCCGGTCCGGTATGTCGTTTTCACTCTTTTGTCGTGAGCAGACACATGCCATTTACCTTTCAGTTCCAACTCTTTTATTATGATACGGCTGGGCTCTTTGGTTGTGAATGTCTTTTCCGCAATGTTGAGGTCGGGAGTACACACACTCATTACCAAGCATTATTCTCCTTTTGATACATCACCATTGTTTCTGCGGGCAAGAAAGAGAAAACATTATCGGCAGCCGGTTTGGTATCTTCAAAGACAGCGTATGCCATGGTGCCTGTCAGAATATCGTTTACGGCATGCATCTTGCGGTCGCGTTGTATCACTTTGTAGGTGGCTGCCGGCACATGGGTCTTCAGTTCTTTTCCAGAAGGCTGTATCCATACCATGTACTCGTAGCTTCCATCTTTGGGAGCTGTTCCGTGAGCTATCCATGCCGACGCAAATGTTCCGGTAGTGGGGGTGCGTAACTTTCGTGGCGCGACTCCTGTTCTGTGATTTGCACCTTTACCTTTCCGTCTTTCACAAAATACAGGTTACCGCAGCCGTCTTCAAGGCAGACCGGTTGTGTATTTGAGGCAGGTAGTTCCTGTTGCAGCCCTATTTGCTGTTTTTTTTCTCCGGTAATCCTGATGAAATCTTTTCCCGGTCGGAAGACGTGTTGGAAAAGCGTTGTTTCCGTAGGATAGTCGCTGTTGCTGTTTTTGATGTCTGTGCCAAGGCAGATTAAGCGGTTATCGAAACAAAATACCGACTTTCGTGCTACGAAATCACCGGTAAGTTTTTAAGGTCTCGTTCCATTAATTTCATGGCAAACATTCCGTTTTGGTTTTTCAGAGAACTTGCACCGGCGAATTTTTCCTTGGAGCGTGCCATGGTAGTACCAGGCAGAGGACTGTTCGAACAGTTCGAAGGGCAGGTGTATGGTGGTGGTGCCGGGCAGTCGGTTCCAATCCCAGCCATTTTCATTGTAACCGCTGGCTTTGCGGGAAGGAGCCCCCATTATTTGTACCGAACCGTAACTTTGATACCGACCGTACCGGTTGTCTTTTGTGTAAATTTCCGCTCCCCATACATCTGTGTTATATCCTTTGAGCGTAACCATCCAGTTATTGCGGCGGAAAATGCCGGCAGAACCGTAATTGTATACAAAAAAGCCTTGCGGCGCTGTTGCCGGAAGTATCCCTTGTTGTTTGAAGTAAGCGGCTTCAGGGGTATTACGTTTGCAAAGGCGCAAATAGTCTGCGGCCAGTTGATGATCAAACGGTTCTCCTTTATCCGAGAAGTCTCCGGATAGGGCAAGGTAGGCAAAAGCGTCTATGTCGTCATCTTTCATGGAACCGCCGAAAGGATGTCTGCCACTGATACCTACGCCCCATTCGTATTTGTTGCAATAGTTGCGCATGGCGATAAGAGCGGATTTCAGTACCTTTCTGGCAGATAAGGTCAATTGATAAGAAGTCTTGTTAGTCAGATTGATGAATTGTCCCAGCATAGCAAGTGCTCCCGTGGTATAGGCCGGATAAAAGCCGCCATGGTGAAAAGTGGTACCGTCTACCTTAATACCTCCAATCGTACCGGGAGTATATCTCAACGACGTGGATACCCAACGTGAAAGTCCTTTCAGTGCGCGAACCCTTTCTCTCTCATCCTTTGTCATCATGGCTGAAACAATTTTAGGCATCAGCAATGTATGCCATGTATCCAGTAACTCGTCGCGGTTTTTGCCGCATGCCTTACGGGTTTCCTGTAAGCTGCCCAGAACGATAGTGTTGAAAGGATATTATCGCATGTGGGAGCTTGCCGTATTTTGTCGCGCATCAGCCAGGCTGTGGTGTATATTTTTCTTATCTGATAGCCGTAATGGTGGTTGGTTCCCATGCCGCTTCCGAAAGCAAATCCTTGGTTCATGCATAGTCCCAGACTAAAAATATTTGTGTTCTGCATCTTTGGATTGATTGTAATAGGCATCATAGGCAAATCCGGAGAGCATTGTTTCCAAATCGTTGAGAGATATTTCTCCCTTTTTGCGGTTCAACTTGTCATCGGGAACTACAAGAGGAGCTCCTGTAAAGCCGTTTCCGGAGCGTTGTATCTGTGCTTTTTGGAATGTAGCATAGGCTTTGTCGATTTTGCCTTGTGAAACTTTATCCGCTGTCAGGACTTTTGTCAGCCGTTCTTCTATGGTTTGTAATTCCTGTTTCTCTGTCGGAGTCAGCGTAGCAGGAAGAGGCAGGTCATATTCCAGCTGTTCCCATTGCCATACACGACACCAATGCCATAAGTCTCTAAATGTAAGTGAATTATTGTAGGGCATCTGCATGTCGGGAGTAGTGCGTTGATTCATTTCTTTTACGGGGAAAACGAGACGGTCGAAGAATACGCGTCCGTTGTTGTCCGGAGCAACGATACGGTAACCGGTGATTGTATTCTCTTGCTTATCTCCTTTCATGTGGGCAAAGCTATCCAACAGGCACGCCAACCCTGAGCGTTTAGCCGGAAACCGAATCTATAAGATACATGACCCGTTGGAGAGAAGAATTCAAAGCGCAGCGAATCTTTTCTGGCTTGTTCGTTGTAAATCCATAGTGTAATCCCGCGCTTTTCTTTTGATATGGAGTCCAGATGTAGGGATTATCTAGTTTGACGGTGAGCACGGAACGGGGAGAGAATTGCCATGCAAGGCTTCTTTTCCCTTCTTTGTAGAACTCTTCTGAGGAAGAGAGTTCGTTTGGTTGTACTGTGCAGAAGGATTGTGGCACTCCTTTTTCAAATCCGGTTGTCTGTGCAAAGAGTATGTTGCCAAGCATAAAAACAGACAATATAACAAATAGAATCGGTACATATTGCGAAATTTTAGCAGGTATGCAAAAAAAAGAGGTTGTCTCCGATGTAGAGCACTCTGCCGCCATCTCTTTCCGGACGGAACGGCAGACTGCTTCATGCCAATGAAACAACCTTCTTTCGGTTAAGTTAATAAAAAAAAGTTGAAGGTTAGAAGAATTGTAGTTCTTTTATTTAGGTTATTGCCAATAAATTCAATCTCTCAAAAATAGTTTATATAATGATTTGAAAATCAGATTGTTGAAAATTTCACGATTTTAATTAAGGAACAAACAAGAAACAAAATCGTTAATTAAAGGTATTTCCCAATTTTTTGTTTTCACTCTGTTTCTTTCTTTGCACTTGCTTATAATCGGGACTTCTTGAACAGCTTCCCACCAGATTTTTTTCGTCCGATGGTTGCATGTGAGCTTCCAAGAACCACTGCAGCCAAAAGAAAAAAGCAAGTATTCTTTAGTTCATACAAAGATAAGGAAAAACTTATAGGCAGGCAAATTTGGCTGCCTAAATATAGTTTACTTTGATTTAGCATATATATAGGCTAATGGACTAAACTAAACCTTTTCCCGAACTTCGTAAAACACTCCGGTCCCATTGTACAGCCAAAAGAAAAAAACATTCCACGTCATATTTTTCTTTTCGCTGCAACCCCCTTTTTATAAACCATCAACCTTTTACACGAGACCTTCTCTTCCCTGTGTTCGCACATCCGCTTTCGGGCTGCCTGATATGAATTGTGTCGCAAAGGTACTTGTCATGTCTTTCTTGTATGCAAGGTCAAAGCCTAACGGTTCACGACAAATCTCCACCTCCGTTCCGCACGGTAGTATTTAATCGTGAAACCTTGCATAAAGAGCCATGACACCTTTTGAAGCGACATAATTAAATCAAGCCCGAAAGTAGCTGGATGCTACAAGAGGGAAAAAAGAAAACTTAAAATTCAAAGTTATGGCAAACTACGCAACAAACATTTTCCACGCAAGTACGGAAAACAAACAAGACCTCAATAAGATAGAGGCATTTCTGGACGATAATTTCAACGGCTTTGTCAACCGGTATGGCGACACGGTAGATGCCGAATTTGATTCCCGCTGGGAATACCCGGAAAAAGCAATCAACGAATTAATAGCCTTATTGGCAGCCAAAGACAAAATCTATATCCGCATACTGACATACGAGTTAGAGGACGAATACGTGAGCTTTCGGATATTCTCGCAAGGTAAATGGAACATTAAGTTATCCTAAACCTAAACACAATTCACTATGTACGAATACGAAGAAGATAGCGATATTATCGGTTTGTCCTGCACGTTGCTCAATCCATATAAAGGTTACATGGAAGGCACAATCGTGGGCGACTATGGCAATACCATAGTTGTCCGCCTTGAAAGCGGCAAGGAAATTTCAGAATACCGTGATGAAGTGATTATCCATGATTAAACGATAGCAAACGTATGACACAGATAGCAACAAAATTCGTCAAATGGGACATTCCCGAACTGGCGACATTGCAGGACAGCAAGGTTTACAAATTGCGGGTACACCTGAACAACGGAGGCAAGTTAAACCGGGAAGAAAAGAACTGGATTACCCGTAACGTATGGGAAAGTATCTATTTCAAACGTGGAATTGCCTTGAGCGGTTATCACTTTGACTTTTCCGACATCCTCAAACGGTATTTCGTCAAACAGCACGGAAGTATTCACGAGTATTATGCGATTGACAAAACAGCGTTACGCTCGATACTGTACGGCAGAATAGAGGATATTGTAGAAGTAAGCGGTTAAAACAACAAGGATATGGGAGAATACAAATTTTATCAAGACCGTAAGGTTACAAGTTGGGAACGGGATTATTTCAGTGTGAAAGCGGACAGTTATGAAGAAGCCGAGGCAATCGTCCGCTCATGGAACTGTGAGGACGTGTCGAACATCATTGACAACCGTCTTTGCTATGAAGAGTGGCAAGCATTGACCGATACATCGGAATCTATGCTCCCCGAAGAAAACGACGGCAACCCGACAATAGAAATTTTCAATCAAGACGGAGAATCAATAATGACTAATGTACCCGAAACACCTCAATCAAACCAATAGAACCATGAACGTAACAATCGAACACGTCTTTTGCCGCTATAGCGATGAAGCGGAAGAAATCTATTTCCGAATCATGAACACGATTCTTTTTGCAACTGACGAAACCGAACTTCGGGCAAGTATGGAACGCTTGAAGAACGAAACCACGCTCGACGACTATTTCATATTCGGATACGGAGCACACCATATCTGGATAAAGCAACGGCGACCGAGCGATAAAAACAGGATTTCAAACATCGGATTATGGTAGCCCATTTCTGACAGGAACAGGCAAAAGACCTCCAATGCGCTTTGCGGCTGAACCGGAACTACCAGCTTCAGCCCGTTCCTCTTTCTCGCAATAGACATGCTGGCACAATCCCCCTTTTATCCTCACGATCAATTTTTATACTGCCCCGGAATACCCGTTTATATTTCTCTTTTCGCTGCAAACCCTTTTTATCGCCCATCAACCTTTTACACGAGACCTTCTCTTCCCTGTGTTCGCACATCGCTTTCGGGCTGCCTGATATAAATTGTGTCGCAAAGGTACTTGTCATGCCGTTCTTGTATGCAAGGTCAAAGCCTAACGGTTCACGACAAAATCTCCACCCTCCGCTTCGCACGGGTAGTATTTAATCGTGAAACCTTGCATAAAGAGCTATGACACCTTTCGAGGCGACATAATTAAATCAGGCCCGAAAGTAGCAGGTGCTACAAGAGGGAAAAAGAAAACTCAAAATTTTATAGGTTATGACAAACGATGTAACAAATTCAAATGGAAGAGTAACGGTAGACGAAGTAATACACAGGGATTCGGTTTTCAGATACCAACTGTTAGACCGCTTACGGTCAGACTGCGAGTATTACCTCAATTACGGTAACAGACACCCCAAAACCTTATGGGCTGGCGACGAAAAATTGCAAATTGAGTTTATGATAAAACTGCATGATAGCTTCAAGGAGGGAGAAAAACCGGAGTGGCTTACGATGGATAAAATTTTGGAATACAGTAAGAGAATGATAGCTCAAGAAGAATAAAATTACTACTAAGGAACAGACTAAAAATGTGATATTATGGCATGGTTGGCAGTAAATAAAGACGGAACAGAATGGATTATGCCGAAAAGCCGTTCGGGGCCGGTGTGGGCATTGGGAGTATTTGGAAGAAGTGTACAATGTACCAATCGAGATAGAACTCCCCAAAGGGACTGTTTACAAACTTCTCGGCAAAGAACTGACATGGGATGACGAGCCGGTAGAATTACAGACCAAAACAGAAAAAAGGTAAATGTAGTACGGGCTGGAGTACCAGTTTCAGCCCGGTTACACCGGCTAAAATCTAAAACAGATACGCGGGTGCGATACCCTCTTTTATTTCCGAACAGACACTCATACCGTTTCCTTCGGAAATACCCCTTTATACATTTCGCTGCGCATATCCTTTTATATCGAACGGCCACTCATGCAAAGGCGGCTTCTCCGCTTTGTTTCAAGGCAGACTTCGGCCATTTTTCCTTTACCTCTTCTTTCCCTCATTTCTCTTGCCGGATAGAGACAGCGATATCGATACGTCGCACACGCCTTTTGCCGGATCTTCGTCCGATAGTATTTTCCACGATGCAGCGTATATGGTTGTTAAACGGTATATCGTTCTTGCCGCTTCAACCCCAAACAGCCGATACACTTTCTCGCCTGATGTTCTTCCCGCCCACCTGCCGGAACGGGAGCGGTCTTGTGTCGGTGGACGGACAGGTCTTTCATGTTTCCGAGTCCGCTGCGGATTGTTTCGCCTCGACTTTTTCGCGACCGCTTTCTATTTGAAGTCGCCATATCGTTTTTCGTTGCAAAGTTAGTATGCAGACGGGCGCGACCCGATGGTCTTGACCAATGGCGTATCGCACAAATCTTCCTTTATCGGGCTTGCGGTTTGGGCTTCGCCTCCAAAATAAAGAGTATTTATGCGCTATCCTTGGTGCAGCCCTTTACTGCACCTACTTTTATGCACCGTAAAACTGATTTATTAACTTCAAAAAGCAATCGCAATGAAAAAGATCGAGAACAATTTCGCAGTAACCGGATTCGTGGCAAAAGATGCCGAAGTCCGTCAGTTCACCACCACAAGTGTCGCACGTTTCCCGCTGGCAGTGGCCCGTCAGGAGAAGAACGGCGAAGATACCAAGCGTATATCCGCTTTCATGAACATTGAAGCGTGGCGCAAGAACGAGAATACCGGGTCGTTCGACCAGCTCACCAAGGGCACGCTGCTTACCGTGGAGGGCTATTTTAAACCCGAAGAATGGACCGACAAAGACGGCGTGCTGCACAACCGCATCGTGACGGTTGCAGTCAAATTTTATCCGGCTGTCGATAAAGAGGAGGAAGTTCCTGCGGAACCGGCAAAGAAACCGAAGAAGGGCAAGAAGTAATTCCTGCCTTTTTGAGACAAAGCGGCCCGAAGGCCGCTTTTGTTTTGCTCGTTACCGTTCCGGAACGTCTATACTTTTATACTCCTTCATACTCCACACGAAGAGTCCGCCGTCGTCCATTGATTTTCCCGTGCAAAGTTAAGGCGGTCGGGAACCGGCAAGGCGCGGCTTCATTTGAGGTTAACAACCATCAACTCGCAAGCTCGTCAATACTTGTTCAACACAAATGAAATCGTCCATAGGACTATCCGCTTCCTCCTTGCCTTGTTTCCCTTCTGTCCGCCTTGTGGTCCGCACGTAAAATCAAATCCCGCCGGACGAGGGAAACCCTCCGAAGGCAGGGATAAAAAAACAAAAGTCAAAACTTAAAATTCAAAGACGTATGAAACAGATGATTTGGTCAAGCTATGACCTGTTGGACGAAACGGCAAAAGAATACTATCAAAATTCACAACGGGAAATATTGGACGATGACTGTTACGAGGTCAGCGATGAAGAATGGGCAGAAGAAGTATATCGCTGGCTGGACGACGAACGGAGCAACCTGAATAAAGAAGTGGACGGCATTATTGTCGTGTTCGGCAACTTGGGATTATGGAACGGCCGGAGACAAGGCTATCAAATATTGGGCAGCACCATTGCCGATATTTTGAAATCCCAGTGCGACGATGCAGAATGGTACGGCGACGGCTATAACATTCGCGGACGGATGGGCCATCATGACGGTACGAACTACACCTTGTATCGTATCGCCAAAGACCGTGATGAAGCGGAGCGTATCGCCGATAAGATTTACAACCGTGAAATCGACGAAGAAGGTTTCCGCCGGAGAACACGTTCCCTCTATCCGTATGTAGCCGCCGTGTACGGCGATGGAAAACAAGGCAGCGCAAGCCGGACAAGGCGCATAAAATGCTGTCCACAAAATACCGCAACGCATCCGCCAGAGATGGTTGCGGTATCCTTTATCGAATGGGCGAAACACAGAACCGTCTCCTTTTATAATCAGCTCCATTCCTTTTATCACTACTCACGGAGCAATATCCGCCTTTTATACCGACCCCGGTCTTTCGTATATCTCCCGTCTTTTCTTCTTTCCATCACCGGTTTGGTTTTACCAGATGCAAAGGTAGGCCGTCGCACTTGATCCGGTGGCTTGAAGTGCATTTCTTGCAAAATTCTTCCTTACCGGGGTAAGAGTAATTTTCCAAGGAAAGCCACCGTATGAAGTTTTCCCGACAGCGTGTACCGCATCCGTAAAACCCCAAAGCGGTTCAGGAAGAAAGAACCGACAAAAGGGAAAATAAGTATTAACAATTTCAAAAAACTAAGATTATGCCTAATCATGTGACAAACCGTTTAGAAATAAACGCAGACCGGGAAACAGTACAAAAAGTAATGAATTTCTTAAAAGGTAAAACCGATGATGACAATACGCCTTGTTACATCGACTTCAACAACATCATTCCTATGCCTGAAGAACTGTTGATAGAAAAAAGCAGCAGTGGAGATTTGGGTATGAAATACCTTGAAGCAATGCAGTTGAAGCCATTCTATTTTTTATTGGACGATGATGCTTTGAGAACCATTCAATGGATAGAAGGATTGGCGGAAAAGGACAGAAAAGAAGCGCTGCAACTTGGAGCATCGTATTTGGAAAATCGGAAAAAGTACGGTTATCCCACTTGGTACGAGTGGTCTACCGCCACATGGGGTACAAAATGGAATGCCTATCACCAAGACTTTGAAGAGCCGAACATACTTTGGTTCGATACGGCATGGAATGGAGTGCCACTGCTTATCCAAAAACTTTCCGAGATATTTCCGGATGTGGAATTCCATTACGCCTATGCGGACGAAGACTTAGGTTTCAATACGGGAAGAGGAACAGCCCGCAATGGAGAAATCAACATGACGATACCCGAAGGTAGAAGCAACGAAGCCTTTGAAATCATGTTTTTGTGAAACCGGGAATGGACGAATATTTTGAACTGACGGACGAAGGTTACAAATGGGTTTCCTAAACATTCGGTACAGATAATGACCGGTGCAGGTTCGGGATACATTGACAATGGATGTGTCCTGAATCCTTTTGCCGGAATTCCCCCTTTATATCTTCATGGCTCTTTCCCTTTTATCGAAACGCGGTCCGTTCCCCTTTGTACCGTGACTATCCAGCCGGAAAGTAATCCTTTTATAACATTTTAGCTTCCCCCGTTTTATCCTCCTTACAGCCGTTTCCCAACACTCCATGCCGAAAGCCCGCTTATTTTTTCTGCAAGTTCGATTGCCGCTTGTCTGTCCTGTCAAGAACCGCTTACGCTTGCTGTCGAAAAATCTTCCTCCCCGACTTTGTTGGAGAGTGTATTTTTCGCAGCCTTCTTG
>ENA-OQAS01001253-OQAS01001253.1-human-gut-metagenome-genome-assembly--contig:-NODE-1253-length-12249-cov-2.783287_pt1 | contig 12249 bp, 12 predicted proteins | sample MGYA00242733_ERZ504523 | MGnify/ENA primary metagenome ERZ504523 (study PRJEB26092, sample SAMD00036239) | human gut metagenome | host: Homo sapiens | study: EMG produced TPA metagenomics assembly of... | reverse complement strand
AGCCGCAGTGTGATGGTTCACCGTTATACCAAAAGGAACACAAACCGAGAGGAATCTTCTGTGCGATCGAAGATGCACCGACTGCGTGATGGTCGTGGATGGAAAACCAATGTCCGCACCTGCATGACACCGCTTGCAGAGGGCATGAAGTCCAGACACAGTACGGCGTATCGGATAAACCGTTTGAAGAACAGTAGAGGGGAGTGAGTAATATGAAGCGTTATGATCTGATTATCGTAGGAGCCGGTCCATCCGGATTGTCTGCAGCAGTTGAGGCAGCAAAGCGGGGACTGAAAGTTGTAGTATTTGATGAAAATGAGAAGCCGGGTGGACAGCTGTTTAAGCAGATCCATAAATTCTTTGGATCAAAGGAACATAAGGCAAAAGTCAGAGGTTTTGTGATCGGGCAGCAGCTGTTGCAGGAAGCAGCGGATGCCGGTGTGAAAGTTGTGCTGAATGCAACCGTTATCGGCATGTATCTGGATAAAGAAATTGTGGTAAGGATCAAAGATGAGGTTCATCACTACAAAGGAGATTCCATAATCATTGTTACAGGAGCCGCAGAAAATATGGTTACCTTTGAGGGCTGGAATCTTCCGGGAGTCATCGGCGCAGGAGCCGCACAGACGATGATGAATCTGCACGGGGTAAAACCGGGAAACAAAATTCTGATGCTTGGTTCCGGAAATGTCGGTCTGGTCGTATCCTTCCAGCTGATGCAGTGCGGCTGTGATGTGGTTGCACTGGTTGATGCAGCACCCCGTGTCGGTGGGTACGGAGTTCATGCAGCAAAGGTTGCACGAACCGGTGTTCCGTTTTATCTTTCCCATACCATCGTAAAAGCAGAGGGCGAGGAGTATGTGACCGGTGTTACGATTGCAGAAGTGGATGACCACTTCCAGTTCATTCCGGGAACCGAAAAGCATTTCGATGTGGATACGATCTGCCTGGCAGTCGGACTTTCTCCTATGTCGCAGCTGTTGAAGATGGCGGGCTGCGAGATGGAAGACAATCCAAAGCGTGGCGGACAGGTTCCGATCTGTGATGAATATGGCGAAACCTCAATTAAGGGCATTTTCGTAGCAGGCGATGTATCAGGGATCGAGGAAGCCAGCTCTGCATGATCGAGGGACGTATCGCAGGAATCGCAGCTGCCCATTACCTGGGATATATGGATGAGGAAGAATTAAAGACAAAGGCAAAAGAACAGGAGGATGCACTTGACGGACTGCGCCAGGGCATGTTTGCTCCAAAGAATCGTGGAAACTTATCGAGAAGACAGAAGAAGGAATCGATATTTCCATGAATCTTCTGAAAAAAGGATATGTTGCAGATGATGAAATCGAACGCTTCCCGGGCGTGACACACAAGTCGGGTTCATCCGGTGATGGAATGTACACAGAATATTCCGTGTAACCCATGTCAGGATGCATGCCCGAAGCATTGCATCAGGATTGGAGAAAATATTACCTCCCTTCCGGTGTAGATCCGGATGTGGATTGCATCGGATGCGGTATGTGCGTGGCATCCTGCTCCGGACAGGCAATCTTCTTAGTCGATGAAACGTATGAGCCGGGATTTGCAACCGTGACGCTTCCATATGAATTCCTTCCACTTCCGGAAAAAGGAGAAAAGGGATACGGAATGAGCCGGAGCGGTGAAAAATCTGTGAGGCGGAAGTGGTATCCGTCAGGACATCGAAGGCATTTGACCACACGAATCTGCTGACGATTAAGGTGCCGGCAGATATGGCAATGAAGGCAGATTTTACCGTAAGGCAGAAGCCTGATTCGCAGAGGAGGAAAAAAATTATGCATGAGATTAATGATAGATCAAGAGATATCGGACCTTTCGTACCGGGACCGGATGACGATATGATTATCTGCCGGTGCGAGGAAGTAACCAAAGGGGAAATTCGCAAAGCGGTGCACGATGGAATGTTCACACTGACGGAGATCCGCCGGTATTTAAGAACCGGCATGGGACTCTGTCAGGGACAGACCTGTGCAAAGCTGGTCAAAGGAATCGTGGCAAGAGAACTGAACGTATCCCCGGCAGAACTGGAACCGGCAACATCCCGGGCACCGATGCGTCCGATCGAGATGCGCGTGTTGCGGCAGAGGCAAAGGAGGGCGAGGAAGATGAAGAATAATGCGGAAGTAGTAATTATCGGTGGTGGAATCATCGGATGCGCAACAGCTTATTATCTGGCAAAAGAAGGGGTTTCCGTGATCGTACTCGAAAAAAGCGATCATATCGGAAACGGTGGTTCCTCAAGAAACGGAGGCGGTGTAAGACAGTCCGGACGTGATCCGAGAGAACTTCCGCTTGCCATGTATGCCGTGGAACATATGTGGCCGACACTGTCCGAAGAACTCGGTGTGGATGTGGAATACCATAAAGAAGGAAACCTTCGTCTCGGAAAGACAGCAAAGCACAAAGAAATCTTACAGGGACTGACGGACCGTGCCGTTGCACTGGGACTGGATGTGCGGATGATCGATGGAAAAGAAGTGCGTGAGATCAACCATACTTAAGCGATGAGATTACGGTTGCCAGCTGGTGCCCGACCGACGGACATGCCAATCCGCTCGTTGCAACCCTCGGTTTTACAAGAGAGCCAGAGAGCTTGGCGCAGAGTTTATCACAGGTGAGGATGTGCTCGAGATCCAGAAGATCAAAGGAAAAGCCAGACGTGTAGTAACAGAAAAAAATGTGTATGAAGGAGAAACCATCGTACTGGCATCCGGATACGAAAGCCGACCGATTGCAGCGAGTGTCGGCATCGACATCCCGATGCGCAAAGAGCTGATCGAGGCACTGGTTACGGAGCAGAGCCAAAGATGTTTCCACAGATGCTTGGTACCGCAGATGCGGATTTTTACGGCCATCAGACGAATCATGGATCTTTTGTATTCGGAGGTGCTTCCGGATTTGAGGCAGAAAACCGTGACAACGGACATATGATTACTTCGAGTATCACTGCTCCGTGCATCTGCCGGGGAATTATGAAATACATTCCAAAACTTGCCGATGCAAAGATTGTCCGTACCTGGGCTGGATATGAAGATCTGTGTGCGGACGGAGTACCGGTACTCGGACCGGTTAAAGAAGTGCCGGGACTGCTGTTAGCCTGTGCTTTTACCGGCCACGGATTGGAATTTCACCGATTGTCGGAAAACTGTTATCCGAACTGGCCATGGGAAAAGAAACCACACTGGATCTGCATGAACTGCGGTATGACCGGTTTCAGGCAGTGATCTAAGACAGCAGGATTGTTGTATAAAAAAGAATACAAGAGTAGCAATCAAAAAGATAGTATGGTATATTATAAGCACGAATAAGTAGCAAAGGCGCTATAGTAGGTGATACTATGGCGTCTTTTTTGTTTATTTGCTTTGATATTCCATACCTCTGAAAACATAAGGAGGAAATGCATATGGATACCAGGATTAAATTTTTATATTTGAGTGAACCGGATATGATCAAGGCCGGAGTAAAGAACATGGATCAGTGTGTGGAGGCAATGGAAGATCTGCTGGTTACATTGAACAAAGGCGATTATGTGATGGCCGGAGTCAACCATAATTCCACGGTGCACAGGTCATTTTTCCAGATGATCCGCAGTTTGAGGGAATGCCGAAAAATGCAGACGACCGCCGGTTTATGGCGATGCCGGCATATCTTGGAGGAAAATACCAGATGGCCGGAATGAAGTGGTATGGAAGTAACTGTGAGAATAAAGCTTCCGGTCTGCCGCGTTCCATTCTGATGATGATGTTGAACGATAAAGATACCGGGGCGCCACTGGCACTGATGTCTGCAAATCTTGTCAGCTGTTACCGTACCGGAGCAATTCCAGGAGTCGGGGCAAAATATCTGGCAGGAAAAGATTCCGAAACGGTTACTATTATCGGACCGGGTGTTATGGGAAGAACCTGTCTGCTGGCTTTTTTAAGCGTCTGCCCGAAGATTACTACGGTAAAAGTGAAAGGAAGAGGACTGCGTTCCCTGCATGCATTTGAAGAGTTCGTAAAGAAGGAATGTCCGCAGATTCAGCAGGTCATCGTATGTGATTCGATGGAAGAGGCCGTAAAAGACAGTGACATCATCTGTGTTACTTCCACCGCACCGGTAAAAGAAATCGATTTCCCATATATCGCAGAAGACTGGGTCAAAAAAGGTGCACTCATCTGTCTGCCATCGGCTGCACGGTTTGATGATGATTTTCTGATCAACCGCTGCAAGAAAGTGGTGGATAACTATAAACTGTATGAAGCCTGGGCAGAGGAATTTCCGTATCCGAGTTATGAGATGGTACAGATCATAGGTTCCAAGTTTACGGATTATCTGCACGAAGGACGGATTCAGCGGGAAGATATTGTAGATATTGCCGATATCATTAATAAAAAGCATCCGGGACGGGAAAGCGATGATGAGATCATTGTATACTCGGTAGGCGGTATGCCTGTTGAGGACATTGCCTGGGGCGGTACCGTATACCGCAATGCATTAAAAGAAGGTATCGGCGTGGAACTGCCTTTATGGGATCAGCCGGATATGGCATAAAAGGTACGCCTTTTTAAGTACTTTTTGCCGGGCGGTCCTGGCAGAGGTTTAAGTACAAGGGGCGAAAGAAAATGAAAAACGTCATGCCAATGCAGCCGTATCTGGTGCTGGATACAGATGATTATGAGGTAAAAAAAGAAATGAAATCCGGAATCTCCCACTTTTATGAATTTTCCAAAAAGAAGAGTTTAAAGGAAGAGATGAAAGCGGTGCCGGATGGAGCGTGGACCTGTTGTTTGGAATCGGAGAGCAGGATGTCAAGACGTATATTGGCGGAACGGTTCTTGCCGCAAAAGGCTGGGAGTTTGAGGACGGACGTTCATATTTTGGGGTCCGTTTTCAGCCGGGAAGCTGTATTCTGCCGGAAGAACTTTCCATCCGGGATCTGGTTAACAAAGATCTCGAGATTGATGGCAATCTGTTTGGAGATCACCTGACCGAAAAACTTGCCGGGAGTAAAAATATTTCGGAGCGTGTCAATGTATTTACGACGGAATATGCAAAACTGCGTGGAAAAGAACTGGCGGATGGCATACAAAAGCTGGAAAATTATCTCAGGGAGAGAATTTATGATACCGATGGATGCATTTGTATCCGGCAGCTGGCAGAGGAAACCGGATATTCGGAATGTTATATCCGGCGTGTTTTTCAGCAGGTGCATGGAATTTCGCCAAAGAATTTTGAACGGTTTGTCCGGTTTCAGAAGCTGCTGCATGTCATAAATAAAATGCCGGAGAGGATCCGGCTGGATGCACTGGCGCAGCAGTGCGGCTATTATGACGAAGCACATATGATCAAAGATTTTAAACAGTATGCCGGGATTACCCCACAGGGTTATGAGCGGCTCATTACAGGAACAAAGATTCCGGAACTGGAATTGTAAAGAGCATTATACCAAGGAGGAAAGACCATGAGTTTGTCAAGAATTGAAGTAATTACAGGCATGTCAAAATTTTCCAGCTTAAAAGCAGCACTCAGCAAAGCCGGTGTGCGGGGAATGACCGTGATGCAGGTACTTGGATGCGGTGTGGAAAAAGGAACCAGAGAGTATGAAGTGGATGAGCTTGAAGAGATGGAACTGCTTCCAAAACAGCAGATCAATATTGTTGTGGAAACGGAGCGTGTGAATTCCATCGTAGAGATCATCAAGGAACAGCTGTATACCGGTCACATCGGAGATGGAAAGATCTTTATCTATAAACTGGATAATGTCATCCGCGTCCGCACCGGTGATGAGGGCGAAAAAGCGTTGTAGGAGATGGGGGTCTGTTTATGGAAGAAAAGAAGTTAGGACTCAAAAGTGTTATTTCTGTTTCTGTAGGACTTGTCATTGCAACGAGTTGTCTGGTTTCACTCGGACAGGGCGCAGGACGATAGGCGTGACCTTTATTTTTGCCATGGTAATTGCCTGTCTGTTTAACATGACAACCATTGCATCCCTGTCGGAACTCAATGCCTGATGCCGAATACGACCGGGGGACTGGCACAGTATACGCTTGCCTGCCTGGGACCGTTTCCGACGATGATTTCCATGGTGGGAGGTTACCTGTTCTGCAATGTATTGTCTTCCGGTGTGGAAGCCTCAATTTTTGCATATGCCATGGGAGAAATTTTTCATCTGCCGATTCCAAACTTTTCCTATACCGTTCTGGTGACAGTCATTCTTCTGATTGCCAATTTAAAGGGTGTGGATATGTTTGCAAAGATTCAGGATGCAGTGGCATATCTGATGGTCGGATCAATGGTGATTATGGGTGTCATCGGTATGCTGGGGCTTGGTACTGGGAAAAAGATAAGCCAGCCGATGGTTCTTTCCGCAGACTGGAAAACGATTGTTTCCATGACCGCAGTTGCATTCTGGCTGTTTATCGGTGCAGAATATGTGATTCCGATTTCGAAGGATGTCAAAAATGCCAAGCGGAATGTACCGCTTGGTATGTTTCTTGGGCTGGGACTGATCTGTGTTGTGCAGTCGATTCTGGTGTTCGGATTTCACAATTATACCCCATGGGACAAGCTGGCAGATTCTGCAGCCCCGCATCTGCTGTACGGGGAAAATCTTCTGGGAAATGTCGGAAAAATATGGATGGCTTTTGTGGCGGCGCTGGCACTGATCAGTTCCCAGAACTCTGCGATCAACGGGCTGGCAAGTATCTGTCAGGGAATGGCAAAAATGAATATGATGCCGCGCTGCTTTAAAAAACTGAACAAAAACAATGTGCCGTTTGTCGGTGTGTGGTTCATCAGTATTCTGATTCTTGTATTTGCATTTATCAGCAGTGATTCCTCAGATGCAATTTCCTTTTTTATTCTGGTGGGATCAGTATTCTGGATGGTGTCCTATATTTTTGCACATATTGATGTGCTGGTGCTGCGGCACCGTCTTCCGAAAGCTCCGAGAAGTTTTAAGGTTCCGTTTGGACCGGTGCTTCCGCTTATCGGAATTGCGGGTACTATTTTTATGATTTGTAACATTTCAACAGACCCGGTGGAACGCAATGCGATTCTATTTTTATCTGCTGCAGTATTTTTTGCACTGGGTGTATATTCCTTCTTCTGGATTCGGTTTAAAATGAAGATGCCGGTTTTTAAAAGTGTTCCGGTGGAAAAAGTTATGGCAATGGAACACGATATGTATGATACGATTCGCAGACGCCGGGGAATCTGGCGATAAAAAGGAAAAAAGACGTTTTTTTGTGGGCTTTGTCTGCAAAAAGACGTCTTTTTGTATGGATATAAAGTAATAAAAGAAAAAATCACCAAAAAACAACGCGAAATATTAGCTAAATTTAAGCTGATAAAATATTGAAATTAAGTATTTTTAATGATAAAATTTATTAGAAAATAAATGGAAAGTACCAGAGAAGAATGAAGGAGGAGTACAGAATATGAAGATGAGACTCGTACAGAGCATTAAAGGAAAAATCCTTTTAATGGGCGGAGTTGCAATTGCAGCATCTGTGATTTTGGGAAGTGGCGGAATTACCGCGTTAAATAAGAACAGCCGGAACAATGAGGTATTAAAAGAAATTAATGCCATTAATGTGGCACAGAGTGAGAATCAGAGTCTGGAAACTTCTTATCTTTACTTTCTGGATGATTCCTACCTCGAAAAAATTGTAAAGAATTTATCCGATATGGAAAATGACAGCAAGGCGGCCAAAAAATCTGCCTCCATTCTGGAGAAGAAGAAACTGGATACGGTGGCAGAAACCATCGGAGAGTGCAAGGATAATTATTCACAGATCCGTGAACTGGCATCACAGAGAGGTTACACTTCGGATGTGGGAGAATATCAGAAATTCATTGCCAATGATGAGGATCTTGCAAGTACATTTGCTGCTGTCAAAGATGATCAGTCCTGGCTGGATGGCAGCTGGTCATCCATCAGCGGCGGTGGACAGACAATCAAAATTGACGGAAAAACATATACAAGTTTGTTTATAAGGGAAAAATTCCGGAAGGCGGAAAGAGAGATTATCTCGTTGCCAGAATCGGTGGTAACGGTGCAGGATATGCGGGAAAAGTATATTTTAGTAACATCAGTTTTCAAAAAGGCAGTAAAAAAGAAAAAATAGATCTTTCCAAAGTAACGGATGAGGATATTTCCGGTTCTTACGGTGATGCATTAAAAGATCAGAAAATCACTGATTTTAATAAAGGAAAAGCAATTTATTTCAACAGTAAGTTTACGGCATCCAATGCAAAGTGGGAAGAAGTATCGATTAAGCTTCCGATTACTTCCTACGCGATGCAGGATTACAGTACCGTTACGTTTGAAGCTTATCTCGAAAAGGGAAACTATGCGGAATTGTCTCTTGCTGCAGCGTTTTCGGACAAATATGATTTCAGCGGAACATTTGCTTCCATCAACGATAATTTTGCGACATACAGCAAACATGTTATGGAAGGAAATGATGTGGCGGATGAAGCCAAAGCACTGGAAGCCCAGTTCAAAGAGATGACAGATAATATTCCACTGTATATTTTTGATAATGGACGGCAGAGTGATGTGAGCAGCAAGCTAGCAGACAAGCAGTCTCAGTTTGAAGCAATGAACAAGGTGGACGAGCAGGTTCTGAAGCTGAAAAAAGAAAATATTACGCTGGCAGATAATTTGACAAAGACAACAGCCACGGTACAGAAAGAAGTGGAAAAAGATACCAGTGCATCCAGAACGAGACTGACAGCAATTATGATTTTTGTGCTGTTTTTAAGTGCAGGTATTCTGATTATGCTGACACTGCTGATCAGCCGAACCATGAATGAGAGTATCAAAAACTTAAAAATACATTGCAGCAGATGACAGAAGGAAACCTGACCGTTCGTGCCGCAGCAAACGGCAAGGATGAGTTCTCAGCGTTTGGTGCGTATGTCAATCAGTTCCTGGAAAGACTTTCTGAGGTGATCAAATCCGCACAGAAAATTTCCAAGCACGTAAAGAAATCCGGAAACGAACTGGATGTAATGGCAAAGAACAGTAATATGACATCCGGAGAAATCGGAAGCGCGGTAGAGGAAATTTCAAAGGGAGCGACCAATCAGGCCAGTGAGGTAGATGTAGCATCGACACAGATTTCAAAAATGGGAGATGTTTTGCGGAGATCGTAGCAGATGTAGACCAGCTTGGAGAGATGGCTGAGCAGATGCAGCAGGTAAGTGTGGAATCCACACAGTTTATGGAGGAACTCGGAAGTGCCAACAGTCGTACAACGGAAGCTTTTGCGCAGGTGGCACAGCAGACACATACCACAAATGAATCGGTGCAGAAGATCCGTGAAGCGACGGAACTGATTACTTCCATTGCAAGCCAGACCAACCTGCTTTCCCTGAATGCAAGCATTGAGGCAGCAAGAGCCGGAGAGGCAGGAAAGGGATTTGCGGTAGTTGCAAGTGAGATTCAGAAGCTTGCAGAGCAGTCAAGTTCTTCGGCAGATATTATCAACGGAATTATTGAAGAACTGGCAAATGAAGCAGAACAGACCGTAAGTATTGTGGATGAAGTAACCGAAATAATGCAGAACCAGCAGGAAAAACTTGCAAGCACACAGGAACATTTCCGTACACTCGGAGATGGAATCCAAAAGTCCAGTGAAGAGACTGCTCATATCAAGTCCAGCACAGGTATCTGCGATGATGCCCGCAATAAGGTAGAAGAAGTAATTGTCAGTCTGTCTTCCATTTCCGAGGAAAATGCGGCATCTACAGAGGAAACAACCGCTTCCATGACGGAACTGAATCAGACGATTGAGCAGCTGGTTGAAAAAGCAAAAGAGTTAAATGAGATGGCAGACAGTCTGGCGGGAGATCTGAAATTCTTCCAGATTTAGCGGTTGACAAATACAGATAAAAGGATTAAAGTATAGCAATAAGAGAACAAACCGATGAGAAAGAGGAGTAGACTTATCTGGATATCCCAGAGAGCTGCAGGTGGTGCGATGCAGTATGGAAGGATTTGTTGAATGGACTTTTGAGGGCGACCTGAAAAGGAGCAGATCGCATGGATTCCGTTATGCGGAGGCGATTAATGCAGGAAACATATTTTTGATATGGTTTATTGAGTAGGTGTCGCCGGGAACCGAACCCGTTACCAATTCGGCGCATATGAAGGTATGTGACAGAGCGGACAGATGACTGTCAATTTGAGTGGTACCGCGATAAGAAAGCAAAGGCTTTATTACCGTCTCAGGATTTATTTCCTGAGACGGTTTTTTGATTTTCAGAGTCAGAAAAGCCGGGAAAGGTTTGTTTCTGAAGTTAGTTAGTCAGAAAAAGAAAGCGAGGAAAAGATTATGAAAAAGAAAGTATTAGCAATGGTTTTGACAGCCGTATGTGCAATGGGACTTATGGCAGGATGCGGAAACAGTGGAAATGCAGCTACAGGAACACAGAATGCAGCGACAGAGAGTGGTTATAAAGTGGGAATTTCCCAGTTTGCGGAGCATGGATCTTTGGATAACTGCCGCGAAGGATTTCTGGAAGGATTAAAAGAAGAAGGCATTGAGGAAGGCAAAACCTGACGGTGGATTATCAGAATGCACAGACCGATACCGGTACGGCAAGCACGATTGCTGACAGCTTTGTATCTGCAAAGGATGATCTGATCTGTGCAATTGCAACACCTTGTGCAGCCAGCGCATACAACTCTACCATGAATACGGACATTCCGGTTGTTTATACTGCAGTGTCTGATCCGGTTTCTGCCGGCCTGGCAAACGAAGATGGTTCCAGCATTGGAATATCACAGGATCTTCTGATATCCTTCCGGTGGAGGAACAGCTGAAAATGATCCGTGCGATGCTTCCGGATGCAAAGAAGATCGGCATTCTTTATACCACAAGTGAGGCAAATTCCTGCAGCACCATCGAAGAATACAAAAAGCTGGCAGGCAATTATAACTTTGAGATTGTTGACACGGGTATCAATACCTCCGCAGATATTGAGATTGCAGCAACGGATCTGGTTGGCAAGGTAGATTGTCTGTGTAACCTGACCGATAATACGGTAGTAAATGCGTTACAGACGGTTCTTGATAAGGCAAACAGTGCAAAGATCCCGGTATTTGGAAGCGAGATCGAGCAGGTAAAATCCGGATGTGTTGCATCCATGGGAATTGATTATTATCAGCTTGGAATTGAAACCGGAAAGATGGCAGCAAAGATCTTAAAGGGAGAAGAAAAGGCTTCGGATACTCCATACATTACAGCATCAAAAGCAGAGCTGTACGTCAATACAGCAGCCGCTGATAAAATTGGCATGAAGCTGGACGAATCCTACATCAAAGATGCTGCACAGACATTTGATGAGATTACAGTAGAGTAAGTTATAAAGTTATAAAGGGGTATGACATGACATTAGTATTAAGCGTTTTGGAGCAGGGTATGATCTATGCGATTATGGCCCTCGGCATTTATATCACGTATACGATTCTGGATTTCCCGGATCTTACGGTAGATGGGAGTTTTCCTCTTGGGGCGGCACTTTCTGCGGTGCTGATCTCCAAAGGGATGAATCCGGTTCTGACACTGGTGATCGCATTTGCGGCAGGTGCTGTGGCAGGTACTTTAACCGGACTGATTCATGTAAAATTAAAAGTCCGGGATCTGCTGTCCGGTATTATTATGATGACAGCTCTTTATACGGTAAATCTTCGGATTGCAGGACGCGCAAACCTTCCGATTTATAATATGACAACGTTGTTTGATAATGCATTGGTAAAGAAGGTATTTTCCGGTGCGCTGGCACCATTTGCCAATACCATTATTATCCTGATTATTACACTGATCATGAAATTTTTACTGGACTGGTATATGAATACCAAGTCCGGTTATCTGCTTCGTGCGGTTGGTGATAACGAAATGATCGTGACATCTATGGGCGTGGACAAAGGTGTAATCAAAATCATTGGCCTTGCGATTGCAAACGGTCTGGTGACATTAAGCGGATGTATTTTTGCACAGCAGCAGCGGTATTTTGATATTTCGATGGGAACCGGAACGATGGTGATTGGTCTTGCGAGCGTTATCATCGGTATCAGTCTGTTAAAAAAGGTGACATTTATTCGTGTGACGACGAGCGTCGTGATCGGCTCGATTGTGTACAAAGCCTGTGTGGCAATTGCCATCCGGCTTGGTATGCCGTCCTCTGATTTGAAACTGATTACGGCAGTGTTATTCCTTG
>ENA-OQAS01001252-OQAS01001252.1-human-gut-metagenome-genome-assembly--contig:-NODE-1252-length-12253-cov-1.838364_pt1 | contig 12253 bp, 18 predicted proteins | sample MGYA00242733_ERZ504523 | MGnify/ENA primary metagenome ERZ504523 (study PRJEB26092, sample SAMD00036239) | human gut metagenome | host: Homo sapiens | study: EMG produced TPA metagenomics assembly of... | reverse complement strand
ATCAAAGTCAGACAGCAAGAAAACTTGGTGAGATGTGCGGGAAGAGCCCGGTTCATATATTTTGTATTGTCGGTGAGGGAAGCACTGACAGTATGTTTTTCATATTGAATCCTCCATTCAGAGATAATTTAAAGTTAAGAAAATCTGGAATCCCGGAAATATTTTACTGCCTGCTTCCTGCCGGTCAGAATCCATCCCTGCACGCAATCCACTATCACTCAAAAGTAGCTTCTGCTCAGATTAAATCTTCCGTACTCCTGGCAGGACTTTATGCAGACGGATTAACCCTGGTTACAGAACCTGTACTTTCCCGTAATCATACAGACTGATGCTGAATGGCTTCGGTGCCAACGTACAGACAGAAGTACATTCTGATGGCAGTGCAACTGCATCTATTCTCCCATGTGAGGAATTATACGGACAGAAGATCCTGGTTCCCGGAGATATTTCTTCTGCTGCTTACTTCATCGCTGCTGCCCTTCTGGTTCCAGGTTCTGAACTTCTGATAAAGAATGTAGGTACTAACCAACCCGTGCCGGAATCCTTGAAGTATGCAGGGCAATGGGGGCAGACATTACCTATCTAAATGAAAATCGTGACAGTGGTGAACCAACTGCCGATCTTCTTGTACGTACAAGACTCTTCACGGAACCACCGTAGAAGGTGCAATCATCCCTACACTGATCGACGAGATTCCGATGATTGCAGTGATGGCTGCTTTGCCGAGGGAACTACAATCATCAGGGATGCTGCCGAATTGAAGGTCAAAGAGACTGACCGTATCACAACAACTACAGAAGGACTTCTTGCCATGGGCGTTGATGTAACACCAACCGACGACGGCATGATCATCGTGGCGGTAATCCGGTTCATGGAGGACAGATCAACAGTTATCTGGATCACCGGATCGCAATGGCCTTTTCCATCGCAGCCCTTGCCGCCGAGGGAAATACTGAAATCCAGGATGGTCAGTGTGTAGATGTATCTTATCCTTCATTTTTTACGGAACTTCATTCCCTTTCCCTGTAATTTCAGGCAAAAATATAAGAAAGAATGTGCCTCGGTACATTCTCGCGCCGAGTGCGTTGCTGAGCGCCAGTGGCGCTCGTTAAGCAACGACCGAAGCGGAGCGTAGACCGCTTGCGACATTCTTCATCTTCGTGCGAGTGCGCATCTCCGGCACGCAGTGCCTTTTATGCGCCCTGTCACTGTTTCTCTAATCCGTGAATCCAGTCTGTCTTAAGAAACAGAATCAAAAATATCACCGAACTGATAAACCAGGTAAGTGGATATGCCCAGTAGATTACATTGATCACCGGAATAATCCTGATAACAATACTAATATAGGTTACCCGGATTCCGCACCATACAACCATCATAACAAACATCGGAACAATACTTCTTCCCGCCCCTCTCTGAATTGCTGCCATACAATGCGAAAACGCAACCAGACAATAGAAAAGAGCGATCGTATGTGCCTCTGCAATTCCATATTCAATTGCTTTTTGATCTCCTCCAAACGCAGCGATCAGGTATGGTGAAAAGAAAAAAACTGCTATCCCGATCACTTCTGCTATCCCGATTCCACAAACGGTTCCAAACAATGCCCCTTTTTTTGCCCGGTCATACTCTTTTGCTCCCAGATTCTGTCCAATAAACGTCGTGAGTGCCTGCGAGAAGCAGGTAACCGGAATAAATCCAAATCCTTCAATTTTGGAATATGATCCACACCCGGCCATTGCCAGTGCCCCAAACTGATTAATATTCGACTGTACAAATACATTTGCAACCGCAATAATGGAATTCTGGATTCCTGCCGGTATTCCGTTTACCACGATCAGCCGCAGCATATTCACATCCATCCGCAGTTCACGAAAAGATAACCGGAACGCCTCTGGTTCTCTGCGCAGTTTTCTGATACACAGAACCGCACTTAATATCTGTGAAACAATCGTTGCAAAAGCTGCTGCACCTACCCCAAATTCTAAACCTCCGATCAGCACCAGATCCAGAATCACATTCAGACACGCTGAAATGATCAGATAGATGACCGGACTCTTACTGTCACCAAGTGACTGCAAAATCCCCATTCCAAAGTTATAAATTACAAATCCAAGTGAACCTGCAAAATACACCCTGAAATAAACCAGTGATTTCGGCAGTACCTCTTCCGGCGTACCAATCAGTTTTAAAATCTGCGGTGCAAGGATCAACGCGGCAACCGTAAGAAAAATTCCACATACACCACCAAATGCCAGTGCCGTATGGATTGCTTTTTTCAGCTTCTCATATTCTCCGGCTCCAAAATACCTCGCAATGACAACACCGCTCCCACGCCAATTCCCCCAAAAAATCCTACCATCAGGAATATCAGATTCCCTGATGAGCTGACAGCTGCAAGTGCATTATTCCCAAGAAAATTTCCCACGATCAGCGAATCCGCCACATTATACAACTGCTGGAATAAATTCCCCCATAGAAGCGGAATCGCAAACATAATAATCTTTTTCGGAATAGATCCCGTTGTCAGTAGATTTGCGTTTGATGTTTCCCCCATAATTAACCTTCTCCTTCTATAATATTTTAAGTCTATTATACTCCTGATACGGTTAATTCACCAGCAAATATATCGGAAGCAATATTTGATTCTTTTTAGTAAATCATGAATCTATTTTTCATCAATTATTATAACCTTTTTAAATTATCCTTCAATGTATATTGCATTTTCCATCCTCTTCCATTAAACTATTATGATATATACTATAAATTTTTTGGGGGAATTTTCTATGCAAAATTATCTTGAATTTATCGGAAACGAACTGAAAGCTTTAACTTCTATTCCAAGCCCATCCGGTTATACCAAAGATGTGGCTGCATACCTGATGAAGACTTTATCAGATATGGGATATGAACCACAGCTTTCTAACAAGGGCAACGTATTCGTAACGATCGGCGGAGAGGGGAATCCGCTGGTACTTGCAGCACACGTTGATACCCTCGGTGCCATGGTGCGTTCTGTCAAAGCAAATGGAAGACTGCGTCCGACTACTCTCGGTGGACACCAGTGGAGTACCGCTGATGGGGAAAACTGCACGATTCACACACGCGACGGACGCGTTTATACCGGTGTAGTACTAAATACTGAACCTTCTGTTCATGTTGCAGATTCTGCTGTCGAGACAAAAGAAGAAAATATGGAAATCCTTCTGGACGAAAATGTGGACACTAAAGAAGGAACTCTTTCACTTGGCGTACAGCTGGAGATATCATCGCCATGGACCCGCGTACCCAGATCACACCGAGCGGTTATATCAAAAGCCGTTTCTTAGATGACAAGCTTTCTGCTGCCATCCTTCTCGGTCTGGCAAAATGCGTAAAAGATGAATCTATTGCGCTTTCCCGCAAAGTTTCTCTTCTTTTCACTGTATATGAAGAAGTCGGACACGGCGGAAGTTTTGTTGCCGAAGATACAGCAGAGATGATTTCTGTTGACATGGGCTGCGTCGGATCCGATCTCGATGTACCGAACGCATGGTATCTATTGCGCAAAAGATTCCGGCGGTCCTTACAACTACGACGTAACATCCGCTCTTACCGAAACTGCAAAAGAAAGAAGGATTGGATTATGCGATCGATGTGTATCCGCATTACGGTTCTGATGTAGAGGCAACTCTTCGGGCAGGATATGATATCCGTCATGGTCTGGTTGGACCTGGGGTGTATGCATCACATAACTATGAAAGATCCATATGGATGGGGTAAAGAATACGCTTTTGTTGTTGAAAGAAGTATATTCAAAATAAAAAGTATAAATAGCTAACGGTCAAAAATAAAACATCTGCGATATGCATACCGCAGATGTTTTATTTTTTCAATATTAGTCATATTTTCTTAAGTCCGGTAAATGCAAATGCCTCTTCTACCAGTCTTTTCTCTTTTTCTTATCTTGTCATGATCTGGATGATCGTTTTATCCGTCTCACGCATTCCCTTCTTTGCAAGCTCTCCAATATTACGGATCGTGTTTTCTACACCTTTTTCTACAAGTCCGTCTCCGCCATAGAACTGCTTTCCATTTTTCTGCATCTGAAGTCCCAGAAGCCCTGCTTCTACAGCTGATGCGATTTTTGCCGCGCAGCTTGCCTTCGCTCCATCACACACAACACCTGAGTTAATGGCAACTGCATTTACAATTACATGAGAAATCTCATATGCACGTCCGCCATACAGATAACAGATTCCGGCACCTGCACCACATCCTGCACTGATCGCGCCGCAATATGCAGACAGTCTTCCGATTCCTGTCTTCATATGGATTGTGATCAGATTTGACACAACCAGCGCGCGAAGCATCATCTCTTTTGAGACATTCAGCTCTTTTGCATAGACGATCACCGGAAGAGAAGTTGTCATTCCCTGGTTACCGCTTCCTGAATTGATGACAACCGGAAGTTCACATCCGTTCATTCTTGCATCCGATCCGGCCGCTGCCATCGCTTTCGCACGGTTATGTACACTGTTTCCATATGCTTCCATCAAAGTCTTTCCAATGGCAGCTCCCCATTTTCCTGTCATGCCCTCTTCGGCAATTGCCCAGTTATAATCAATCTGTCTCTGCAGAACTTCCTCTACGTCTGCAACGTCTACGCAGTCTGCGAATTCAATGATCTTCTCCACAGTCAGAAGAGAACGGTCCGTCGCACAGCTGGATCCCTGCTCTTCATATGCTTTTTCTCTGATGATCTCATCATCTTTCTTTACACAGATCACATTGGTGTGAAAACCTGCGATCTCTACGTATCCGCTGTGTCCGCCTGCACATGCCTTGATCTGGATGTCGAAAATATATTCTTTATCGGATTCCCGGATTGTCATCGGCATGGTATCCAGCATCTTTTTCATTTCTACTTCTGTTCCTCTGTGATCTCTTCCAGAATCTCCAGTTCTTTTTCCGGACATCCGGCTACAATCCCTGCACAGACTGCTGCACCGATTCCGCGAAGTCCTCCTGTGCACGGTACAACGACACTTTTTACATTCTTAATAATATTTGCACTGACATTTACTTCTACAGATTCCGGCTTTTCCCCAAGAGCCTGAACTGCAACTGCTGCCGCGTAAGCTACTGCAATCGGTTCTGTACATCCCATCGCCGGAAGCAACTCTTCCTTTAAAATTTCCACATATTCATTGTATATTTTTTGTTCCATCTTTTCTCTCCTCTGTCAGATGACACCCCATTCATCTTTTTATTTATTCCCTGTTTATTTTATAGTATTCCTGCCTTTCCCACAAGCTTTTCTCTCTATTTTTTCAGGTTTTACCTAATTACCATGATTACATTCCAAAAATATTCTTTTATTTTTATTTAACGCCTCCGAAAATTTTTCCTGTAACATTTTTTAGTCAAATTTCTCTGTTATATCATCACAAAATGCCGGGCAACATTTTGTACTGTCCGGCATTTTTCTATCCTGTAGCAATTTATTTTCCAATCTCTTCTCTAGTCTCTTTAAAACATTTGATAATGAAATCAATATCTTCTTTTGTATGGCTCGCGCATACCTGTGTGCGGATTCTTGCTTTTCCTTTCGGTACAACCGGATAAGAGAATGCAACCACATATACCCCTTTTTCCATCATTTTCTTTGCATATTCTCCGGCAAGTCTTTCATCATAAAGCATAACCGGTACACATGGATGGGTTCCTTCGATGATATCAAATCCATTTTCTACCAGCTGCTTGCGGTAGTATGCGGTTACTTCTTCCAGATGGTCACGAAGCTCGGTGCTTTCTTCCAGCATATTGAACATCTCAATACTTGCTCCTGCGATCGCCGGTGCAAGAGAGTTGGAGAACAGGTACGGACGACTTCTCTGACGAAGCAGATCGATGATCTCTTTTCTTCCGGATGTATATCCACCGGAAGCCCCACCGAGTGCTTTTCCGAGTGTTCCTGTAATGATATCCACTCTTCCTTCTACGCCACAGTATTCGGAAGTTCCTCTGCCGTGTGCTCCTACAAATCCAACTGCATGGCTGTCATCCACCATAACCAGTGCGTTGTATTTATCAGCAAGATCACAGACACCCTTTAAGTTACAGATGATTCCATCCATTGAAAATACACCGTCTGTAGCGATCAGTTTGACTCTTGCTCCTGCTGCATCTGCAGCCTGAAGCTGTGCTTCCAGATCTTCCATGTTGTTATTTTTATAGCGGTATCTTTTTGCCTTACAGAGACGAACTCCGTCAATGATGGAAGCATGGTTCAGTTCATCACTGATCACTGCATCCTCTGCAGTCAGGATTGTTTCAAAAAGTCCACCATTTGCATCAAAGCAGGAAGAATATAAAATCGTATCATCTGTTCCCAGAAATCCGGAAATCTTTTTTTCCAGTTTTTGTGGATATCCTGTGTTCCACAGATAAATCTGACAGAAGCAACCCCATATCCTTTTTCATCATAAGTTCTCTTCGCTGCATCGATCAGTCTCTGATTGTCCCCAAGTCCAAGATAGTTATTGGCACACATATTAAGAAGCTCTCTTCCGTCTTCCATTACAACCTTGCGCCCTGCGGCGATACGAACGGTGCTTCCCCTTTGAAAAGACCATCTGCTTTGATCTGTTCTACTTCTTTTGTATAAATACTTAAAATATCATTTTTTCTTGCCATTTTATTCTCTCCTTCTTCTGCTTTTCCTAATCGTTAATATGTGCCCAGTCAAGGATCACCTTTCCTGACTGTCCTGAGATCATTGCCTCAAATCCTTTTTCATAATCGCGGATATCAAAATGGTGTGTGATGATCGGTGAAATATCAAGTCCCGCCTGGATCATCGTAGACATCTTGTACCAGGTATCCCATACTTTTCTTCCATAAATTCCGCGGATATTCAGCCCATTGAAGATCACTGTCTCAAGATCTACGATTGTATCCTGTCTCTGCAATCCGAGAAGTGCGATCTTTCCACCATGTTTCATGTTATGGATCATATCAGAAAGTCCCGGCTGGCTTCCGGACATTTCAAGTCCGATATCAAAGCTTCTGTCATTCCGATCTCATGCATCACATCCGTCAGTTTTTCCTGTGTCAGATTAACGCATCTGGTCGCACCCATTTTTGCTGCCAGATCCAGACGGTACTGGTTCATATCCGTGATTACCACATGTCTTGCTCCTGCAAATTTTGCGATTGCCGCTGCCATGATCCCAATCGGCCCTGCACCTGTGATCAGCACATCTTCACCAAGCATGTCGTAAGATAATGCAGTATGGGTTGCATTTCCAAATGGATCAAAGATCGCATATATTTCTTCATCAATTGCCGGATTGCACGGCCATACATTTGAAGCGGGAATAACCAGATATTCTGCAAACGCACCGTTCCGGTTTACCCCAACACCTTTGGCATCTTTACAGTTCTCTTTGTGCCCTTCCAGACAGTTTCTGCATTTTCCACAAGTGATATGTCCTTCACCGGATACCAGATCACCCGGCTTGAATCCCTGTACACCTGCACCGACTTCTACAACTTCCCCAACATATTCATGTCCTGCGGTCAGTCCGATCGGAATGGTGTGCTGTGCCCATTCATTCCACTGGTAAATATGTACATCAGTACCACAGATTGCATTTTTATGGATCTTGATCTTTACGTCATTTGGTCCTACTTCCGGAATCTGTACTCTTTTCAGCCAGAGTCCCTGTTCCGGTTTTTCCTTTACTAACGCCCACATTTTATTATCATTCATCTTCATTACCTCCGCATGACACATATGTCCGTTTAGCACGGACTTTTTATTGCTTTTGTCTTTCTATACCTAGGATACCCTATTTCTCTTCTCTTTTCAATCTAATTTTCCGTGATGCACAAACATTTTACATGTTCATGTTTTTGTATCTGATACAAGCACATGTGTCTTTCTATTGCAAGCATATTTATTATATATACACAAAAACAGACAGATAAATCTGTCTGTTTTTCACAATGCCCTACTGTCGATTTTCACAATTTCGTTCTGTTTATAACAATCTTTTTTCTTTCTGATGTACCCTTTTTCTCACAAAATAGAAGCACACGACCTGAAGTACAATGGTAATGATCCATGACACCGGATAGGATACAAAAAGTACGGATAAAGATCTGTGGTTCGGAAAAATTCCAAATACCCACACAATTCTTGTTCCCACCGTTCCGATCACTGAAAGCACCATCGGGACTGCTGAATATCCCATTCCACGAAGCGCACCCGGAAACAAATCCATGATCCCACACAGGAAATAAGTGATCGATGTATACGCCAGGATTTCCATTCCGCAGTTGATAACCTTTGGATCTGAAGTATAAACTGTCAGAATCTGCGGTCCGAAGCTATAGGCAAGACCACCAAGCACTGCCGCGATCGATATAGACAGAATCGCACAGTCACGCAGCACCTTATCCATTCGTTTCAGCTTACCGACACCATAATTCTGACTGGTAAAACTCATACATGCCTGAGTGATCGAATTCACTGACATATAAAGGAACCCAAGTATATTGTTCGCTGCTGTATAGCCTGCCATCGCAATCGATCCAAATGAATTAACCGAAGACTGCAACAGTGCATTGGACAAATTGATGACCGTACTCTGGATTCCCGCCGGAACTCCCACCTGGAAAATCTGTTCCATGTAGCACCATTGATCTTCAGTTTGGAGAAACGAAGCTGATAACTTCCTTCCGACCAGTACAGACAGGTCAGTACCAGCACACAGGAAATCAGCTGTGAAATAATTGTTCCAATTGCAACCCCGGCAACTCCCATATGAAAAAGAATAACCAGTGTCATGTTCAGTGCGGCATTTGCAATTCCGGAAATGATCAGGAAGATCAATGGCCTTTTTGTATCACCGATCGCCCTTAAAATGGCTGCCCCATAGTTATATAACATAAAAATGGCATTCCCATAAAATAGATCCGCATATATAAGGTAGACTGCCCGATTACATCATCCGGCGTTCCCATAATTTCAAGTGCCCACTTTGCAAGAAGTACCCCGATAACTGCCATCATAATTCCACTGATCAGCGCAAGTGTGATCGAAGTATGTATCTGTTTCCGACATCTCCCGGTCTTTGCCCGCTGCATAAAATCTGGCTGCAAGAACATTGGCACCAAGTGAAATTCCGATAAACAGGTTCGTAAATACATTAATCAGTGCTGTTGTGGAACCGACTGCGGCAAGTGCCTGACTCCCGGAGAATCTTCCTACCACGATGATATCCACTGCATTAAACGCAAGCTGCAGAATTCCAGAAACCATAAGTGGCAGTGAAAAAGAGATCAGCTTGTCCATGATGGAGCCGTTGCACATATCAATTTCAAACCTATTTTTTTTCACATTATTCACCCAGCCTTCATCAAATGTAAGTCTCATCTGATTCCAGACCACGTTTCCATGTACTGATTCTGAGACACCTTCATTTTTGAATCCAAACCTGGCATAATAAGATATCAGCCGGTCCTTGCAGGTAAGGACAAGTCCCTTTCTTCCCTGCTCTTTTGCATCTGTAATCGCTCTTTTGATCAATTCTCCTGCATACCCATGTTTCCGGTAAGACGGCAGCGTATTTACACCAAAAATCATCTGCCAGTCACCTTTTTCATCATGCATTTCCGCTTTTTCATACATTTCGTCTGTCAGATCTTCCTGATTCGTCACCATACCGTCCACGAAGGCAATCAACTTCTCTTCTTCAAACATCAGCCAGAAATGATCTTTATAAAAAGTAAGTCTCTTTTCAAATTCTTCTTCTGTTGCCGCTTCTGCTGCCGGGAAACACGCTGCCTCCACACGGGCAATTTCTTTCAGATCACTCAGATCTGCTGTTCTTATTTTCATCTTTACTCTCCCTCTTTTCCTAATATTTTCAGCATTTTTTCTACATTTTCGCTGGTCCATGCCGGAAATTCCAGTACCGCATCCGGGATATCCTGCCTTCCGGAATCCGGGTTGTGGAACCAGATACATTTCATACCGGCTGCTCTGGCAGCTCCTCCACCGTTAGTCGAATCCTCTACTACCAGACAGTCCTCCGGCTCCACTCCCAGTTTCTCTGCCGTTACAAGGAAAGTATCCGGTGCCGGTTTTGGATGCTCTACATAATCTCCACTCATGACCACTGTAAAATATTTCTCCATATCCAGAGACTTTAATGCATCTTTGATCGCATAAGCCGGAGAGGAAGACGCTACTGCAAGCAGATATCCTTCGTCTTTTAACTGCTTCAATGCTTCTTTGATTCCCGGCATCTCCGGAAATCCTTCTGCCTCTGTAATCTGCGCTTTTTTCTCTTTCATGAGCGCATTCATCTTATCCACATCATCAAAAACCGGCCCATAATTCTCATTGATCAAATCCATGAAGAATCCACGGGTAGAACCGATACACGGAAGGTAGACCTCATAGTCAAGATCGATTCCGTTCTTCTCTTTTAAAATTTCCTTCCAGCAACGATAGTGTAATGGTTCTGTGTTGATCAGAACACCGTCCATATCAAAAATAACTGCTTTCATATCTTTTTAGCCTCGATTAAATGATTTAAATTTTCTTTCCGTTCTTATTTTGAATGACGTTTTTAAAGATGTCAAGACGGAGAAGCTAAAAAGAATGTGCATCTCCGGCACGTAGTGCCTTTTATTTCATAGGAAGTTCCTTCGGAAGTTCCTTCGGAATTTCCTATGAAATAAAAAGAGAGCGACTGTACGATTCAAAAAACGCACAGGCACTCTCTTTTGGCTTTTATGGATTTTTCTTAAGGTCTCTGTCCCATTCCACCTTCTAAGGTGATCGTCTCTCCGTTCATATATTTGAAATCCGGTGATGCAAGCTGTACGCATGCACGTCCGATTTCTTTTTCTACATCTCCGTAATGTCCAGCCGGCGGCATCTTTACATTTGCCTTGAATGCTTCCGGATAAGCTTTCTGGAAATTCTCAAGCTGTGCTGTCCATGCGAGCGGGCATACGATATTGACATTGATTCCATCTGGTCCCCACTCTGTTGCAGCTACTCTGGAAAGTCCACGGATTCCTTCTTTTGCCGCTGCATATGCGCACTGTCCGTAATTTCCGAAAAGTCCGGCACCTGAAGCAAAGTTAATAACAGATCCCTTTGTCTCTTTCAGGTACGGATAACATGCCTGCATATAATAGAATACCGCATATACGCCGGAATACATTGCCAGATTGAACTGGTCTGTTGTATGATCTGCAATCGTAACACCGGATGCGGATGCCTGTGCATTATTGATCAGACATCAATCTTCCGAATGTGTCAATTGCCTGCTTTACTACGTTCTGTACTGTTGCTTCATTATCAGCCCCGCGCTGACATCAGCCTGTACAGGTAATACTTTGATACCATAGAGTCTCTCCAGTTCTTCTTTGGCATCTTCGAGTTTCTTTACATTACGCCCGGTAATTACCAGATTCGCTCCTTCTTTTGCGTAAGCTGTTGCAATTCCATATCCAATAGATCCGCAGCTTCCATCACTTAATACAGCTCTTCCGCCGCCTGTGATAATTGCAGTCTTTCCCTGTTAAAAATCCCATAATCAATTTCTCCTTCCTGCTGTCCTTCAACTAGCATACGATTATAATAGCAGAGTACGGGTCAGAATTCAATACTTAATTGTGTCTATTTTCTGACAATATAGTTAATTTTTTTAATTATCGCAAATACAGTTAGAATGCAAAAACCTCATTAAATAAGGGTTGTTTATTATATAGATACCAGGGGCAAAAGGTCAGAAAGCCGATGCAAAACGCACGTAGCAATCTGGTATCAAAGGGGGCAAAATACCTTTTGACCCCAACATTTTATCTATCTACAACATATACAATAGTGCATTGCAGATACATGCAGCAATATTGCTGCCACCTTTTCTGCCTCTTGCCACGATATATGGTGTGTCTTTCAGTGAAAGGATTAGCTCTTTAGACTGGACAACATTTACAAATCCTACAGGAACTCCGATGATGAGTTCTGGGGTTAATTTGCCATCCTGGATCAGTTCATAGAGTCTTACAAGGGCTGTCGGGGCATTTCCGATGGCAAAGATGATTTTTTTATCGAGGGCGGCTGCTTTTCCATGCTTGCAACGGCACGCGTGTTCCGTTCTTTTTGGCAGTTTCTGCTACATCTTCATCGGACATGAAGCAAAGAACTTCGCTTCCGTATTCTGCAAGCTTCCGTTTGTTGATA
>ENA-OQAS01001250-OQAS01001250.1-human-gut-metagenome-genome-assembly--contig:-NODE-1250-length-12269-cov-3.493905_pt1 | contig 12269 bp, 15 predicted proteins | sample MGYA00242733_ERZ504523 | MGnify/ENA primary metagenome ERZ504523 (study PRJEB26092, sample SAMD00036239) | human gut metagenome | host: Homo sapiens | study: EMG produced TPA metagenomics assembly of... | reverse complement strand
CTTGCATTTTGTAAAAAGTATTATATACTAACGAAGTCGGTTGCGGGAAACAACAGAAATCAAGAGCAAACGACACAAATGAATATGGCCAGTTGGTCAAGGGGTTAAGACGCCGCCTCTCACGGCGGAAACACGGGTTCGATTCCCGTACTGGCTATCAACTGAAAGCAGTTAGGATTTTTATTCTGACTGCTTTTTTGTGATTGTTCTACTTCACTTTTTCCTGTTATTGCTTTCAAACTTTGCTCTGAACATTGCATATAAAAATTTCGTTCTTCCTGTTTATCTGTTTTCTGTATTTTCACATATATTATTTTGCATTTCTTTCTCTTCTGTTTTATAATTTCCCCTGAAAATACTTAAGATAAGGGGTGACTTCTCATGCATCACAAACATTCTTTTCGCAGAAAGCTGCAGACATTTTTTCTTTCTCTGCTGCTTGTTCTGCTAACAGTCGCAGGAGTTCCCTCTGCTGCTTACACAGCCGAGGCTGCTTCTGCTGACACAACAATGGCTGTACACTTTCTGGATGTAGGGCAGGGGCTTTCGATCCTGGTCCAGTCACAGGGCAGAATCTCCTGTATGACGGCGGTGACCGAGGACATTCCAGTTTCGTGGTTTCCTATCTGCAGAAACAGAATATTTCCATCATTGACTATATGATCTCCTCCCATTATGACGAGGACCATGTGGCTGGTCTTGTAGGATGCCTGGACAGCTTTTCCGTAAAAAATGTGATCGGTGCAGATTATGTACAGGATACAAAGATCTATCAATCTTTTGAAAACAGTGTTGCCGCTCAGGGATTAACTGTGCAGCATCCGGAGCCCGGAACGGATTTTACTTTCGGAGGCGGAAAATTTACGGTGCTTTCTCCTCAATCGATCAGCAGCAACGATAACGACAATTCTGTTGCGATCCGGCTGGAAAACGGAAATAACCATTTTCTTTTTACTGGGGATGCAGAATCTGCCGGGGAGGAAGCGATCTGTGATCTGGGACTTGATCTTTCCTGCGATGTGATCGTTCCGGGACATCACGGTTCTGCCACTGCCACCACCTGGGATCTGCTTCAGAAGACTGTTCCGGAATATGCAGTGATCAGCTGCGGCGCCGGCAATTCCTACGGACATCCTCATAAGGATACCATGGATAAGCTTGCGGATATGGGAATACAGGTATTTCGTACTGATGAGCAGGGTACGGTGATCGCAGTCAGCGACGGAAACAATATCCAGTGGAACCAGAGTCCCTGTAATGATTATTCTGCTGGAGATGAATCGGATACCGGCACACAGCCTTCCTCCGTTTATAAGGATTCCGGTGCGTCCGGCTATGGATCTTCTGATTCGGCTGCTGCAGATCCTCAGACCGGAGTGCAGGCCGATCCGGAGCCAGTGGGTGATATGGTCTGGATCTCCGCTACCGGAAGCAAGTACCACCGGATCCCTAACTGTGGAAATATGAATCCGGATAATGCCACAGAGATGACACGCTCCCAGGCTGAAGCTGCAGGTATAAAGCCTGCAAGAAGTGTTATTAGAAACGCCCGCATGCTGTCAGGTTTTCTGAATATCATGCAGTATTGACGTAATATGGATAATCTTTGAGAACATTATTTAAGGACAGCTGTATCATAAATTGATATGACAGGCTGTCCTTTTCTTTTACTATTTTATAATATCCTCCGCCGGTTCAGCCGGTACGAAAACTCTCTTCTTTTCTTTTTCTCCTTTTTGCTGCCTTTGCCCGCTCGGTAGCCTCCCTGCAAAATTCCATCTGGGAATTTATCAGCGTTTTGCCACGTTTGTCCTGCTTCTCATACAAACCGGAGGGCTGCAGGATATGTGCTTTTACATTGTCACGGAATTCCAGATCCAACACATGCATGATCTCTTCCTTGATCCGCTCATCTTCCACAGGAAAAACAATCTCCACACGACGGTCAAGGTTACGTGGCATCCAGTCCGCACTTCCCATATAGATTTCATCGGAACCGCCATTGCGGAAATAGAAAATACGGCTGTGCTCCAGGAAATTACCGACGATCGAACGCACGTGGATATTTTCGCTGATACCCGGAATGCCCACCTTCAGGCAGCAGATGCCGCGGATCAGAAGATCGATCCTGACACCACAGGAAGAAGCATAATACAGCGCTGCAATGATCTCAGGGTCACACAGAGAATTCATCTTTGCCGCAATGTGAGCCTCTTCTCCCTTTTTCGCATGCTCCGCTTCTCTTTCGATCATTTTTACAAAACGGTCCTTCATCCAGATCGGTGCAACGATCAGGCGATTCCAGCGCTTCGGCTCGGAATATCCGGAAAGCATGTTGAACACAGCAGTTGCATCCTCTCCAAACCGTTCGTCACAGGTAAATATACCACAGTCTGTATAAAGCTTGGCTGTGGAATCGTTATAGTTTCCGGTTGCCAGATGCACATATCTGCGGATCCCGTTTTCTTCTCTTCTCACAACAAGAGTGATCTTACTGTGTGTTTTCAGGCCCACCAGACCATAGATCACATGACAGCCTGCCTTTTCCAGCATTTTTGCCCAGACGATATTGTTTTCCTCATCAAAACGCGCTTTCAGCTCTACAAGAACAGAAACCTGCTTGCCGTTTTCTGCGGCTTGAGCAAGTGCCGCATGATGGGTGAATTGCCGCTGACGCGATACAGGGTCTGCTTGATTGCCAGTACATCCGGTCCTTTGCCGCCTGACGCACGAAATTCACCACCGGATCAAAGCTCATATACGGATGATGCAGGAACACATCACCCTCCCTGATCACCTGAAAAATATCTTTATCATTCTGAAATGCAGGCACTGCTGCCGGTTTGTATTTCGGTTCCTTGAACTGATCGTATCCGTCAATACCATAAACCTTCATCAGCATGGTCAGATCCAGAGGTCCGTTGATAAAAAAGATATCATCTCCATGAACCTGAAACTCCATTTTCAGAATATCCAGAAGCCGCGGATCCATCTTATCTTCCACTTCCAGGCGGATCACCTCTCCCCACTGGCGCTTTTTCAGCTGTTTCTGGATCTCAACCAGAAGATCCTCTGCCTCATCCTCGTCAATAGGAAGATCCGCATTACGCATGATCCTGTACGGATGGGCACAGATCACATCATAGCTTAAAAACAGCTTATCGATGTTGCGCTCAATGATCTGTTCCAGAAGTGTTACGGTTGTATGGCCTTTTTTCTCAGATGGAATGATCACTACTCTCGGAAGTACAGAAGGCACCTGTACAGTGGCAAAATCAATCTCTTCTTTTCCTTTTTTGGTATCTTTTTTGGAAAGAAGCGCTCCGATATTCAACGTTTTATTACGGATCAGAGGAAACGGTCTGGAAGAATCCATTGCCATTGGTGTCAGGACCGGATATACATTATCTTCAAAATACTGATCCACAAATTCTTTCTGCTTCTCGGAAAATGCCTCGTGCTCAAAGATCACATGAAGTCCTGCTTTTTCAAGTGCAGGGACCAGAGACCGGTTTAATGTACTGTACTGTACGTGAACAAGATCATGTGTCTGCCGGCTGATGGCTTTCAGCTGTTCCTTGGCTGTCATTCCTGCAATATCTGTTTTTTTGTACCCTGCATGAACCTGATCCTTCAGGGATGCAACACGGACCATATAAAATTCATCCAGATTGGATGAGGTGATACTCAAAAATTTCAGTCTCTCAAACAGAGGTAGATTTTTGTCTCTGGCTTCACTGAGCACACGATCATCAAATTTGATCCAGCTCAGCTCTCTGTTTACAAAATATTCCGGTTTGTCAAATTCCTTAAATTTCATACAAAAACCTCCTCCGTTATCTTCTTCCCTTCCGTCTCATTACAAGCCGGATTCCAAACACCTCTTCAAAAAATTCCTTTTTATCTTTCAGAAGCCCCAGCTCCAGAGAAACATCCCTTGCGGAATCCACCACCAGGTAAAGAATCCTGTCTTTTAAGGTTACATTAAGCGCTTTTACCTTCTGGTAATGGCTTCTGTCCATAGCATTGGCCAGGCGGAGAATCGCGGTCAGCTTCGCAGTTAGGAGATAATTTTCCCTGCTCATGGATGTTTCACGGTTGATCTCTTTGTAGCAGCCGAATTCTCTGGTATTGTACCTCACCGCACTAGCGATCACCTGCCGCTCCTCTGTGGAAAGACCTATGATCTCCGTAGCCATGATGATCCGGTAAGAGCATTCTGCCACCTCACTCATACTGATATATTTTCCGCAGTCATGAAGAAGAACTGCAATCTGCAAAAGAAGCCGTTCACGTTTTCCCATGCCGTGGATCTTCCTTGTGCTGTCAAAAATATCCAGTGCCACATCGGTAGTTCCTGCAATGTGGTTCTTTCCGCTGGAATACCTTTTGGCAATGTTCCTGGATGCCACCAGGATATCATTTTCAAAATTGTGTACACTTTTCAGATATTTGTTTTTTTCCGCATAGTCATAGGCAATCCCGTCCAGAAGAGAAACACCCGGGATCCAGAGTGCTTCTGCCTGAAAGATTTCTATAAAATTTCGGATGATAACCATGTTCGGCACGATCAGAGACGCATATTCCGGTTCCAACTCCATGGATTCGGCAAGGTCATGATCGGACATGTTTACAATGGTCTCGTATTTCTTCAGGAATTCCTCCTTTGTGATGATATTCTCTCCGGATCTGTCCTGAAAGATCGTATCTGTGAGAAAATCTCCCATCAGGATCAGATTGGAGATTTCCTTGTCCTTAAGATAAAGACGTTGAAAGCTTATCAGATCATTTCGGATAAATTCCTCTATCAGCCGGTCATAATGTGGAGTTGTTTTCTCCAGTTCTTTCAGACGTTCGCGGATACGAAGACTTCCCATACGGATACTCTGGGTCAGCACCAGAGCATCTTTATCAAAGAGAGAGATCTGCAGATTTCCTCCTCCGATATCCAGGATCGCCGTACCCTTCTGAATAGCCTTTTTGAAGCCGGATTCAATGGCAGCAATGGATTTATATCCCAGAAAATGCTGTTCCGCATTACTCAGGATCTCCACCCGGATACCAGTTCTCTGATAGATCTGCTCCAGGATGATCACCGGATTTTCCAGCTCACGGAGAGAGCTTGTTGCACACGCACGCCAGCTTTCTACCCCAAATTCAGCCATCATGCGTTTAAAATCATTAAGGGTCTCGCAGAGCTCATCCACAGTCTCCATCTCTAGCCGTCCTGCAGCATAAGTTCCACGGCCCAGCTCCAGCTGGTAACGGACATCATTGATCTCCCGGAAGCCGATCCGCTTTGACATTTCAAAGATCTTCATACTGACTTCATAGGAGCCTATATCAATTGCTGCAAAGGTTGTCACCGCCATAGTTTTTCATCCTTTCCCCCAATACACAGGTAAACTATTTCTTTTTTTCTTCCTCTGTTCCCACAATGTAATCAATAAACTGCTGCGCTGCACGTCCGGTCAGTCCGCCGTGAGAGATCTCCCACTGGTTGGCTTTCAGAAGAAGCTCCTCCTCCGGCATGGTAACTCCATAACGGGCTGCCAGTGTGCGGACGATCTCCTGGAACTGTTTTTTGTCCGGTTTGCCAAAGTAGATACGAACCCCAAAACGATATACCAGAGAAAGCTTCTCCTGTACGGTATCGGAGGAATGCAGATCATTGTCATCTGCGATCTCCAGCTTGTCTGTGGCACGCTCACGGACAAGATTACGCCGGTTACTTGTGGCATAGATCAGGACATTGTCCGGTTTTTTCTCAAGCCCGCCCTCGATCACTGCTTTCAGGTATTTATATTCAATTTCAAATTCCTCAAAGGAAAGATCATCCATATAAATGATAAAACGATAGTTACGGTTTTTGATCTGGGCGATGACTTCATTAAGATCCTGGAACTGATGCTTATAGGCCTCAATGATACGAAGTCCCTGATCATAATACTGGTTCAGGATTCCCTTGATACTGGAAGATTTGCCGGTTCCCGCATCGCCAAAGAGCAGACAGTTGTTCGCCTTTCTCCCCTGTACAAATGCCTCTGTATTATCAATGAGCTTTTTCTTGGCGATCTCATATCCTACCAGGTCATCGATCTTCACATGTGCGATCCTTGTGATAGGCTGGATCTCCACCTTTCCCTCTTCATCGTGGCCGATACGGAATGCCTTATGAAGCCAAGCTTGCCAACACCGAAATCTTTATAGAAGGATACCATGTCATCCATAAATTCTTCGGTTGTAGTGGCTGCTGCCAGGGTTTTGCTCATCTGGCAGATCCGGTCACGGATCCTGGTGTTAAAGAGCTTGCTGTTCTCATCCGGTGTCTGGTAATCACAGATCACTCTGCAGCATACAGTTCCGAACACTTTGTCAAAGACCGTGATGTCAAAATCATACAGTTCCTTGAAAATCTGGAAATCATTTTTTGCCAGGTCGTTAATGCTGCCCTTGATCGCTCCCCGGATCTCGCTTGCCATACTGAAAGCGTTCTCATGATTTACCAGAAGGAAGGTAAGATATGTATGCCAGATATTTCCGGAAAAGCCGTACATTCCTGCCAGCTCCACCAGCCCGTTGACACTTTTGAAAAATTGGTCTTCTCTTGCCTTGAGTGCTTCTTCATCAGCTTCATAAAGATTGATAAGCTCTGCCATATCGTTCAATATCTCACCGTTCGAAAATTCACGGTAAAGGATACATTCCTGAATTCTTGCCAACATAATAATTAACTCCTCTGTATCTTAATAATTTCCAAGAACACGGAGAACATTCGCCTCCGCCTCGATTCCTCTTAACGCATTTTCCACAGCGCTTTCGCCAAGCTTCCCCGTGAAATCCACGAAGAAACGGTATTCCCAGGATTTTCCCGGAATCGGACGGGATTCGATCTTGGTCATGTTCAGTCCGTTGTAGATAATATGGGAAAGCATGTTGTAAAGAGTTCCGCTTTCATGAGGCAGCTCAAAACAGATGCTGATCTTCCCGGCCTTTTCCTCGTATTCCGGTTTCCTGCTTACAATAATAAAACGTGTAGAGTTTGCTTTTTCTCTGCAGATATTTTCTGCAAGGACCTTCAGACCGAATACCTCACCAGCCTCACGGCTTGCGATAGCTGCCACGCCTTTGTCCCCCACCTCACTGACCTTTTTGGCCGCGCCTGCGGTGTTTTCCACTTCCTTCTTTTCCAGGAAGGGTTTTCCTCCAGAAATGCCTTGCACTGGGCAAGCCCCTGAGGATGAGAGCAGACTTCCCTGATATCCCCTATCTGTGCATCCGGCATGCCCAGAAGCACATGATCCACACGGATGATCTGCTCGCCTACGATATACAGCTTGTACTCCATAAGAAGGTCATAGATATCAGCCACGATACCTGCAGTAGAATTCTCAATAGGAAGTACCGCATAATCGGCCTTGCCATGGGTTACATCCTCCATAGCTGTCCTCCATGTTTTTACATGGTAGCTTTCGATATTTTTCCCAAAGTACTGCCGCATAGCCGCATAGCTGTAGGCTCCCTCTACACCCTGGAACACAACCGTTGCGTTTTCAAGGGGAACATGCTTCACAGTTGTGAAATTGCGCTCTCCGTAAATCCCATGCTCTGTCAACAGCTGGTACTGTCTCTTACGGCTGATGGCCATGATCTGACGGAAAAGCTCCTGCACACCGAGGCTGTTAAAGTCCCCGTGGGCCTTGTTTTTCAGCGTATGGATCTTCTGGCTCTCACGTGCCGGATCCAGTACCTGCTTACCGGTTTTTATTTTATATTCAGCGACTTCCTCACTCACCTTCATTCGTTTTTCAAAGAGACGTACGATCTCACTGTCGATCTCATCGATCTCGTCTCTGTATCTTTCCAAATCCGTCATTGGTTTCCTCCGTTATGTTTCCTGATAATTTCTGTAAGATCCCCCAGGAACGCCAGGGAACCAAAAGCAATGATCACATCCTCTTTTCCTGCCAGCTGATAGGCCTCTGCCACTGCGGCTTCGATGTTGTCAAAGGGCCTTACATCAGAATGAAATTCCCGCACCGCATCTGCCAGCTCCTGCGGGGTCAGAGCCCTGGGGTTATCCGGTGCCGCAATCGTCAGGATGGTATCTGCGTATTTTTCTGTTTTCTGGATGCCTTGCGGTAATCCTTGTCACGGAACATTCCCATGATGTAGATGATCCTTTTCCCTTAAAATACCGTTCAATGGATGCAGCCAGCATGTCTGCCGCTGCAGGGTTATGAGCTCCATCAACCACAAAATCCGGTTCTGTCCCGAGAAGTGCAAATCTTCCCGGCCAGTGGTACGTTTCAATCCATCCTGTCTCTGGACCAGTGTTGTGGGATATCCCTGTTCATTCAGGATTTCCAGTGCCCGGAGCGCTGCCACCGCATTTTCCTTCTGATAGGCACCTGCCAGAGATATTGTATATTTTTCTCCTTTATAAAGAAAGGTCTGGCCGGTTATGGATGCTTCCAGTACCTCTGCGCTGTCCTGGTCTGCTGCCTCGTATGGCACATTCTGTTCTACGCATATTCTTCGTATGACTGCCTCTGCCTCCGGCTGCTGTTTTACAGTTACCATATGACTGTTCGGTTTAATGATGCCGGCCTTTTTTTCTGCTATCTCGCCCAGGGTATTTCCAAGAAATGCCATATGATCCATACTGATGGATACCAGAATGGAAAGAACTGTAGTACTTATAATGTTGGTGGCATCCAGATCACCGCCCATACCAACTTCCATTAATACCAGATCGCATTTCTCATCCCGAAAATAAAGAAATGCGGCTGCAGTTTCAATTTCAAATACTGACGGATGCGGTTTTCCCTCTTTTACGATCTCATCGATCACCTCCGCGATCCTTGTCACATATGCTGCAAATTTCTCTCTGCTGACAGGTTCTCCGTTAACCTCCATCCTCTCTCTGTAGGAATAGACCGCCGGGGAAATATATCTTCCGACCCGGTAACCTGCACCTGATAAAGCGGAATACAGATATGCGATCACAGAACCCTTTCCGTTAGTTCCCGCTACATGAACATACTTCAGTTCATCCTGGGGATCTCCAAGCCGCCTCATCAGTTCTCTCATATTTTCCAGTCCCAGAACAATTCCCTTTTTCAATTCCGCAGCTCTGATGTAGGCACGACTTTCTTCATAATTCATCGTCTGTTTTCTCCTTCCGCATGTGTTGATGATCCATTACTGCTTTTTCACTTTGCAGTAATAATTTTGTTCATTATAACCCACGTGTATATTTTTTTCAAGGCAGGGAAGGCTATTAAAGACGCTTTTCCACGTTAAATATATTTAAAGTCCAGGCGGATATTCGCAGCCCCGCAGGGGACTTTCTTAATTCAGTTAAACTGACATTTTCCGGAAAGCGCAGGATTTCTGCTGATGAGAAGGAGCTTTAAAATGCAAAAGAAGGATTTTTTTCTGTGTGGTTTTACAGGCTGGTGTCTGGAGATCTTATGGACAGGACTGCACTCTCTTGTCACCGGACATTTTACTATGATGGGCAAAACCTCTCTTCTGATGTTCCCTATTTACGGACTTGCAGCACTGATCCGTCCGGCTTACTACAAGCTTGCCCGCTTTCCGGTTATGGTACGGGGGATCATTTACAGCTGCGGGATTTTTTTCGTGGAATTTTTAAGCGGATCTTTTTTTCAGAAGCTTCACATCTGTCCCTGGGATTATTCTCATGTTCCGCTTCAGTATAAAGGAGTGATCCGGCTGGACTATGCTCCTCTGTGGTTTTTTACCGGTCTCTTTTTCGAATGGCTTCTTCGACAAAATCCTCGGAAAGTCTCTTGAAAATCTCACAGTTATATTATATGATAACTGGAAGGAATCTTATTTCCAGTAAATAATTGGAGGTACAACATGAGACATTTAATGAGTCCATTGGATTTCTCGGTTGAAGAGCTTGATAAGCTTCTGAATCTCGCCGACGACATCGGGAAAAATCCAAAAAGTATGCGCATACCTGTGATGATAAAAGGCTTGCGACATTGTTTTACGAACCAAGTACACGTACACGTTTAAGTTTCGAAGCAGCATGATGAATCTTGGAGGAAAGGTTCTCGGTTTTTCTTCTGCTGATTCCAGCTCCGCATCCAAAGGCGAAAGCGTTGCCGATACGATTCGCGTTGTTTCCTGTTATGCAGATATCTGTGCTATGCGTCATCCGAAAGAGGGTGCTCCGCTTGTAGCTTCTATGTCATCCAATATTCCGGTGATCAATGCCGGTGATGGCGGCCACCAGCATCCTACCCAGACATTAACCGATCTTTTAACTATCCGCTCCCTGAAGGGCAGACTTGACAATATTACCATCGGCCTCTGTGGTGACCTGAAATTCGGCCGTACCGTTCACTCTCTGATCGAGGCTCTGGTCCGTTATGAAAATGTGAAATTTGTTCTGATTTCTCCGGAGGAGCTTCGTATTCCAAGCTATATCCGTGAGGATGTTCTGAAACGCAACAATGTCGAGTTTGTCGAGGAGGAACGTCTGGAGGATGCACTTCCGGATCTGGATATCCTGTACATGACCCGTGTTCAGAAGGAACGTTTCTTCAACGAAGAGGATTATGTCCGCATGAAAGATTTCTATGTTCTGGACAAACAGAAAATGGAGCTTGCACCAAAGGATATGTATGTCCTCCACCCACTCCCACGTGTTAACGAGATTTCTGTTGAAGTGGATTCTGATCCACGTGCCGCTTATTTCAAACAGGTCCAGTATGGTGTGTATGTCCGTATGGCCCTGATTCTTACATTACTGGAGGTGGAACTGCCATGTTAAACGTAGGTGCTCTTCGTGAGGGTTATGTTCTGGATCATATCAAAGCCGGCAAGGCAATGACGATCTATCATGACCTGAAGCTGGATAAGCTGGACTGTACTGTTGCTATTATCAAAAATGCCCGCAGCAAGAAAATGGGAAAAAAGGATATCATCAAGGTTGAATGCCCCATCGAGGATCTGGATCTGGATATCCTTGGTTTTATCGATCATAATATTACCGTAAATATCATCAAGGACGAAAAAATCGTTGCAAAGAAAGAGCTGAAGCTGCCAAAGCAGGTTGTGAACGTGATCAAATGTAAGAATCCTCGCTGCATTACTTCCATCGAGCAGGGACTGGATCAGATTTTTGTTCTTGCAGATGAAGAGAATGAGGTTTACCGGTGTAAGTATTGTGAGGAGAAATATCGAGGTAAACGGAATAAATAGGGATTCAGGGATCCTGCGGGAATTATTGACAAACGGACGCGTACGGCTCCTGCGAAGGCCTGAATATCGAAGCGGGGACCGGGCGCTGTGTTTTCATAGAAAAGTTTTTTACAAAAAAGCAACTGATATTTTACAGAACATATCTGCAAAATACAGTTGCTTTTATTATGTGCTTATTATCATACACAGTCAGACCGATAAGCCGGGTTATGTCGTTGGGTGATCATCTATCTAGGCCTTCCGTTGCCAGAAGGCTCCAGCGACCTACCTGAAAGCACGACGGGCCGCCGTATGGCTTTCTTCTCGGTCTTGCTTCGAATGGAGTTTACATGTGCCCGCTCTGTTACCACAGCGGCGGTAGTCTCTTACACTGCCTTTCCACCCTTACCCCGCAAAACGGGGCGGTTTATTTCTGTTGCACTGGTCTGGGAGTTACCTCCACCGGACGTTATCCGGCATCCTGCCCTGTGAAGCCCGGACTTCCTCGTCTGGACCTTTCGTCTGTCCAGCCGCGATCACCTGCCTGGCTGCGCACCTGCTATTTTAACACAGGTGTATAGACTTGTAAAGTTAGAATTTTCTTGGTCTCCTATGTCTTTTACATGGAAATCCATCCAAATGCATTTGCCACAGAACTGAAAAGAATGATCGCCGCAAAGATTGGGCAAAGATACTGGATCATAAAATTAAAGATTCTTTTTCTGCGGAAAGTACCACCTTCCTGCAGTACTTCCTCTTCAATCTTCTTTGTACCAACTACTCTGGATATCAGAAGACAGGTAGCAATCGCTGCAATCGGCATCATGACAGAGTTCGTCAGGAAATCAAAGAAATCAAGAACTGCATTCCAATGATCTTAACACACGCCAGAGGACCATAGCCAAGAGAAGAAAGACTTCCGAGAACAACCATGATAACTCCGACAAATACTGTCGCCTTCTTGCGTCCCCATTCAGTCATCCTGAAAGTAGATACTGCACTCTCAGTCAGTGCAATAGAACTGGTCAAGGCTGCACAGAGAACCA
>ENA-OQAS01001249-OQAS01001249.1-human-gut-metagenome-genome-assembly--contig:-NODE-1249-length-12272-cov-1.668176_pt1 | contig 12272 bp, 17 predicted proteins | sample MGYA00242733_ERZ504523 | MGnify/ENA primary metagenome ERZ504523 (study PRJEB26092, sample SAMD00036239) | human gut metagenome | host: Homo sapiens | study: EMG produced TPA metagenomics assembly of... | reverse complement strand
CTGGGAGTTTACGGCGGCAGTACGGAACAGTTGAAGAAGCTGCAACCCGCCATCACCGCCCTCATGCAACAACCTGCCGACAAAAGCATCCGCACCGGCAAATACTTCACCCCGATGATGCAGCAAAAAGGAGACATACGCCTGCTGGCAACTCCCGATGCCCTCCCCATGGATGTTCGCGGTGTACTGACCTGGCCGCACGGCACGCAGCTGTTGGGTTATGTCCTGTTTGAAAACGGACGTATATACGCTACCCTGCAAAATGCCGATTTCAAAGGAAATACCAAAGAAAGCAACCAGCCTTTCCACCCTCAAAATTCGCGGGAGCTGCAACAGGCCATGCTGAACATGATGCACGGACGAGCCTTCAACATTTCATTGACCAGCAACGAATTGCTCACTTTAAGCAACCTGCGGGTGCTTATGGAATATGCTCCGAACGAACCGGAAGTCAACATCCTCTATCAGCTGATTATGAAAATAGAAGAGCTGAACCTGCGGGGAGACAAGAACCGGACCAACTTACGGTCGTTCTGAACGAAAAGAACGAGAATGCCCTGAAACAGCTTACCGACTTTGCCAAATTGTTCATAGGGATGTAACCGGCAGCCGGTATTCAGCGATTCATATTCAGCACGCAATGCGTAATTTGTAAATCATAAGTAATGGACCACATTCATTTACAGCATACCCTGCCCCAGGTCTTTGCCGCCCGTGACACCGTCATTTCACAGGTGTGGCATCAGGACATCGTGTTCGACAAAGGAAAGCGCTATCTGATAGAGGCTTCCTCGGCACCGGAAAATCCTCCTGTGCAGCTATATCTACGGGTATCGGCGCGACTATCAGGCATCATCAGTTTCGACGGACGCAACATCCGCTCATTCTCCGTCGGCGAATGGGCAGATGTAAGGAAACATTCGCTCAGCATCCTTTTCCAGGAACTGCGTATCTTCCCCGAGCTGACCGCCCTTGAGAACGTCTTGTTAAAGAACCGCCTGACCAACCATAAGAAGAAAAAAGAAATTCTCGCCCTTTTCGAAGCAACCGGCATTCCCGACAGAACCGACGAAAGAGCCGGCAAGCTTTCCTTCGGGCAGCAGCAACGCGTCGCTTTTATCCGCAGCCTTTGCCAGCCGTTCGACTTTATCTTCCTGGACGAGCCCATCAGCCACCTGGACAACGACAACAGTGCCATAATGAGCCGGTTGCTCATGGAAGAGGTGGGCAAGCAGGGAGCAGGCATTATTGTCACATCCATCGGGAAGCACCTGGAGCTCGAATACGATAAAACCTTCCGCCTATAACGTATAAACCATTATCCGCACCATGAACAGACTTGTTTGGAAACTTCTCCGCCAACATATCAGTATAGGCCAGTTGACCGGCTTTTTCCTCGCCAACCTCTTCGGCATGCTGATTGTATTACTGAGCATACAATTCTACCGGGATGTACTCCCCGTTTTCACGCAGGGAGACAGCTTCATGAAAAAGAATTATATCATCGCCACAAAGAAAATCAGCGCACTCGGCAGTTTTACCGGAAGAAGCAACACCTTCTCCCCCAAGGAAATCGAAGAGATGAAAGAACAGTCTTTCACCGAAAGCGTGGGCGCTTCACCCCTTCCTTGTTTAAAGTATCCGCAGGCTTAGGCATGCAGGAAGCCGGAATACATCTTTCCACCGAAATGTTTTCGAGTCCGTACCCGACGAATATGTAGATGTCAGCCTGGATAACTGGCATTTTGACGAGTCCGCCCAAGTCATTCCCATCATCATTCCCCGCAATTACCTGAATCTGTATAACTTCGGATTTGCACAAAGCCGTAACCTGCCGAAACTCTCCGAAGGCCTCATGAGCCTGATACAGATGGACATCATGCTACGGGGCAACGGACGTGCAGAGCAGTTCAAAGGTAAGATTGTAGGGTTCTCCAACCGCCTGAATACAATTCTTGTTCCCCAAGCATTCATGGACTGGGCAAACCAACGTTTCGCCCCCGGCAAAGAAGCCCGGCCTTCTCGCCTCATCGTCGAGGTGAAAAACCCTGCCGACACAGCCGTCAGCGACTATTTCCAACAGCAGCACTATGAACCGAAGGCGACGGGCTGGATGCCGGAAAAACGACGCATTTCCTGCGCCTCATCACCGGTATCGTCATGGGAGTAGGATTATTCATCAGCATTTTATCCTTTTATATCCTGATGTTAAGTATCTTCCTGCTGTTGCAAAAGAATACCGTAAAATTGGAAAACCTGCTTCTGATAGGCTATAGCCCCAATCGTGTGGCGCTTCCCTACAATATCCTGACCTGCGGCTTGAATCTGGCGGTACTGATATTGTCTGTCGGCGGAGTGGCATGGGTGCGCAGTTACTATACGGAAATTATCGGCACGCTCTTTCCGCAACTGGAGACGGGGACACTGCTCCCATGCTGGACAGCAGGTTGCCTGCTATGCCTCGCAGTATCTTCTTTGAATATTGTAATGATACGCAGAAAAATCATGAGTATTTGGAAAGGAAGATAAGCGGACCGGTGACTTATATTGCAGGTGCAGCTATCTCTCAGGCTCCACAAAGTACGTATCAAAGCAGACTGAAAGCAAGCAATCCCCTTTTGTTTTGAGATTTATCCCTCGTGTCCACCCCTGAAACAACCGGAATAATCAGAAAACAAACCGTTGAAAACCCCGCTTTCCCTCATGGATTTTATGCCTTTGCAAGGTGTAAAACTTCGTTTTGCAGTTGCGGGCCGAAGAGCCTGCATATGCGGGCCCGACAGCCCGCAACCGGCAACCGCCGGGCCTGCAACTGCAAAACGAGGTTTTACCATAAGCATAACGGTATTTGCAGGGTCCGGACAAACAAAAACAACGAAGCAAAGCGCTGTTTATCTTCCGGCTTTCCCCGAACAGCCCGTGGAGAATATCCGAATTTACACGCAAGAATTACAGCGGAATTACGGGACTTATGCAGAACAATACGCTGGACGACCTCAATCTACCGATAGAGAAAGGTATTTTAACAATATTGGAATAAGGAACGTACAAGACGTTTTTAAAGCTGTTAATCAATGCATTACTAAATAAAAAGCAACGGAATGTAGCCCAAAAGCGGTGACGACCGATGTTTGGTCGTCACGGTTATAAGGTGTCTTATAACCGTACAACTCCCATATAATCAGCTAATTGAAGTCAAAAGTGACGAGTGATGACAAATGTACCATTATTTGCCGGTTGAGCTTGGGTTATTTTACGCTTACATTGCTAATGAATTCATTTGTCACTGCCTCTTTCAAATCGCGCATCTTCTCTCCGTTGATAGTAACATTCTCAAACGTCACATTCCTTACCATGCCGTCCCGGCTTAACCCTTGAATGAGCGAACGGTTCTCGCCGACTCCCGTATAAGTGATATTACGGAATACAACCCCCTCGATACTACTGCCGGGCTGCCTGTCGTACTTGGGATTGAAACGGACTTTCACATAGAAAAGACGACCTTCCTGAATATGCTCTACACGGATGTCCTCGAACAAGACATTACGTACCCGGTTTCTATCACCGCAATCTACCGTCATGCATCCCTGATACATCGGGTCGTCTTCATCGTGTTCCAGAATATCTATATTACGGAAAATAAGATTCTCGATAACCTCGCCTGTTGAAGAATCCGGATCGCCATGCCCGCCTACATTGATAGGATGCGCAACGTCCGCCCACAGGACGGAGTTTTGTACGGTAATATCGCTTGAACCTCCCCACCAGTTCCAGCGGTGGTTATAGAGCGCAATACAATCATCGCTCGTACGGAGAAAAACATTATCGACAAGGACCTTGCGGCAGCACATCATGTCAATGCCGTCACTCCAGCTTCTGCAACTAAAGGATTTCAGGTTACGGATAACTATATCCGAAGAACCGCCGCCGAACACCGTGTAGTGTTCCGGGTTCACCACCGTAATTCCATCGACCAATACATTTTCGGAATCGGTTATTTCAATGCCGCGGACAGGGTGGTCTAATATTCCACGACCGATGATACGGACATTTTCCGCATTATCAACCAGTAATTTGGCTTTCAGCACCGCACCCGGCGCCAGATAAACAGTAGTATTGCTTGGCACGCGTATCTGATTGTTGGGCAAGTCTTTCGGACGGTGCACACCGGGACCGAAGAACATAACGCCTTTCGCTTCCCCGGAATAAACCTCCTTCTCCATAGGATTGGCAAAAAGATGTAAATTGTGCAGGCGGTCGCCATTGAACTCCACCGAGAGGTACCGGGGCTTATCTAAGGAGAAAAAGATTGTGTTTTGCACTTGCCGAAAGGCTATCTCATTGTTCAAGGGACGTATGGTAACCTCACGCACCGTACCATTATTCTTTTTTACCATGACTTCCACGGGACTGCCCATATCAAACTGTACCATGGAAGCGTCTTGCGGCTTGTCCAAATCGACCTGCACCTTGTATTCAAACACATCCTGCCACTCCCCACCGGGCATACGGACACGCACCGTATAATCATCATTGTGTGGCAGCCCCGTATGCAACCCTTCCGGATAAGTTTTCAACTGTGCCCGGACAGTCATGCCGAGACATGCCACACAAGCAATATAACCCATACCTTTTGTCCCATCACCCGGCTCCTCCTACAATTTGGTTTTCTTTGTCACACCTTTCTTTATCTTGTACGTCTTTCCGCCTAATGTTACCGTACAAGTGCCGGATGCCGTGTAATACCATCCGTCCGCTTCTTTTTCGAGCAACACATTCACCGGAACATCGGCTTTGACCGAAGCCGAAGGAGTTTGCAACAGCGTACCGTTCCCTAAAAAGAGAGTACAGTCCTCTCCCTGCCGGTTTCCCCACAGAGCGTAGGTGGCAGAAGCTTTCATGCCGTTACCCATCAAGCAAGGATGAGTTGCACCGTCCGAAGACAGAATATAATCCGTACGCCCGTTTTTCTGTTTTACGCAAATCCCTACATGGCTACCCAGCTGCTTACTCTCCACCTCCGGAAAGTAACGGAAGAAATCTGCTCGGTTTCCTTTACCGTCGAAGGTTCGTAAACGGCTACAAAAGGCCGGTTCCATGCCTCCCCCTTCTGACGGGCAACAAAGGTAAGGTAGGTTGTTCCTTAATATTGTAAGGCATGCCCGGCGTACGGCTCAGACCTTCGGTCATAGGCTGAGAGCGGAAAACACCGTGCGGTCTTTTTCACCTTTCATCCACATATTCATCCGAATATCATCCTTATCGGGCATTCTGATTGTAAAGACAGCTTTTACATCTTTACCGGTACGGGCGCATTTCTTGTCGAACAGATAAGAATAGGCTCCCAGATGCGCACCGGCAAAAGCCAGTTCTTCGGTAGGCTGCAGGTGCAGGTCCGTACCGTCGGCAGCAGCCAAGGTCATCTCCTGTCCCAGATTATGATAGAAATAATCGTGCATCTTGTCTCCGCCGCGTTCTTTGCGGCTACGGAAAATATCTACATAGTAGCCTGTTTCGGGACCAGTGGTAACGATACTCATCATGCGTGTCTGGTCTGCACGGCTTTCCGGTTCACGGAAATAAACATCGCTGTACGTAACGGAAGGGAATTTATCCTTTGCCGCCGCAGCTGCGGAAGATGCCGGAAAACAGGACAACAAATCGAAGGAATGATTGCTCTTCATCACCGGATAACTGGAAATGCCGTCTACGCATACCGTATTGTGGCTGGGAAACTGTGAGTAATATTCGGCATAATCCAATCCGCTGTACAGGTATAAACCGATACCGGCATCAGGGCCTAACACATACCCCTTGCCGTAAGCTCCATCGAAATGCCATTGGCATGCATGTGATTGCCCTCGCTGGCGTTCAGGGAAATCATCAAACTATGGCGCGGGTGCATACCGTTGCGCTGTACCAGCCACGACACGTTTGGTGCGTAAAATAAAGGAGATACATAATCCTCTATCTTGCCTGCCCGGATATCCGGCTTCAGTGTCAAAGGCTTGTCGTCAAAAAAAGAATTGATAGACACACGTACATTTTTTTTAGCCGCAGCTTTCCCGGCATCAGGATCAAGACATTTCAGCAAAGCAGTAAAATATTTCTCTTGCTCCTCTTTTCCATTGACTTGAGCGTTCTCAATCATCCGGACAACAGGCGTGGTATTCAGATAATTCGGATGGGTATCTCCGAAACCGCATATCATCCGGTTGGGGAACAAATACTGCGGAGTGGCTGCCACAGCTTTGGGAAGTACCGGCAGTTCCTTCGTCAAGTCACAATGCAGGTTACGGTCGAAGAGGCTTGTAAAGTTGGCATAGTCATTCATCACCACACCACTGTAACCGGGACATTCCGCCCAAATACCCGTATGAGGATCATATCCGTAGTCGGCAAGTTTTTCAGGTCCATTGGCGGATGCCGGATTGGTTGAGTACATAATCGATATAATAACCGCGCCCTTTGCCGTCGGCGTAATGAGCATCATCTTCGAGTATCATGCCGATGTCCATTACATAACGCGCCTGCATCAGATTCCAATTGTTATGGGGGACTCCGTTGGCTATGATATTATCCGCCCATTTCTTGAAAGCTCCGGCATAGATACTCATCTTATCGGCATAATGAACCGCCAAATACCCGTACAGGAAGTCATAAAGGGGAACAATATCATAAAGTATATCTTCATGGATTACCTCAAACGAACTCATACCGACCAGTGTCTGCTGGTGACCGTGGTTTAAATCGACAGGGACATTGCGGTAATAGATACCTTGCATATAGGTATCGAAAACACCGGCTGCCAGGCGGGCATACCGTTCTTCATCGGTCAGCAATAAAGGAAAGCCGCATCACGGGCAATTCCCATAATCTCGCGGTTCAGGCTTTCGATGTTACGCCCCGTCTTGGCGGGATGCACTTTTCCAAAGGACGGCCGGGAGAGAGTTGTTATGGAAAGTGACATTACCGTCTTTATCATCGTCATAGGGAATGACATCCGCCAATTTGGGACGTCCGTGAGTGGCGAATGTGCCACGCGTACCGGTATAACGCACCGTAGGAACGGGAGCTTTCGCTCCGCCTGCATGATCGAAACTTTCACCTTTTATATATACATCGGTGGCATGGGAATTCCAATACATGGCAAGACGCGACAAAAGCCAGTCCGGCTGCGCCTCGGTCAGGCGGGTATAGGAATCCGCCTTTGCTTTCAGTTTATCGAACACCTCTTTTGCCCATGGTTCATTCTCTATTAAATCACGTGTGACCTGCTTTCCGTCGGCATTCGTCAGATAACGGGGATGCGTCTGAGAAAGTTGCAGGGTACGGACATCGATTTGCGCTTGCAATGCTGTAACCGCCGATTAGCAGTAAAAGTAATATGGCTTTTCTCATCTTTCAATTCGTTTTGAAAAGGAATACGCACAACCTGCCTCGCACACTCAATAGTCAAGAATTTTTTAGCATCCTTTCTGCTTTCAAACTGATATTTATTTATGTTGATTCATATACTCTTTCGGCGACATTCCATATTTTTCGCGGAAAGAACTGGAAAAATGCGACAGGTTGGTATATCCCGTGGCATAAGCAATCTCCGATATAGTAAGCTTTTGGTCTTGCGCCAATAAGTCGCAGCTTGCTGTAAACGAATATTCTTAATGAAGTCCCGGGCAGAAAGATTCGTCAGTTCCTTCAGCTTACGATGTACATGTACCCGGCTCAATCCGACCTCGGAAGCAAGCATCTCAACGTTCAGTGCAGGGTCATCCAGATGTTCATTCACCACTTTCATAATCTTGTCCATCAATATCTCGTTACTGGACTTCATTGTAATTTTTTCCATTTTATCCTCTTGCTGTTGAGCCCCGCTGAATTTGTTACGCAGCAGTTTGCGATTGGCTATCAGGTTGGCAATAGTCTTTTTCAACAATTCCGTGTTGAAAGGTTTCACCATATAAGCATCGGCACCGGTTTCCATCCCTTCCAAAGTATCTTCCGGTTTGGACTTGGCTGTCAACAAGATTACAGGAACATGATTTACATTAGTGTTCTGCTTTATTTTACGACACAAAGTCAGTCCGTCCATTTCGGGCATCATAACATCGGAGATAACCAAATCGGGCGCATCACGCAAAATCGAATCATACGCTTCCTTACCGTTGCTGCAAGTCTCCACTTTGTATTCATCCGATAATTCCGATTTCAGATAAGACTTGATTTCATCCTCATCCTCCACAACCAATACCCGTAAACGTGTCTTTGCCTTCATATTGGTTTTAGATTCCCCCTCTTCTTCAGCAGCCAACTCTTCCAGTTTCGCTAAAACAGGCTTTTCAGCAGTGTGAAACATCACTGTTTCTTCATCTACTGCTTCCAACTCATCAGTGCGCAAATGTGCTGATCCCAATGGTATACGTAGAATGAAACGACTACCGGAAGTATCTTCCCTGTTTTGGGCAAAAATCTCACCATGATGTAACTGCACTAATAAACGAGACAAGTGCAAACCGATACCGGTCCCGAAATTAGACTTTGTTACGTCATTATCTATTTGATAGAAACGTTCGAAAATACGCTCTATTTTATCCCTGTCAATGCCGATACCGCTATCCGTTATCACAATCTCAAAATATTCGCGTAATGCATCCCGACGTGTAATATCCCGCCCTGTTGACAAGCGGACCTGTACCTCACCCCCTTCCGGAGTATACTTAAAGGCATTGGAAAAAATATTCATCAGCACCTTATCAAAGTTATTAAGGTCTATCCACACTTTTAATTGAGGCATCTCGTGCTCAAAAGTAAAACGGATATTTTTCTTACGAGCCATATACTCAAATGTCTGCATCAAATCATCAATAAAACCTACCATATCCGTTTCGCGGAATTTCATAAACATCTGCCCTTTATCCAACTTACGGATATCCATTACTGATTGATCAAACGAAGAATACGTTGCGCATTGCGATAAATCATCAAATACGTTTTATGCAGCTCGTTATCTTTTTTATCCGCCAACAGTTTCTCCAACGGGTTGATGATAAGCGTCATCGGCGTACGTATCTCGTGGGATATGTTGATAAAGAATTGCAGCTTTGCTTCATTCAACTGTTCGGCATGTTCCCGTTTCATTATTTCACGGCGATGGCGCATACGTGACAGAATATAGTTGATAATGCCCAATACCAACAGTCCGGCTAAAGCAGTATAAATGCAATATGCCCACCAGGTCTGATACCAGGGAGGAGTGATCAAAATCTTTACAGTACGCGTTTCCGAATAATTGCCATAATTGAGAGCACGCACTTGGAAAGTATATTTGCCGGGCGGCAAATATTATAAGTGACACGATTCTCTCCCGGTTCGGTATTAAGCCACTGGGAACCTAATTCATCGATTTTGTATTGATAAGAAATTTGCTCGGGATTATTGTACTGCAATGTAGAGAAAACGATACTGAATGTATTATCTTTATAAGACAACCGGAAATTTTTAGCATCCTGTACCGAAGTAGAGATTACCGGCTTCCCCCCTGAAAGAGTATTCTTATGTACAGGCTTATTGAATATATAAAAATCAGTAATCCATACCTTAGCTTCTTTTGAAGTAATTGCCTATGCTTTCCCGGAAGAAAAGACGTAATTACCATTAACACCACCGAATATTATCTTTCCGTTCCTATTCTTGTAGAAAGCACCATGAGTAAATTCATTGCCCTGCAGCCCATCTCCCGAATAGTAATTAATAAAGCGATTATCGTTTATATCGTACCGGCTGATCCCCATATAGGTGCTAATCCATATATCATGCCGGGAATCCTCACTCAATCCGCAAATCACATTACTAGGCAAACCGTCTGCCATTGTAAACCTTTCCAGCCTATCCGTCTTTTTATCAAAACAATATAACCCATCGGTCGTACCAGCCAAATCTTACCCGAAAAATCTTCTTGGATAACATAGCCTACACAACCGGAAATCAATGTATTAACCTTTTTATAATTAATAAAACTCTCCGTCGACGGATTAAAACAACTTACTCCTTTATAATGTCCCAACCATATCAGTCCTTCGCTGTCACAATATATATAATTCACCCAATCATTAGCAAGTTCATTCCTTTTTAAATCATTGGTTTCATCTTTAGAAGATTCATAATGCTTTAAATCTCCAGTCTTCAAGTTATATCGATAAAAGCCGGAACCTAATGTCCCGATATATAAATTTTTCTGTTTGTCTTCGGTTATTGCCAATACACTTTCATCATCAATAGGCAAAAGATATTCATAGTCCCCTGTTCTCCGATTGAATTAGCAACCCCACGTGTATAGGAACCGAACCAGAGATTTTTGTCTGTATCCTCATAAATACACATTATCGTACCAGCTACAGAACGAACAGAATTCCCCGGTTGATAATGCCTCAGCCTTTTCCCTTCTGCATCCAGTTCGTATACACCTCATTGTCTGCGCCGATCCATAAATGGTCATTACTATCTTGAAAAATAGACATGATACATCCTTGTCCGATAGGATTATAATAAATGGACTTGTGTCCATAATACTCAAAAGGATTTTCTTGTTTCGGTATCAAAACTATCCCTTTCTGAAATAATCCCAGCCATAGGTTATCATCCTTATCTTCCAAGATTGTATGGATCTTACCATCCGAAAAATTCATTGGAGCCGAATTAATGGTATAGTCTTCCAACTGTCCCTTTACAGAATTATATATTTTCAGCCCCTGCCCGTCAGTGCCAACCAATAACCGGTTATCCACCAAAGACATACAACTAACAGACAAAGATTCATTCCCCATATAGGGAACAAGAGTAAAGTTGTTCTCTTTTCTGTTATAACGTAATAGCCTTTCTTTTTGGTACCTACAAAAAGATTTCCCTGCTTATCCTCTATTATGGTAGCAATATTGTTATCAACAAGAACCGGTTCTTTGAAGACGCGCACTTCTTTCGTTGCAGGCATATAACAAATCAGTCCATTTCCATAAGTTCCTATCCAAATATTATAATAGGAGTCTTCATAAAAACAAGATTGGAAATTGTAATTCGACTGTTTCAGAAGATCATCTACAGAAACAGCCTGTGTCTGCCGCTCATCCAAACGAAACATGCCTTGACCGGTAGTTGTCAGCCAAATTTCCCCATTATGCAATTCCTGCATCTGTGTTATGTGCGAAAACACCCGCTTACCGGCACGGAACATTGGAATTTCCAAAAAGGTATCTGTCTCACGATCGTACTTCATCAACCCGTCAATACACCTACCAGCAAATTGCAACGGCTATCCTCAAACATGTACGTACATAGTTACTTTGATAGAAGAAGAGTCTGCCGAAACATGCCGATAATTGGTAAAACGTAAGCCGTCAAACTTATTTAATCCATACTCAGTGGCAACCCAAACAAAGCCTTGCTGATCCTGAAATATCTGATTTATCAAGCTACTGGACAATCCCATGTCTGTGGTATATACTTTCCCAGTCTGTGCCTCAACTCCTTGAACCATACAACACAAACATATTATAAGTATCTTCCAAACGCAATTTTTCATAGTTTCTCTTTTTATTAGATACAAAAGTGCGACAAAGATAAACAAAAAGCAATTTATTCCGATACTTATATAGTTTTTGTGATTAAAAACTTTGCTTATTCATAAAATGCAAGAAAACAATTTAGTTATTTTTCTCTATATAACATCCCTGCATTACATCTTTTCATCAATGTAACATATACAAAAAACAATGTAACACTAATAAAAGCCCATGTTACAAAAAACAAAGCAAAGGTATCATTCATAACCAACCGTTCGCTAAATAATTCATATTTTTGTATACGCCAGAAGTTGGGAATACGTTCTTCACTTCATTGCTAACCAACAGAGAATCAAAACAAATGTCTAGCATAAAAAAGATAGTATATGATAACATAAAAAGAACCTTAATAAGTCTATACTTTAATTTAACATTTTTATTTAATTAAAACCTTGTTTTTTATGAAATGCACAACTTATTATTTTAGGCCCCTGGGGCTATTATTGTTACTCTGCCTGATACCTCTGTGCAGTATTGCTCAGAATATCACGGGTAAAGGGTATTGTGAAAGATAACTTAGGCGAATCGGTTATTGGCGCAACGTAACAGAAAAAGGAACAACCAATGGTATGATAACCGACTTGGACGGAAACTTCTCGTTGACTGTACAAAAAATGCAACGTTAGTAATTTCCTATATCGGATATGTCACAACGAA
>ENA-OQAS01001247-OQAS01001247.1-human-gut-metagenome-genome-assembly--contig:-NODE-1247-length-12287-cov-1.817516_pt1 | contig 12287 bp, 18 predicted proteins | sample MGYA00242733_ERZ504523 | MGnify/ENA primary metagenome ERZ504523 (study PRJEB26092, sample SAMD00036239) | human gut metagenome | host: Homo sapiens | study: EMG produced TPA metagenomics assembly of... | reverse complement strand
CTAAGGTATCGTCCAGTGGGGCGAGTGGGCAATTTTGCCGTATTTGCGTTCGAGGGCAGTTTGTAATATAAAATCGCAGAGTACCGGGTTCTTTGGTAAAAGGGAGCCGTGCGAATAGGTTCCGAAGACATTTTTGTAGCGGGCTCCTTCGGTTTGGTCTTCTCCGTTGTTGCCGTAGCCTTTGAGCATTTTGCCGAGTGGTGATACGCCTTCACCCAGGTAGGTCTTGCCGGAATGATTTTCAAAGCCGACTACGACAGCTCCACTGCTCTCCGGGAGGGTCTCAAACATATAATTGCCGATCATACGCTCTTTTGATCCAACGGTATGAATGTTGATCGCGCCGGTAAAATCGAGCTGGACACCATCCCAGGTCTTATAATACTGACCAAGCATCTGATAGCCTCCGCAGATTGCGAGGAAGGTCTTTTCATCTTCCACAGCCGCGCGGATCTCTGCTGCTTTTCCGGTCCCCAGATCTTTCAGAAGGACTTCCTGTTCAAAATCCTGACCTCCGCCAATGAAGAAGATATCATAGCGGTTTGCATCCAGCGTTTCTCCGATCGAGCAGCCTTCTACATTGACCTTGATTCCCCGATCCTCCATACGACGTTTCATTGTGATGATATTGCCCCGGTCTCCATACAGATTAAGGATATCCGGATAGAGATGACAGATATTCAGTTCCATAATTCCCTCCTTATTCGTAAAATGCCTTGATATCGGTATGCTTGCTGATCTCGCCGCGCAGATCAAACATAGCGGTATAAGTCGGCATAATAAATGTCGGTGTCTCATCCGCTCCGATTGCTTCTAAAAGGTTCTCATAGTCACGGATCACTTCAATCCGTCCAGTGTCAAATCCTGCATATTTCAGGCGGAGTGCCATATCATCTGCACGGACTCCGGATACCAGAATACGGGTAAAGCGTGCACTCTGACGGGCAAGTGCTTCAAAATCCACATCCCAGATCCAGCTGATATCGGTTCCATCTGCATAACGGTCGTTCAGAAGGAACGCAATCTTGCACTCTTCCTCATCATTAGAGATCTGTTGATGACCTGGTTGTACCCTGCCGGGTTCTTGACAAGCATCATACGTGCTTTAGACTTGCCAAGTTCAAACTGTTCCGCACGTCCGAAACCACACTCAAATCTGCTGAGTGCATCAACTGCTGTGTCTTCATCGATTCCAACAATCTCCGCAGCCGCAACACAGGCTGCCGCATTGTAAATATTGTAACCTCCCGGAAGATTAATGTGCACATCATGGCTATGCCCGAATGCATTTAACACGATATCCGAAGAATCTGCTCCGGTACGCACTACCTGCGTCACGCCAACCTGCGGTGTCTGCCGGTGATATCCACATTTCGGACAACGGAAACCGCCAAGATGGCTGTAAGTTCTGTAATCGTATTCATATTCTGTCTTACAATGAATACAGTACACTGCATCAGACAATTCAAACGCTGTCTCTTTGTAAATCGGCCACATCCACCCCGAACCATACAACCTTATTCGGTACATCATCTGCAAGAGATGACGTCAATGAACAGTCCGCGTTCAGGCACAGGGTTGCATCCGGTACGTGGGTAATTCCTTCGCGGATTGCATTCAACGTGTGGGTGATCTCCCCATATCTGTCCAACTGGTCACGGAAAATATTGTTGACTACCAGACACTCTACCGGCAGCATCTCACTGGTCTTACGGAACGCTGCCTCATCGCACTCGATCAGTGCGTGTGTGTAGGAACACTTGCCAGAAAGACTGCAGTGCTGTGCAAACACCGTAATGATCCCGGTCAGAAGATTGGCACCGGATTTATTTGCGAAGTACTTATATCCGGCTTCTTCAAATGCCTGCTCGATCATACGGGACGTGGTCGTCTTTCCATTGGTTCCGGTCACTACCGTAACCTTCACCCCACGTGATAATTCCTTTAAAATATCTTTGTCAATTTTTAATGCGATCTTGCCCGGCAGGTTCGTTCCGCCTCGTCCCATCCGCCGCAGGACTGCATTGGATGTTTTACAGGCAAGTACCGCTAATCTTGTCCTTATTCCCATAATTTCTTCCTTTTCTCTCGTAATCTCATTTCTTTTGTAAAACATATCTGCTACTACATAATTCAACGCTCATTATAACGCATTTTCAGACGTACCACAAGCGCAAAATAACCCGAATGGAAAAGCACAGAACATTTCACTGTTACATACAATGTTAGTAACTCTATTTTGAGGTAATCATATTGAAATCCTTCCTCCGCCTCTTACTCCAAAAGAGGAATCCGAGCTTCTGAGACGCAGTGCAGACGGTGACAATGAGGCCCGTCATATTCTGATCGAGCGCAATCTCCGTCTGGTCGCTCATGTCATAAAAAAATATCAGCATCTGGAGGATGATACAGAAGATCTTCTGTCCATCGGAACCATCGGCCTTATCAAAGCAGTTTCCACCTTTAACCCGGACAAAAAAGCCCGGCTTGCCACCTACGCCTGCCGCTGCATCGAAAATGAACTTCTGATGATGCTGCGCACCAAGCGGAAGAGTAACCGGGAAACCTCCCTATACGAACCAATCGGTACAGACCGGGAAGGGAATGAGATCCGCCTGTATGATATCATCGAATCTGATGAAGAAGATGCCTGTATACAGCTTGCCCTGAAAAATGATATTTCTCTTCTCTATGAAAAACTGGAATCCGTTCTCACCGACCGCGAACAGCTGGTGCTGAAAAAACGCTACGGTCTTTATGGTGAAAAAGAATATACCAGAAAGAAGTTGCAGCTTCTCTTGGCATCTCACGTTCCTACGTTTCGCGGATTGAAAAAGGGGCGATTCAAAAACTCCGCCCCTGCTTTCTTCCTTCTCATTTTTAATTTCTGTCCGATCCAGATCCTGTCTGTCCATTTCAAAATTCATGATGCTTCTTTCACACTGGCAGACAGGATACTCTACTCAAACATTCCTATACCAAAAAGCAGAATACCAAGTCCCAGAAAAATGCTGCTTATCAGCACAAGCCCCAGCAGAGTTTTCTTTTTCTCTCTTGGCAGAAGTCCCCTGTCGTATCCCGGCTGTCCTTTATGGATCAGGTAATTTCCTGCATAAAGCAGAAACGGTCCTGCCGATGCATAAATAAAATACACCGCCACCGTTATAAGCAAAATGCCTGTCGATGCCATAGCTTCTGCACTTTCCATCTGCTTTGAAGCCACACTGGAAGTAAGCTGTAAAAGCAATGTCGGTAACGCATTATTGATCAGATGGAAGAACATGTTATAAAACATGTTATCCGTCTCGGCAAGCAGATATCCCATGGCGATTCCAAGCATCGCTGTCGGCACAAACCGCCAGAAACTTCCGTGAAATGCACCGAACACTGCTGCACTGATCAGAATTGCCGGCCATGGACTCCTAAAGCCACGGAAACAGCTGAAAAGCCCGCCTCTGAATGCCATTTCCTCAAAAATCGCCGGCGTGACACAGATCAGAAGAAATGCAAGTCCAAACGGCAGTCCGCCGGATAATTCACTCACACTTTCTGTAGCTTTGCTCATCTGCTCCGGAAATACATAAAGCAGGATCGATGTCGGAATCATCGTGATCAGAAGGGTTCCGATCCACATCAGCAATGTTCCGACAGTCTTTGCGATCGTCGGTCTGTGAAATGGAAATGCACGCTTTACGTCTTCCCGGAAAAGCACTACTATTCCAAGTGCCAGCACCGCAAGAAGACCCTCATACATTGGAATTCCCCACTCACCAAAATAATAGACACAAAATCCGGAAAGCCAGAATATATCCACGCCGTACAGAAGGATCAGTACGATCGCCGCATATGGCTTCCACGTTTTTTTATTCATCTGCTTCCTCTTTTCTTCTGAGAATATCGTACTTGTCAGCCCTACCGGACAGTTCTACATACAGTACCTGCTTCGGATGTGGTGCACTCTCCTGTTCTTCTCCTTCTTCATTTACGATCCGTTTTACCTGAACCTCAACGTTATCTCCGTTCGGTTTCATGATCTCAATCGTCTCGCCCACCGAGAATTTATTTCTCTGTTCGATCTTCACCATACCGTCTTTAATCTCTTCTGCGATCCCAAGATATGTGTACTCCCGGATATAGGTGTTGCTGTCATAGATCTGTGCCTCTTCCGACGGTTCCAAAGAAAAATCCAGTTGTAAACTGCCGATAGGTACAATTCGAGATCTGGTCCAGATACCACGGCATATTCTTCCGGTAAAGCTCCGGATCTTTCTGATAATCATCAATTGCTTTCCGGTATGTTCTCGCTACAGTTGCCACATACAGAGCCGTTTTCATTCTTCCTTCAATCTTAAAGCTGTCAATCCCCGCATCAATAAGCTCTGGAATATGTTCTATCATACAGAGGTCTTTTGAATTGAAAATATACGTTCCTCTCTCATTTTCATAAACCGGCATATATTCTCCCGGACGGGTTTCTTCCACAACAGAATATTTCCAGCGGCACGGATGGGTGCATGCGCCATGGTTTGCATCCCTGCCTGTAAAGAAATTACTGAGCAGACATCTTCCAGAATAAGAAATACACATTGCACCGTGTACGAATGTCTCAATCTCCAGATCATCCGGGATATGTGCACGGATTTCTTTGATCTCACGCATGGAAAGTTCTCTTGCAGATACAACTCTGCTCGCCCCTTGTCTGTACCAGAACATATAAGTTGCATAATTTGTATTATTGGCCTGTGTACTCACATGTCTTTCAATTTCCGGACATACTTCTTTTGCGATCTCAAATACACCCGGATCAGCAATGATCAATGCATCCGGTTTTATTTCTTTTAACTCTTTAAAATATTCCCGCACGCCTTCCAGATCATAGTTATGTGCCAGAATATTTGCAGTTACATATACTTTTACATCATGCTCATGTGCAAACCGGATTCCTTCCATCATATCTTCTTTGGAAAAGTTCTTTGCCTTTGCACGAAGTCCAAATGCTTCTCCTCCAATATAAACTGCATCTGCTCCAAATACGACTGCAGTCTTCAACACTTCCAGGCTGCTTGCCGGTATCAATAATTCAGGATGTCTTGACATTATTTTTTTCCTTTCTGTTACTGTTATCTCCTGTTTTTATTTTCGCACGCTCAGTGCCACTCCATCTCCCAGCGGAAGAATAGATGTCTCAAGCTCAGGATGATGTTTCAGAGTATACAGATACTCCCTCATCCGGCTATGGATCGTGCGGTCTCTTCTTTCCACCGCAAACCGTGACTCAATAATATCTCCGTCCTGCAACACATTATCCGTGATCAGGATCCCTCCCGGCACAAGGAAACGCATCACCTGTTCCAAATATGCCGGATATTGTCCCTTTGCGGCATCCATAAACACAAAATCAAATCCTGCATCATCCGGCATGCCTTTCATAATCTCCAGTGCATCGCCTTCAAGCAGCGTAATTTTCTGTTCCATACCTGCCCTAGCAAAATTGGCTCTGGCAATTGGAATCCTTTTTTCGTAATTTTCGATTGTTGTAATGTGACATTCCTCCGGAGAATATTTTCCCATCAGAATTGCCGAAAATCCAACTGCTGTCCCAATTTCAAGAATCTTTGCCGGACGTTTGATCTCCAGCATTACTTTCAGAAAACTTTTTGTCTCTTTGCGGATGATCGGAACCATGTCCGCAAGGGCTTCCTGTTCGATCTCATCGAGAACGGGAATGTCCGCGCTTTCCAGAGAATGGAGGTAAGTCTCAGTCGTTCTTCTACTATCATATCTGCCTCTTTTCTTCCAAGGGAATTCTTATCCTATACATTTATCATAGAAGCGCAGACAAAGTTTATTTTCTTTTCAACTCTGACTGCGCTTCTTTATGCAGATATCTTCGCATCTGCTTATTTTCGTAAAAATGCCACAGGCATCTTTATATTATACATCCATAATGATCGGAAGGATCATTGGTTTTCTCTTGGTTCTTTTCCAGATAAAGTCATTCATTGTGTCGCGGATCACAAGCTTAATCTTGCTCCAGTCAGCATGACGGCTCATCAGACATTTTTCAACCGCTTCCGTAACAACCTTCCGTGCCTCTTCCATAAGGCTTTCAGATTCACGTACATAAACAAATCCACGGGATACGATATCAGGTCCGGCAAGAAGCTGGTTGGTACGCTTTTCCAGTGTCAGAACAACAATCAGGATTCCGTCTTCTGCCAGATGCTGACGATCACGCAGTACAATATTACCGACATCACCAACACCGAGTCCATCTACCAGGATTTCTCCTGTGTGTACCTTATCTAAAACTTCTGCACTTTCATCATCCAGTGCGAGTACATCGCCTGACTTGAGGATGAATGTTGTCCTTCGGAATCCCAAGAGATTTGGCAATACCTGCGTTTGCTTTCAGATGACGGTATTCTCCGTGAACCGGAATTGCATATTTTGGTTTTACCAGTGAATAGATCAGCTTCAGCTCTTCCTGGCACGCATGTCCGGATACGTGCGTATCCTGGAAAATAACATTCGCTCCCTTTTCAGAGAGTTCATTGATGATATTCGATACCGCTTTTTCATTACCCGGGATCGGATTAGAGCTTAAAATGATCGTGTCACCCGGCATAATCGAGATCTTCTTATGGATATCTGCTGCCATACGTGACAGAGCCGCCATAGATTCTCCCTGGCTTCCGGTCGTAATGATCGTTGTCTTCTCTCTTGGATAGTTTTTCAACTGATCTGTCTCGATCAGCGTATTCTCCGGCACATTCAAATAGCCAAGCTCTGATGCAACCGAAATGATATTTACCATACTGCGGCCTTCTACAACTACTTTACGTCCATACTTGTAAGACGTATTGATGATCTGCTGTACACGGTCTACATTCGAAGCGAAGGTTGCTACAATAATTCTTGTATTGGAGTGTTCGGCAAAAAGCCGGTCAAATGTAGCTCCCACTGTCCTTTCTGACTGTGTAAAACCAGGTCTCTCCGCATTGGTACTGTCTGACATCAATGCCAGTACCCTTCTTGCCAATTTCTGCAAAACGCTGCAGATCAATCGCATCACCAAATACCGGTGTATAATCTACCTTAAAGTCTCCGGTATGCACAACAATACCTGCCGGCGAATAGATTGCCAGTGCCGATGCATCCTGGATACTGTGGTTCGTCTTGATAAATTCAATTCTGAATTTTCCAAGATTGATCGACTGTCCATGGCGCACTACTTTTCTTTTGGTTGAGCGGAGAAGATTGTGCTCTGTGAGCTTTTTCTCGATAATTCCCATAGTCAGCTTTGTTGTATAAATCGGCAGATTGATCTCTTTGAGCACATAAGGAAGCGCTCCAATGTGATCCTCATGTCCATGTGTGATCACAAAGCCCTTCACCTTATCCGCATTGCTTTTAAGGTAACTGATATCCGGGATTACAAGATCGATTCCCAGCATATCATCTTCCGGGAACGACAGTCCGCAATCCACTACAATAATACTGTCTTCGTATTCAAAGGCAGTGATATTCATTCCGATCTTTTCAAGGCCTCCAAGCGGAATGATCTTAAGTTTTGAGTTGCTTTTTTTCTTCAATCTCACACCTCCATATATTTTTATGTATCTCATCCGTACATTTAATTATCGTAAAATTCGGAGTCCGCCTCTGTGTGCGAACCCCGTTCTTATCTGTCAGAAATATTCTTTTGACAGTTCCGTCTACACTTCAATCTCCACATCCTCCAGAAGCTCTTCGAACACCTTGAGTACGGCATTAAGCTCTACTTCCTCTTCTACCATCTCATAAACGCTGTCCTTCTCTTCCGGCGCACTTGTATCCTTCAAGATCAGCACTCTGCATCATCCTCTTCTGAATCTGCAACCAGAAGGTAAGTCACTCCATTCAGTCTGGTCTGCTCCACAACAAAAAATTCTTCTGCTTCGCCGCCTTCTCCGCATGTAAACGTTAATTTTTCATTCTTCATATACTTTCCCCTTATCGTCTGATTGTATTCCAAAGCCTGTTACTTTTGCATACCCAGAGAGTCCAGATATCCCTGCAATATAAATACAGCCGCGATCTGATCCACATACTGCTTGCGGTTCTCCCGTCTTACACCGGATTCCATAAGTGTCCGTTCCGCTTCCACCGTTGTAAGGCGCTCATCCCACATCACGATCTCAATGCCGGTACGCCGCTTCAGCATCTCTCCAAATTCCAGTGCCTTCTCTGCCCGTTCTCCGATATCATTATTCATATGTTTCGGAAAACCGATCACAAACTTCTCTACTCCATATTCGGTTGCAAGGCTCTCAATCCTTGCCAGTGTCTTCCGAAGCTTGTTCTCGTCCTTCCTCGTAACCGTCTCCACTGCCTGTGCCGTAATCCCCAGAGGATCACTTACAGCAACACCTACGGTCTTCGTACCATAATCAAGTCCCATTATCCGCATCATATCTTCAACCTACAGTTCATGTCTGATATAAGCTTTTAATAATTCTTCTACTATCTCATCCCGCTCAACCTTCATCACAAGGCTTCTTGCTCCGTTATAGCTGGTAATGTATGTAGGATCACCGGACATAATGTATCCTACAATCTGATTCACCGGATTATATCCTTTTTCCACCAGAGCATTATATACAATTTCCAGAATATCTTTTGCCTGGATCTGTGGTCCTGTCTCTACCTGAAAAATTGTGTATTCGTTATATCTTTCATCTTACGACCTCCAATACTTCATATTCATTTTAATATAATCTATACAAAAATTCAATGCATAATTTGTGAAAGTGAAGTAAGTTCTATCTCTTTTACTGATTGGTCCACCGGTCTGCCTGTTCCGGTTCGCATGGAACCCCAATCCGCAGATATTCCTTGGTGTGCCCTGTGACATAATTTTTCCCATCACGTTCTGTCATCTCTTCAAATAGAACTTCCACCTTTTTTCCAAGCCATCCTTCTTCATAGCGTTGCATTTTTTTGCGGTTCAGTTCCAGCATGATATTGCTTCTTCGCGTTTTTTTCATGTTCCGGGATCTGCCCGTCCATCTTCGCAGCCTTCGTTCCCTGACGTTTTGAATACTTAAATATATGAGTCTCATAAAAATTGATGCTGTCTACAAAGTCCCGGGAGGCTTCAAATTCTTCCTCTGATTCCTGCGGGAATCCTACGATCACATCGGTTGTCAGTGCCGGATTTTCAAAATACTTCCGGAGAAGCTCACATTTTTCCCGATATTCTGCCGCATCATATCTGCGATTCATCCGTTTCAGGGTTGCATCACATCCGCTCTGCAGAGACAGGTGAAAATGCGGACATATCTTCGGCAGGCAAGCCAGTTCTTTTGCAAATTCTTCCGTCACGATACGCGGTTCCAGAGAACCCAGACGGATCCTTTTGATCCCTTCAACTTCATGTACCGCGCGGATCAGATCCAGGAGTCCTTCTGTCTGCTTTCCATTTTCATCTTTCCATTCCAATCCGTAAGAACTGAGATGGATTCCGGTAAGCACCACTTCCTGATACCCATGTTCCGCAAGTGTACGCACCTCTTCCACTACGTCTTCTTTTTCCTGCTGCGCACGCGTCCTCTCGCATAAGGATGATGCAATAGGTACAGAACTGGTTGCAGCCATCCTGCACTTTCAGATATGCCCTTGTATGCTCTGCTGTCCGGGAAAGATGGAGGCTCTCATACTCGAAGGTATGGTTAATGTCAATGACCTCCTGCATCTGTTCCGAAATGTCTTCTTTAAAATATTCTTCCAGAAGGCGGATCAGGTCCTTTTTTTTTATTATTCCCGATTATCAATATCTATATTCTCATCCAGCTCACCATATCCGCCTGCGCCTGCACATAACAGCCGGCCGCTACGATCACTGCATCCGGATTCTGTTTCGGGCACGATGGATCATCTGTCTGGACTTGCGGTCTGCCATATTCGTCACCGAGCAGGTATTGATCACATAGACATCTGCCAGATCATGAAACGGTACGATCTCATATCCGTTCTTTTCCAACAGTTCCTGCATCGCTTCTGTTTCATAAGCATTTACCTTACAGCCCAGGTTGTGTAATGCTGCTTTTTTCATAAATTCATCCTACTTCAATATTTATAACATTTAACGAAAATTTCATTCATTCTTCGGCGTTTTGTTCCTTGACTTTTTTACGTATAACTTTTAATATAACTATAGAAAATGAAATCAAGGAGGTGTGTTTTCAATGAAAACCGTACAAATTTCTTTAAATTCTATCGACAAAGTAAAATCATTCGTAAACGAAATCACAAAATACGATTACGATTTTGACCTGGTATCCGGAAGATATGTGATTGATGCAAAATCTATCATGGGTATCTTTAGTCTTGATCTTTCTAAACCGATCGATCTGAACATCCATGCTGAGAACCAGGATGCTGATAACATTATCGAACTTCTGAAACCATACTTAGTATAATAGAATGCGAAGTATCAGGACGCAGTACATTTTCTGTACTGCGTCCTTTCCTTTTTTGAGGAGAGCCTGAAAAAGCTCCCCTTTTTCTTTTATTATTTTACGATGATCGTCTCCACAGTATTCACTGCTTCTGCAAACAGTTCATCAATCTTTTCACTTAAGTTTTCTTCTGATTTGCGGATCACTTCTACATTCGGTTTGGTTACCGGATGTTTTGCCACGAAGATCGTACAACAGTCTTCGTATGGAAGAATGGAAGTCTCATAGGTTCCGATCTTCTCTGAAATATCTACGATCTCCTGCTTGTCAAATCCGATCAGTGGCCGATATACCGGCAATGTACATACATCGTTGGTTGCCATCAGGCTCTGCATGGTCTGGCTTGCCACCTGTCCGATACTTTCACCGGTAATAAGTCCCAGGCATCCGTCTTCTTTTGCAAAATGCTCTGCAATCCGCATCATATAACGGCGCATGATGATCGTCAGTTCATCATGTGGGCATTTTTCATAGATATAAAGCTGGATATCGGTAAAGTTGACTACATGCAGCTTGATCGGTCCTGTATATTTGGAAACCTGCTTTGCAAGATCCACTACCTTCTGTTTGGCTCTCTCGCTGGTGTACGGCGGTGCATGGAAATAGGTTGCCTCCAGTCCGACGCCACGTTTGGAGATCATATAACCTGCAACCGGACTGTCGATTCCACCGGAAAGCAGAAGCATCGCGGTTCCATTGGTCCCGATCGGCATACCGCCAGGTCCCGGAATGATCTCGGAATAGATATAAATCTCTTCTCTTACCTCTACATGAAGCAGTACATCCGGATGGTGCACATCTACGGATTTCCGGGAATGCATACAGAATAGCTTCTCCGAGGTCATAATTGATCTCCATTGATTTCTTCGGATAGGTTTTCTTTGCACGACGGGACTCTACCTTAAATGTGATATTCTTATCCGGATAAACCTCATCCATGTATGCGATCACATCTTTTTTCAGTTCTTCAAATCCTTTATCCTCTACGCGGACAACCGGACAGATCCCTACAATTCCGAATACTCTTTTCAGAGCTTCTACCACTTCATCTCCGTCATAATCTCCGTCACAGTCCACATAAACTCTTCCCTGTGCTTTATAAGTATGGAATAATCCATCCAAGTCTTTTAACGAATGCCTGATCTGTCTTACCAGTGCATCCTCGAACATATAACGGTTCTTTCCTTTGATTCCGATTTCTCCATATTTTATCAAATAAGTCTGAAACTTCATTCTTTCCTCCTAATGGCGTGTGTACTTTCTAAGCATCGGTACACAATTATATAATGTTTCCAGCGTATAGTCAATTTCTTCTTCTGTAGTAAATTCTGACATACTGAATCTGAGCGTTGCGTCCAGATATTCTTTTCCGGCTCCGATTCCCTTTAACACTCCGCTGATCGCCGGATGGTTGGATGCACATGCCGAACCGGATGATACATAAATCCCCTTCTCTTCCAGTGTATGAAGAAGAACCTCACTCCGGATTCCTGCAAATCCCACACTGATGATATGTGGTGCACTTGTTTCATCATAAAGTCCGTGGATCACAGTATGATCGATTTTCTGTACCCCTTCGATAAAGTGCTGTTTCAAGGCACGCATATGTGCCACCTTTTCATCCAGGTCTGTGTAAATCGTCTTTGCTGCCAGCCCGATTCCTGCAATCCCCGGTACATTTTCTGTTCCGGAACGCATGTTTTTCTGCTGCTCGCCTCCGAAAATAATCGGTTTTACTTTTGCTTTTTCATTGATATAGATAAAACCGATTCCCTTCGGTCCATG
>ENA-OQAS01001245-OQAS01001245.1-human-gut-metagenome-genome-assembly--contig:-NODE-1245-length-12296-cov-1.617224_pt1 | contig 12296 bp, 15 predicted proteins | sample MGYA00242733_ERZ504523 | MGnify/ENA primary metagenome ERZ504523 (study PRJEB26092, sample SAMD00036239) | human gut metagenome | host: Homo sapiens | study: EMG produced TPA metagenomics assembly of... | reverse complement strand
AGAACGGAATCTGAAAAGGTTAAAATACTCGATCCAGGTGCCGGGAATGGTCTGTTGACAGCAGCAGTGGTAGAGCATTTAATTGCACGAGGAACAGCACGGGGAAATTTCTGTAGTATTATATGAGAACGACAAAAATATACAGTCATTGTTAAAAAAGAATATAGAAATAATAAGTAGTTATTGCAGCCAAAAACAGGTAAAATTATTTATAAAGACCCAGAAAGAAAATTTTATTGTTGACAATCAGAAATATTGGGAGATGCAGAAAAGCAAAGGATTATTTGACATTGTGATCAGCAATCCTCCATATTTGAAAATTCGCAAGGAGGCCGCAGATCCGTGTGTATGAGTGAAATAGTGCATGGTCAGCCTAATATGTATTTCCTGTTTATGGCTATGGCAGTTAAAATGCTGAGGACAAATGGAGAGTTTGTATTTATTACGCCAAGATCCTGGACATCAGGGACATATTTTAAAAGTTTCAGAAGCTATTTTATGGATAGTATGGATATTCAGCGTGTACATTTGTTTGAATCTCGAAATAGCGTATTCAAAGGGAAAGAGGGACATAGTGATGATATCTTGCAGGAAACAATGATTACTTATGGAAAGAAATCGAAAGTCAGTCTCGGAATATTATCATTGCGATTAGTCAGAATGCGCAGGATTTAGGCAAAGTAAAAGAAATTCAGGTAGAGAGTGGAAATTGTTTGCCAGAAGGAAAAGAGCATTATTTTGTACTTCCATCAGATGAAGAAGATTTAAAGGTATTAAACTATATGAAGAAAATGCCTAATACGGTCGAAGAGGCGGGCTTTCGATTTAAAACGGGACAGGTAGTAGAATTTCGTAATAAGGAGTATATAGCGTGGGAGAAAAAAGAGTCTACAATTCCATTGCTTCATTCATGTAATGTATTAGAAGGAAGAATAGTATTTCCTGCTCAGACAGAGAAACCACAGTATTTTGTAGTAAAAGATGAATCTAAGAAGAATGTGATGGAAAATCAGAATACAGTTTTTTTAAAGAGAGCGACGGCAAAAGAAGAAAAACGCAGACTACAGCCAGCCTTGCATTTAGCAGATGCTTTTGCATATAAACAATTTACCGCAGAAAATCATTTAAATTATTTAATTAAAGTAGGAGAACGGATTAGTCTTTGTGAGGTATATGGGTTTTATACGTTATTGTCTTCTGATATATGGGAACGTTATTATCGGATGTTAAATGGCAGCACACAGGTAAATTCGGCAGAATTAAATACAATGCCGATTCCGGCAAAGGATGTACTACAGAAAATAGGAAAAACTGCAATGAGAGAATGGAAAAAACAGGGTGATTATTTTACCAGAGATAATATGTTATCCAGCGATGAAATTTTAAGGCAATGTATTGGATAGAGCAGAAGAAAAAGGAGCTTTAAATGAAAGAATACCCTTACAGAAAGATGAATGAAATGCGCGAAATACTTGAAGTATTGCAGATGCCTTCAAAATTGAAAAATACACGGACTATTCTGACTTTACTGGCTGTTGCACGTGTAAAAGAAAAATCAAAATGGTCTCAGGTAGAGGAAAGTTATGCCAGAACACATGATATGATTGTGTTCATGAATGAATATTATCCTAATAAAGGTGGAACAGATTTAAAGCGTGGTGGTTATAGTGAAAATTCCCGTGAGACAATTAGAGATGATTCTGTTTCACCTTTGTGCAGTATGGCAGTTATGGAACATAATGGTGCTAAATCCCAGAGTGAGAAAAGCAGTTATCGTTTGACGAAAGAGTTTGCAACTCTGTTAAGAGCGTACGGAACAGAAAATTGGGAAGAGGAACTTTGCTATTATTGTGAGACACATCAGACTTACGAGGAGAAATATTCTCAAATAAGACAAGTAGATAAAGGGCTGTCAGTGTTATATAATGGGGAACAGTTTCATCTGAAAAGATCGGCTCATAATAAGCTTCAAGCAGCAATCTTAGAAGAGTTTGTCCCTATATTTGTACCAGGTGCAAATTATTATATATTGGTGATACAAAGAAGCGGGAATTGGTCAAAGACGTGAGTTTTTAAATGAGTTGAACATAACAGTGTTGGAACATGCAATGCTTCCGGATCTGATATTATACCAGGAAGAAAAGAAATGGCTGCTTTTTATAGAGGCATATACGTCAACAGGAGAACTTACGATAGAACGTGTATCCAAAATTAAGGAATATTGTAAAGATTGTCCGAAAGATATAGAAATTATTTTTGTGACGGCATTCCAGACAATGAAGAAATGCCAACAATTCTTATCAATTGCATGGGATACGGAAATATGGGTGGCAGAAGAACCGACACATATGATTCATAAAAATGGAAATAAATTTTTAGACGCACATTCAATACTATATCAAAAATAAGTAGAAGAGAGAATTTATGCGGATTTTAGTAGTAAACGATGATGGAATTAAAGCACCGGGCATAAAGCGTCTTGTGCAGATGGCAGCAGGACTTGGCGAAGTATGGGTGGTGGCTCCGGCAGCACAGTGCAGTGCCATGTCACACCGGATCACTGTGCGTGGCGATTTAGAGGTAAAACCGTATGATTTTCCGGCCACAGGTGTGACGGCGTACAGTGTGTGGGGAACCCCGGCAGACTGCGTGAAGTGGCACTTGGATGTCTGATGACAGAAAAACCGGATATCGTATTTTCCGGGATCAATGCAGGCTATAACGTTGGACGGGATATCTTATATTCCGGTACGATCGGAGCGGCGATGGAGGCTCTCTGCTGGGGTGTCCCGGCGATCGCATTTTCCGTTGCGGAGGAAGATGAGTGTGAGGTTTTAAATACATATTTAGAACCGGTTGCAAAAGAACTGATCTCCAAAACATTACCGCAAAATGAGATCTGGAACGTCAATTTCCCGGGATGCACTTAGAGGAATACAAAGGAATCCTGTGGGATCGTATCCCGGATCAGAACCAGTATTACCGGGATAACTACAAGAGAACGGACAGACCGGACGGAAGCTGTATTTTTTCAGCGGCAGGGCTGCCGGAAACGGAAGCGGCGGATGGAACGGATGCGGGAGCAGTTCTTTCCAATTACATATCCATCGGAACAATCAAAAATATGATCATATAAAAAAGAAAAAAACAGGTTTGTTTTCCAGTAAACGGGAGAATATTTATCAGCAAAATTAATGATTTTTATTAACGTACCTGATAGATATTCTCTCTTTTGTATAAACTGGGTAAAATTTTAGTAAAACTTTACTAAAGCTATTGAAATCTGTAAAATCGTGAAATATAATGCAGAAGAAAGGCGTGATTATATGGCAACAATCAAAGAGATTGCTAAGCTGGCACATGTGTCGGCGGCAACGGTGTCGAGAGTGTTGAATCAGGATGAGACATTATCAGTGACACCTGAGGTAAAAAACCAAATAATTAAGATCGCTCATGAGTTGAAATATGTCCCGCCTAAGATGCGTCATGCCAAACGAGACAGACAGATCGTCATCGGAGTTGCGGACTGGCATATCGTAAGAAGAGACAGACCGGATGTGAGTATTACTTCGGCGGATAATTTATCCGGAAGTTTTGCACAGAAAGCAGATATTGTATTTTTACGTCTGGTTTACGGAGAGGTAAAGCAGGTGGACGGTATCATTGCATTTGGTTTATTCTCGGAAGTGGAAGTTGATTTTTTACGATCACTAAGCACGGAGATCCTGTTTGTTAATTCAGATAAAAAGGATTATGAGTTTGATCAGATCCTCATGGATTACGAGCAGGGATTAAGCGATATGGTGCATTATCTGATGGACGAGAAGGAGTATCGCAGCATTGGTTATATTGGCGGAATATATGAAGATGATATCGTGCGTATCGGAGAGCGTCGTCTGAATGGATTAAAGCAGATCCTGCAAAACAAAGGCTGTTATCAGGAAGGCTATTTTAAGGTCGGAGAGATCAGTCATGAGAGTGGATATTTGCTCACGAAGGAAATGCTTCTGACAGATGAAGTGCCGGAAGTTCTTATTCTGGGAAATGATGAGGTCGCAGAGGGAGCATTAGAAGCGGTCAAAGAATTAAAATACCGGATTCCAAAAGATATTGCGGTGGTGATTTACCGTGATATTGAGACACTTTCGACGAAATATCCGACGTATACAAGTCTTCGCATGCTGCCTGATATTGTATGGACGACTGCCATAAAGCTTCTTTTAGAGCGGATTTTAGATGGCAGAAAAGATACGATGAAGGTGTATCTGCCAACAAAGCTCGAACTCGGAGACAGTGCCTGATCATTGGCCGGACAATTTCTGAAAGAGCAACAACAAAAGTGTGCACGCCTGCATGGAAATAGATGCAGGAGAGAGAGGAGAACATTTCATTATGAAGAAAAAAAATTGCTATGTTACTTGCAGCAGCATTATGCATGGGTACATTTGCAGGATGTGGAAACAGCGCATCAAACAACAGCAGCAGCGCAGCAGATAATAACACGACAGATAATACGGTAGCTGCAACAGAAAATTCTGACGCGACAGCTTCTGCTGACAATGTAAAAATTGATACTTTAAATGTATACTTCGTTCCGTCCAGAGATCCGGACGAGATCGTAACTGCAACAGAACCACTTGCAAATTTAATGCAGACAGAGTTAGCAGGCTTAGGATATGACATCGGAGAAGTTAAGATCACAGTTGGTACAACCTTTGAGGCAGTAGGTGAGGCTCTTGCAGCAGGAACAGCAGATGTTGGATTTATCCCGGGCGGTACCTATGTACTTTATGATGATGGAGCAGATGTGATCTTAACAGCAACCAGAGATGGTTTAAATAAAGACTCTGACAATCCAGCAGACTGGAATGATGGACAGCCTACAGAAGGCATTGACAAACAGGCAGTTTCTTACCGTGCATTATTTATCGCAGGTCCTTCTGATAAAGGACAGGAACTTGCTGATAAAGTAAACTCCGGCGAAGAACTTACATGGGATGATTTAAACAGTGCAAACTGGAGTGTTATGTCATCTTCCTCACCGGCAGGTTATATTTACCCGGCTTTATGGTTACAGGACAGATACCAGAAAGGTATTACAGATCTTTCTTCTGCAGTACAGTCTGATTCCTACGCAAGTGCATTTGCAAGACTTGCTTCCGGACAGATCGACGTACTTGTAACTTATGCAGATGCAAGACGTGACTATGAAGAAAGCTGGACAAGTGAATTTGGTCGTACAAAATCTATCTGGGAAGAGACAAATGTTATCGGTGTAACAGATCCGATCTACAATGATACAGTTTGTGTCAGCAAGACATCTCCGATCATGGATGACGGCTTAAAATCAGCAATCCAGACAGCACTCATCAATATCGGTAACACAGAGGAAGGTAAGGCAGTTATCTCTATCTACAGCCACAACGGATATGAGCCGGCACAGTCTTCTGATTATGATAAAGAGAGAGAAGCACAGAAACTGATCCAGGAATTAAGTGCAGCAAACTAATCGTTACTGGAACGTTTGACAGGGAGTGGACAGTAACAACGAAATAATAACAGGCAGTATGACGGGCAGCAGGAGGGCTGCTGCAGAGCGGGAAACCGGCTTTGCGGCAGCCTTTCAATGAGTATACACCTATAAAAAACACACACCATAAAAACAGCAGGTGAAAGAAAGGTTTGGTTTAATTTATGATCGAGTTTAAGGACGTATCGAAGGTATATCCGAACGGGGTAGTGGGACTGGACAATGTCAATTTAAAGATCGAACAGGGTGAATTTGTAGCGATCATCGGTCTTTCCGGTGCAGGAAAGTCCACGTTACTGCGGACGATCAACCGTATGCATGACATCACATCAGGAACTCTGACGGTGGATGGATTAGAGGTTAAGAACTTAAAAGGAAAAGAGCTTCGTACTTCCGCAGAAAGATTGGAATGATCTTCCAGTCATTTAATCTTGTCACACGAACAACAGTAATCCGTAACGTATTGATGGCAAAAGTGCCGGAGATGCCTTTCTGGAGAGTTCTGCTTGGTGTGTTTAAAAAGGAAGACAAAATGCAGGCACTTGAGAGTCTGGATAAAGTCGGTATTCTGGATAAAGCATATATCCGTGCAGACCAGCTTTCCGGTGGGCAGCAGCAGCGTGTTGCTTTAGCGCGTACACTTGCGCAGAATCCGGAGATTATCTTAGCAGATGAGCCGGTTGCAGCACTTGATCCGGTAACGCAAAACAGGTTATGAGTGATTTCAGAAAGATCAATCAGGATATGAACATTTCAATCCTGATCAACATCCATCATGTGGAATTAGCACTCGAATATGCAGACCGCATTATCGGAATCCGTGCCGGAAAGATCGTCTATGACGGACCTTCCGAAAATGTGACACAGGACGTGTTGAACACAATTTACGAAGGAAAGATTCCGGAGAAAACGGAGGAAGCGTAATGGGATTATACGATAAAATATTTAAACCGAAGAAACTTGTGCTTGCAAACGGCAAAGTTGTGGAAGAAAAATGTTCCCGCGCGCCGCTCATCATTATTCTGCTCGTGATAGCAACGTGGATCTCTGTGAAAGTTACAGGTTTTTCCATGACAACACTGGTAACGAGGATCCGGTTTTTCTTTGACATTTTAGCGCAGATGTTCCCGCCGAAAGCCGGCTACATCTCAAGTATCTGGGGACCACTTTTTGATACGATCAAAATGTCACTGCTCGGTTCTTTTGTGGGTGGTGTACTTGCAATTCCTTTTGCTATTTTAGCATCCAGCAACCTGATCAAAAATAAGTTGTGATTGGTGTAGTCCGTGTGTTTTTAAGTATTGTGCGTACGATCCCGACACTGGTTGCCGCTCTTATCGCAACTTATATCTGGGGACTTGGTACGATGGCAGGTACTTTTGCGATTGCAGTATTTACCTTTGCTTATGTTGGAAAACAGTTATATGAAATGATCGAGACTGTTGATATGGGCGCTTATGAGGCAATGGAGGCTATGGAGGCTATGGGTGCTGGAAAGGCGTACTCCTTTATTTCTGCGATCATGCCGCAGGTACTGCCGGCATACATGTCTGTATGTTTATTCTGTTTCGAGGGAAATGTGCGTTACGCAGCAATCCTGGGATATGTTGGAGCAGGCGGACTTGGACTGATCTTAAATGAAAAGATCGGATGGCGCGAATATGACAGTGTAGGAATGATTCTGATCGTTCTCTTTGGCACCGTTCTTATTATTGAAGCGATCAGCCATTATATCAGAAAGAAATTAACGTAGGAGGAACCGGCAAAATGAATGAATCAATCAAAAAAATGTACGAGCAGGAGCCAAAGACCTGGTACGCAAAGATTATTGTGGCTTTGATTGTTGCAGCGCTTCTTGCATGGTCACTTTCTACGGTTCAGTCTACCGGATCAAACGGAAGCGGACTTTCCGTCGCAGGAAGATCATCAGCGGAATTTTCCACCCGGATACGAATTTACTGTTTGACCTCTCCACATCCGGTGTTGCTTATCTGTTACTGGAAACCATGTGTATCGCATTCTTAGGAACGATCGTCGGTGCAGTATTATCCATTCCGCTTTCTTTCCTTGCGGCAGCAAATCTGATGCCGAAGCCGGTTGCACTGATCTTCCGTGTATTTATTATGGCGATCCGTACGATTCCGGCATTTGTATACGGACTTATGTTTATCCGTGTGACAGGACCTGGACCATTTGCCGGACTGCTTACCATGTCACTTTGTTCGATCGGTATGATCAGTAAAATGTTTATCGAGAGCATTGAGGATCTGGATACTAAGATCCTGGAATCCTTAGATGCAGCAGGATGTACGATGTTCCAGAAGATCCGTTACGGTATCTTATCCCAGTTGTTCCCGGATTTTATGTCTACTTTGATCTATCGTTTTGACATGAACTTGAGAGATGCAACAGTACTTGGTCTGGTTGGTGCCGGTGGTATCGGTGCACCGCTTATCTTTGCGATGAGTGCATACAAATGGAATCAGGTAGGAGCAATTCTTGCCGGACTGATCGTACTGATCTTAATTATTGAAGTTATCTCATCAAAGATCCGTACAAAATTAGCAAGGGGTTAGTAGTGCGAAAAATCCATATATGAAAGATTTTACGCACACAAATTGAGTCGCATACTCAAATTTGCAGGTTATTGAAAGGGATAAAACATGCAGCAGAAAAAGTTAAAAATTTATTTTACCTCAGATGTGCACGGATATTTTATCGACGACTTATGGGGATATGGATGTAAACCGGTAGGACTTTTGGCTGTGCGGCAGATTTTAACAAGGATGATGAGACACTCATCATAGATGGCGGAGATATTTTACAAGGCTCCGCCTTTGCTTATTACTGCCGTCAGGTTGCAAACTCTCCGGAAGTGATCGCAGATATTATGAACGACTGCGGATACGATTATTATACACTTGGCAATCATGACTTTAATTACGGACTAGATTATCAGGCGGCATATCGCAATAGAAATAACGGTGTATGTGTGTGCCAGAATATCATGGATGAGGAAGGAAACACCCTGTTTCCATGGAAACTTCATACGATGAAAAACGGATTGCGCATCGGTATCGCTGGTATTGTAACGGATTATGTAAACATCTGGGAAAAAGAAGAAAACATAAAAGGAATCCATATTACAGATCCTTTTGAGGCAGCGAAGAGGGCACTTGCCAGATGAAAGAGCAGACAGATCTTACGATCTGCATCTATCACGGAGGTTTTGAGTGTGATTTAGAAAGCGGAGCGGTGCTTTCTAAGACGACTGAAAATGTGGGTTACAGGATCTGTAAGGAACTGGATTTTGATATCTTACTGACCGGACATCAGCATATGTCTGTGCCGGGAAGAGAGCTGTTTGGAACTTATACAGTACAGCCATGTGATAATGCAAAAGAATATCAGTATCTGGAGTCACCGTGACAGAGGATAAAAAGAGCATCAGGTCCGAATTGCGGCAGTCAGATCCACAAAGGGGGCTGGGCTTGCAGATAAATACCGTTCTACGGAAAATTCCGTGCAGGCATGGTTAAATCAGCCAATTGGTCATTTGAGCCGTGCAATCATGCCGGAAGAAAAGGCAAAAATGGCATTGTATGGCTCACCGATCGCCGACTTTTTAAACCGTATCCAGCTTCATTTTTCGGGAGCAATGTTATCGTCCGTCGGTCTGGCAAATGAAATCGCAGGTTTCCGCAGTGAAGTGAGCACACGCGATATCATAGCCACTTATCCATATCCGAATACACTTGTGGTCTGTGAGATCACGGGTGCACAGCTAAAGACAGTAATGGAGCGCAGTGCAGAATACTTTGCATATGATAACGAAGGAAATGTCTGTGTTTCCGACAGCTTCCTGGTTCCAAAGGTGGAACATTATAATTATGACTATTATATGGGTGTGGATTTTGAAATCAATCCAAAAAACCCGGTCGGAAGCAGGATCGTGGGGCTTTCAAGAGACGGAAAGCCGGTTTTAGATGAAGATAAATTTACATTATGCCTGAATAATTACCGTTACAGCGGTGCTGGTGGATATGATGTTTACACAGAATGTCCGCTGGTTCAAAGAAATCAATGTGGAGATGGTGGAACTGATCATGGATTATTTCCACGAATATCCATATATTGAGGTGTGATGTACGAAAGAATAAACTTGACAGAATGCATTCTATGAAATAAAATCAAAGAAACGCATTGAAGAGAAGAGTACTGATCGGAAATTTTAAAGAGAGAGATACATTTTGGTGTGAGTATCTTAAAATGGAACTTCAGGAAGACCATCTCTGAGCGGCCCTAATCCGGTCCGGTGATTCCGTTATCATCAAAATGAGTGATTTTCCACATGGAGATAAACGGGGTGGAACCGCGGATAAAAATGTTTATTCGTCCTTATACAGATAAGTTGTCTGTATAAGGGACTTTTTAGTTTAGGAAAAGGAGATTAATCATGGTAGATTTTAAAGAAGACGAGAGACTGAATACGCTCAACCATTCCTGTGCACATGTGATGGCACAGGCAGTAAAACACTTATATCCGAACGCAAAGTTCTGGGTAGGACCTGTTGTAAAAGAAGGATTTTATTATGATATCGATCTTGGCGATACTGCTGTCAATGATGATGTGATTGCAGCGATCGAAAAAGAGATGAAAAAAGTCTGCAAAGAAGGTAAAAAGATTTACAGACGTGAGATCTCAAAAGCAGAAGCGTTAGAGCTTTTTAAAGATGATGAGTACAAACTTGACCTGATCGATGGTTTAGAGGATGGAAATATTTCCGTATACGATCAGGGCGATTTCACGGATCTCTGCCGTGGACCGCATGTTGACAATACCAAATTATGTAAAAACTTTAAACTGATCAAATATTCCGGTGTTTACTGGAAAGGTGATGCAAATAACCATGTAATGCAGCGTATCTACGGTGTATGTTTCCCGACTGCAGAAGAGTTAGAGGAGCATTTAAAACTCTTAGAGGAAGCAAAAGACCGTGATCACAGAAAGATTGGTAAAGAGATGCACCTGTTTATGTCTGACGATCTGGTTGGACGCGGACTTCCGATGTTCCTTCCAAAAGGATACACGGTATGGCAGGAACTTGAAAATTATATCAAAGCGAAAGAGCGCAAACTTGGTTATCTTCACGTTATGACACCTTGTGTTGGTACCGTAAATCTTTATAAAACTTCCGGTCACTGGGATCACTACAAAGAGAATATGTTCCCGGCAATGGAAATGGAGGGTGAATCTTTTGTACTCCGTCCGATGAACTGCCCGCATCACATGATGATCTATGCGAACAGAATGCATTCCTATAAAGATCTGCCGATCCGTATCGGCGAGATCGCACATGACTTCCGTTTTGAGGCAAGTGGAACCTTAAAAGGTATCGAGAGAGGAAGACATTTCTGTCAGAATGATGCCCATCTGTTTGTAACACCGGAGCAGATCGAATCTGAGTTTGCAAAAGTAGTAGAACTGATCTTTGATACTTACAAAGATTTCAATATCACAGATTACCGCTGTGTACTCTCCTTAAGAGATCCGGAAGATAAAGTAAAATATCATGATGACGATGAGATGTGGAACAACGCAGAGAATGCACTCCGTAAAGTACTTGACGATATCGGTATCGAGTATACAGAAGAGATCGGCGAGGCTGCTTTCTACGGACCAAACTTGATGTTAATGTAAAACCGGCGATCGGTAATGAGTATACACTTTCAACCTGCCAGTTAGACTTCTGTCTGCCGGCAAAATTCAACCTGTCTTATATTGACAGCGACGGAACCAAGAAAACACCGGTTGTTTTACACAGAGCGATTTTAGGTTCTCTCGATCGTTTCATGGCATACATTTTAGAGGAAACAAAAGGCAACCTGCCGTTATGGTTAGCTCCGGTTCAGGCTAAGATCCTTCCGGTCAAGAATGAGGATGAAGAACTTAACGCATATTCTCATGACTATATAAGTATCTGGATGACAACGGAATCCGTGTTGAGATCGATGAGAGAAACGAGAAACTCGGCTACCGTATCCGTGAAGCACAGATGGAGAAAGTGCCGTATCTGTTAGTACTTGGTAAGAACGAAGCAGCTGACGGAACCGTAAGCTACAGACTGCATGGAGAGCAGAATTCCACCACAGTTTCCAAGGAAGATTTCCTTGCACTGTTAAAAGAGGATATCCGCACAAAGAAGATCAATCCTGCAGCATTAAAATAAACAGAAATATGAAAATGCGGTGTGTCCGGCAGGATGTGCCGCATTTTTTCAGTCAGACAGGAAACAAAAACCTGATAAATAAATTGTCAAAGATGTATATTGTAATCAAAATTAATGATAGTAGAATGGTATTAATATAAATCGTTTATGAGAATAAATCAGAAAGAACAAAGGAGGATATTGATGTGACCCTAAGTGGAAAAGTATCATTAAAGGTAAAAATGACGATTCTGATTATTGAGATTTTAATAATCGGATTATATGGAGTAGTTGTCGGAGCAAAAAATATGGGTACTATCCGTAATGATGCGATCACCAGCATGGAAGAATATGTAAGTGAGGAACACCCGGAATATTCCCAGGAAGAAATACAACAGGAACTGCAGCCGATATTGCAGAAAATGCAGCAGGAAAAGAAAGCAAAACAGGATCAGTTTTTCTATTTTATGGTTATTATGTGCATACTCACGGATATATGGGTACTGTATCTTACATTCGACATTACATCAGGCGTCAAAAGATCTGCGCTGTTTGCC
>ENA-OQAS01001244-OQAS01001244.1-human-gut-metagenome-genome-assembly--contig:-NODE-1244-length-12300-cov-4.507845_pt1 | contig 12300 bp, 14 predicted proteins | sample MGYA00242733_ERZ504523 | MGnify/ENA primary metagenome ERZ504523 (study PRJEB26092, sample SAMD00036239) | human gut metagenome | host: Homo sapiens | study: EMG produced TPA metagenomics assembly of... | reverse complement strand
CCCTTAACAGTCTCCTTTTCATTTTTTTTGCCGTCAGGAGATTTTTTCTCTGCATCTTCCGCTTCTTCTTTGAATTCTTTTTTCTTTTGAAGCTCTTCATTCTTCTGAAGGGCTTCTTTCTTCTGAAGGGCTTCTTTCTTCTCCACTTCTTCCGCCTCGGCCATCAGCAGCGTCTCCTGCTCTTTTCGGTTCTCTGCTTCCACTTCTTCACCCAGATGCTCTGCGTTTTTTTCCTGCAAAAGCATCTCTGTTTCCCGGTCTCTGCCATTTTCCTTCTGCAGAGCTTTCTTTTCCAGAAAGCAATACAGCGGCAGCTGTCTGTAGATCTCACCATGCCTGAAAAAATCTCCCGGAAGGACAGCCACCACACCCAGGAAGATCAGGCTCAAAACCACGCAGAAAGCCCTCTGGATATTCGTCACCCACGATCACCTCTTATGGTATTTTATGACCTGTCCTCTTCGATTAGACTATCGGAAAAAGCCAGATTCAGTCCCTCGGAAATGGTAAAGCTTAAATATCGTACCGTTTCATCCACATCCTTTGGTGTTACAAACATGGTGTAAAGCTTCGGCGAATCATTTCTTCCAGAAACTCCTTCTGCTCATCCTCCTCCAGTGCCTCCAGAAGCTCTGCCATGGAATCATGGACAATAGTAGCCGCATCCACCACAGTCGGAACACCGATCCCGATCACACGGACCGAAAGATTTTCTTCATTCAGGCCTTCCCTGTGATTCCCCACGCCGGAGCCCGGACTAATCCCGGTATCCGTGATCTGGATCGTCCGGTTAAGTCTTGTCGTACTTCTGGCCGCCAGCGCATCTACGGCGATCACCAAATCCGGCTTTGTCTCAGAAACAACACCCCGAACAATTTCCAGAGTTCCATTCCGGTCTGTGCCATCACACCCGGAACGATCCCGCTGATCTGATGCATTTTCATATGTTCATTGCTCTTCAGCCCATATTCCCGGATCACATGCCTTGTCATATGAAGATTGGAAACTGCACGAGGGCCAAGGGAATCCGCAGTAATCTCCTGATTTCCAAGGCCTACCACCAGGATCGACTGCTGCCGTCCGAGATCGATCAGCTCCCTCAAATGATGTGCCACTCTTCCGAGATCTCCCTGTGATAATCCTCATCCGGAACGGAAAGATCCGGTGCCTCAATGGTAATATAGGTCCCTGTGGTTTTCCCATGGTCCTGGCTCCGTTTTCCGTTGTGATCCGCACTACGGTAGTCCGAACATCCTTTTCCTCATCGTATCTTTCCCTGATCTCTACTCCGCGTACTTCTACGTTTTCCGCCTGAAAGCTTCCGTTGCTTCCAGCGCCAGGTCTGTTCTGATTCTGCTCCTTCCAGCCATACTCTCATCCTCTTTTTCTGTAAGATTGCAAAGACTTTTCCGCTGCTATCTGCAGCTTTACCGGTGTTTTCCCTTTCATTATTTCCCTTTTTCCCATAAATATGTATCATTTCCCCTTTCCCACACAGCATCTGGTATTTGCATATTTTTTGGAATTGCAAAAACATCTTGACATTCCTGTGCACGTATAATAATATATATAAGCATGTTTCATAGGAGCGCCCGTGTCTGTTCCTGTGAATGTAATTTAATATTATATTTTTAAGGAATCGGAGGTGTACGAATTGGCTAACATTAAATCCGCAAAGAAGAGAATCTTAGTTAACAGCACTAAGGCTGCAAGAAACAAAGCAATCCGTTCTGCAGTTAAGACTTCCATCAAGAAAGTTGAGACAGCAGTTGAGAATAAGGATAAGGCAGCTGCAGAGGTTGCTCTTAAGGACGCAATCTCCACAATCAGCAAAGCTACATCCAAGGGCGTTTATCACAAAAATAACTGCGCCAGAAAAATTTCCCGTCTTTCCAAAGCTGTCAACAGCATTGCGTAATAGACCACGGAATATTTTAGTTATAAGCTTATAAGTAAAAGGAAAGACAGTCGAACCGTCAGCGACTGTCTTTTTTGTATATAGATTTCTGCATTGACCAAAAGGAGTTTTTTATGATATCCCATCCCTTTCCCTACCGCATTATCCGCAGCAGTCGGAAAACCCTGGCGATCCAGGTCAGCGTTTCCGGTCAGGTAACTGTCCGTGCTCCACACACAATGCCAGATTCCACCATCCATCGTTTTCTCTCACAGAAAGAAAGCTGGATCCTGGAGCATCTCTCACACGCTGCCACTGATCCGGCACAGCCCCAGGCTGAAAACCCGCCTCTTTCAGAATTCCGCCGCAGTTATTATATGGAATCCGCCAGAAAAATATTCAAAAGAAAAACCGCAGCCTACGCCAGAAAAATGGGCGTAACCTACGGCCGTATCACGATCCGGGAACAAAAAACCCGCTGGGGAAGCTGCACCAGCGAAGGAAACCTGAATTTCAACTGGCGGCTGATCTTCGCCCCGGAAAAAGTCCTGGATTATGTTGTGGTACACGAACTTTCCCACAGAAAAGAAATGAATCATTCCCCTGCCTTTTATGCAGTGGTGGCATCTGTGATGCCGGAGTATAAAGCCTGCGAAAAATGGCTCAGGGACAACGGAGCGACCCTGTGGCAGAACCCGTCTCCGTAAAACTCAGGCTCTCACTGCTCTCGCCGAGCTGTACTTCACGATCAGAAGCTCCACGCTGAGCACATCTCCAAGTGTACCTGTCTTTACCGCCTCTTCCGCATCCACAAAATCCCGCACAGCATTCTCCAGCTCTTCCACAGTGTAGGATCTGGCACAGGATGCCAGATTCCGCACAACAAAAGAGGGTACTCCCAGTTTGGAAGCGATCTCGGTTTGAGAAAGCCCCTCCTGTGACATTTTCTTGGTCAGGCAGATCTGACGAAACTGTTTCGCCAAAAGAAACAATATCCGCATCGGCGGTTCCCGAAGAGTCAGAAGGTCATAGTACAGATCCAGGGCCCGCTTCTGGTTCTTCTCCGTCACCGCACGCACCATATCAAAGATCTTATTGGTTGTCTGCGTGGTACAGACAGCCTGGATATCTGCAGCCGTCACAACATCTCTTCCGACCGTATAGGAGATCAGCTTTTCCAGCTCCATCCTTATATTTCCCATATCTGTTCCCGTCATGGTCAGCAGAAGCTCCACATCTCTCTGGGTGATCCTGCGGCCATTTTTTCCAAGGATCCCTGCTGCCCACCGCATAAGAGTCTTTTCATCCTGCTGTTTAAATTCCCCGATGCTGCCGCAGGCTTTTACCGCCTTGTACATACGGCTTCTTTTATCTACTTCAGACTCGCAGAACACCAGATACAGATAATCAGGCAGAGCTTTCATATAATCTGCCAGTTCCTCACATTTGTTCTTAAAGAATCCCGTATCCTCAAGAAGGACTACTCTTCGCTCTGCAAAAAAGGGCATGGTATCACAAAGACTCAAAAGCTCCCGGACATCGATCCCCTTCCCCTCATATCTGGTAAAATTCATGGTATCATCGTCCGGGTTCAGAGCCTTCACCAGATTTCTTTTATATTGTTGTTTCAGATAGGCTTCCTCACCGTAAAGGAGATATGCCTGCTTAAATTTTCCTGTTTTGATATCTTCCTGAATATTCTTCAATCTCTGTACCCCTGTCTGATTTTCTCTGTAATCCAGTTTATACGACAACTGCCGGAAATGCAACACCCAAGCAAAAATTTGACTTTCCACCGGATTCATGATACTGTAAACAGGTACATATTCCGGCAGATCCGTTCTGTCAGCGAAATATGCGGAAGGGAGTGTTCCATTATGGAAAAAAGAAGAAACAGCAGAACAAGCAACCTGAAGAGCGCAACCACCAAGGCCAAAGCTACCGTGAAATCAACTGTAGAAAAGATTGAAAAAACACCTGCAGCTGAAAAAACCGTTAAAGCAGTCAAAAAGGCAACAGAGACTGTAGCAGCCAAGGCACCAGAAGTAGTAGAAGAAGTTAAGAACACTGTAAAAAATCATAAGATCAGCGGCATCACACTTGAAATTTTTGAGACATCCATCACAGTTGCCGACCTTGAGGCAGCTGTTAAGAAAGATGCAGAAGCAAAGGGCCTGAAAGGCAAAGAGCTCCACATCTATGTAAATGCAGAAGAAAGAGCAGCTTACTACACTGCTGACGGAGAGGGTTCCGACGATTACAGGATCGATCTGGCCACTCTGTAAGCTCCGGCGGATCTGTTCCGCGATTGCTTACTATGCCGGTCTGTCTGTGACATTCCGGAAACGCAAAAAGCCATGCACAGGACATTTTCATCCGGTCCCGCTGCATGACTTTTCTTTTTTATCTTTTACTGGATTTTTTTGATCCAGTCTCTGGAGCAACCTACTGCAGCTCTCCAGCCTTTTACCATGGCATTTCGCTTCTCGTCATCGATCTCCGTGCGGAAAATACGTTCCACATCACGGCTTTCCAGTACTGCCTCCTTGCTTTCCCAGAATCCCACAGCAAGACCTGCCAGATATGCGGCACCAAGAGCAGTTGTCTCAATACATTCCGGACGTTCTACAGCCACATTACTGATATTGGCCTGGATCTGCAGGAGAAGATTGTTTGCACTTGCTCCGCCGTCTACACGAAGAACTGCAAGGTCACTTCCTGCATCTTCCTTCATAACCTCCAGTACATCATTGACCTGATATGCAAGTGATTCCAAAGTCGCACGCACAATATGATACTTATTTACACCACGGGTCAATCCCACGATCGTGCCACGGGCATACTGATCCCAGTAAGGAGCTCCAAGTCCTGTAAATGCAGGCACGACGTAGCAGCCGTTTGCATCCGGTACCTTTCCCGCAAAATACTCGGTATCCGATGCGGAATCCACCAGATGAAGCTCATCACGAAGCCACTGGATCGCAGCACCAGCCACAAATACGGATCCCTCCAGAACATAAGTGATCTCTCCGTTAAGTCCCCATCCGATGGTCGTAACCAGCCCGTTATTGGAAAATACTGGTTTATCTCCTGCATTCATCAGAAGAAAGCCACCGGTTCCATATGTATTCTTGGTTTCACCTTTCTCAAAGCAGGCCTGCCCGAACAGCGCCGCCTGCTGGTCCCCGGCAGCACCGGCTACCGGAATCCTTCCACCGAAAAAGGACGGATCTGTCTCACCATAAATCTCACTGGACTCTTTTACCTGCGGGAGCATGCATTTCGGAATATCAAGCTCCTCCAGGATCTCATCATCCCACTCCAGTGTATTGATATTGAACATCATCGTTCTGGATGCATTGGAATAATCTGTTACATGAACAGCTCCCTTGGTCAGCTTCCAGATCAGCCAGGTCTCCACGGTACCAAACAGAAGCTCACCCTTCTCTGCTCTTTCGCGGGCACCCTCCACATTATCCAGGATCCATTTTACCTTGGTGGCAGAAAAATACGCATCAATAACAAGTCCTGTTTTCTGACGGAATTTTTCTTCCAGTCCCTTTGCTTTCAGACTGTCGCAGTATTCTGAAGTTCTTCTGCACTGCCATACGATGGCATGATAAACCGGCTGTCCCGTATTCTTATCCCAGACAATAGTGGTCTCTCTCTGATTGGTGATACCGATCGCTGCAATATCCTCTGCCGTTGCCTCGATCTGGTTCATAGCCTCTCTGGCAACAGAAAGCTGTGTGGACCAGATCTCACCTGCATCATGCTCTACCCATCCCGGTTTCGGAAAATGCTGGATAAACTCCTTCTGCGCCACACTGCGGATCCTTCCGCTTTCATCAAAAAGAATACAGCGGTTACTGGTCGTTCCGGAATCCAGCGCCATAACATATTTTGCCATATAAAAATCCTCCAATACATTTCTTGGCTGCGGCTCAATGCCTCTGCAGCCTCATAATTCCCATACCTTCTGATTTGTAGTGGAAACCGCTGCTGCTCCCGCACCCAGGCTCCCATCACATCCTCCTTATCGGAGATCAAACCGCCTGCGATCACAGGCACCTTGCTTGTTTTACATATCTGTTTAAGAATCTTCGGCATCAGCCCCGGCAGAACCTCTACCACATCCGGCAGCTGCTCATGCTGATTTCCCAGATTCTCAATATTCTTGATCGCCATGGAATCAATAAGGAAAAAACGCAGAACTGTATACATTCCAAGCTTCTTCGCCCTGTTGATCATGGATGCTTTTGTTGAAATGATCCCATCTGCATGGATATTTTTACAAATATAATCCACAGAAACCTCTTTTGAGCTTAAACCTGTGATCAGGTCTATATGTGCCATCGCGATCTTCCCCGCCTGGTGGATCCGCTCCACAATTCCCCCAATAGAACGGATATCTCCATACAGGATAAAGATCACGGTAAGCTCCTCCCTGCCCAGACAGTTCTGAAGCCCCTGCTCATCCTTTACAGCCGCTATGATCGGGTTCGCCTCGATCGCGTCCAGAAATTCTTTGTTCATCTTCTCTCTTCCTCCGCAATGTTCACACAATATCATCCTATCTCCGCGCATTATTTGAAGATATTATTCTTATTGTATCAGTTTATTGCTTCAAAGACCAGACGCATTTGCCAAATATATCTGTTTTATTTCCGGCTGTATTACAATTCTCAGACAATCTTCTTCTCTGGCAAAAGAAGGGAAGCCCCTATGGACTTCCCTTCTGCAGATACATTATTTCTCAAACGGGAATTTGAACTGTGTAAGTCCGAATTCATCGCGAAGTCCGATAAACTCTTTCTGAACTGCCTCTGTCACCGGAACTCCCTTATCCTTACGATACATCCATACATCATATTCCTTCTCGCCTGCTGTGTAGATACGTTCCTGTCCAGGAGCCTTCTCGGAGCCTCTCAGGTCTCTCAGGATATCACCGCATGTTTTCTTGAATGCCTCTGCACCCATAAATGCCTCTGTGTCGATAGCAATAAAGAAATGTCCAAGATGATATGGACGGATCTTTCCTTCCTCATCCTTACCATCCAGAGCTTTCAGGAAGAGACCGGACTGAAGAGCAGCGGAGAGGATCTCAACAACAGTAGAGTATCCGTATCCCTTATATCCTCCGGTTGTCTCACCAAATCCACCGAGAGGAGCAAGTGCTGCCTGCTGGCTTCTGATCTTCTTAAGGATCTCTGCACTATCTGTAAGCTCCTCTCCTTCTCTGGAAATAACAAGACCCTTAGGAGTATCATGATTGATACGTGCGTAGTATTCGATCTTGCCATTCTGGATAACAGATGTTGCACAGTCCAGTGTAAATGGGAACGGCTCATCTGTAGGCATACTAAATGTCAACGGGTTGGTTCCAAGCATATTCTCAACACCAAATGTCGGTGCAACGGATGGTCTTGCGTTGGTACCACTGATACCGATCATATTCTCCTTTGCTGCGAGACCTGTCCAGTAGCCTGCGATTCCATAATGGGAAGAGTTACGGACTGCAACCATACCCATGCCGTATTTATGTGCTTTTTCAATACACATGTCCATAGCCTTCTTGCTGGCTACCATTCCCATACCATCGTTGGCATCGAGAACTGCAGTTGTTGGTGTCTCTTTAAGGATATCGATCTTTGTTACAGGATTTAAGATTCCGGATTTGATACGGTCGATATAGATCGGTTTAAAGCGGTTGCAGCCATGGCTCTCGATTCCACGTCTGTCACTTTCCAGAAGTACATCAGAACAAAGTCTTGCATCCTCCGTCGGAACTCCCATTTTCTCAAATACTGCAGTCATAAAATCGTCTGCAAGCTGCCAGGAAATAAAAGGTCTTGTTTCTTTCTCCATTGTAAAAATCCTCCATATACATTATTATAGTTTTTTTATTTTACTTATATAGATCTGCAGCAGGACCCTCCTGCCGAAGATTTCAAATTCAGTCAGCCTCCTGTATGTGTCTCACAGAAAGCGTCTTTACATCGCAGTGTCAATCCTCGTCTGCCACTGTTCTTCCTCTGTCCGGATAATTGGTGATGATGGAGTTTACTCCCCATTTCTTCATCCTTCTCATATCCTCTTCCTCGTTTACAGTCCAGACATTCACCCCGATCCCGTTCTGGGAACAGCTGCGTACATGCTCTTCCTTCAGGTATTCCAGATTCGGATGATAATACTGCACATCACAGGTTCTTGCATAAACCCCTGCATTATCCACGTATTTATCTACCAGAAAGCCTCCTGCAATAGTCTCATCACTCTGTCTGCACAGTACAATGGATGCGTTATTGAAAGAGGAAAGAATGATCCGATCCTCCAGACCATATTCGCAGATCATATCAATGACCTTCTCTTCCATACCACCATAATAATAAACACTGTTCTTCAGCTCGATGTTTGTGATCAGATCTTCCTCCTCTGCCATCCACTCCAGATACTCTCTCAGAGTCGGAATCTGAAGCCTGCCGAATTTTCCGGCAAACTTATCCGGATAACTGCAATCCAGTTTACACAGCTCAGCATATGTAAGATCATAGATATATCCGTTTCCATCTGTGGTACGGTCAACCTTCTCATCGTGCATGATCACCGGAACCAGATCCTTGGTCAGCTGTACATCAAGCTCGATCCCCTCGCAACCAGCCTCCACAGCTTTCTGAAACGCCAGCATTGTATTCTCCGGATATTCTCCGCTGAAACCACGATGTCCAAATACTTCATTCTAATCATCCTCCATTCAATGCATCACATCGTTATGAGCATTTTTGCTAATTCATATTTCTGATTATATCATAGCATTTATTTATATTCAACATTTTTTTATCGACTTTTGTGCATTTTTTTTGTTATTTTTTAATTAATTATTCTTTTAAGCACTAATATTTTTTTGTGCATTTTGTATATTTTGTTTCATGCAAACAAAGCGATAAAAGCCTTTTTAGGTTTATTTTATTCGCTTTGTCTGCCGGAGGGCTGACATATTATAAGCATACAGTTTGCCATATATATATCCTTTGCAGATCACTGTATGATCTGCTTCACATTTCCTGTAGCCACGATATCCACGCCTGTGCCTGCTACATTCTCCAGGATCACGTCCCCGATCTGAACCGGCGCTTCCACACATACATCCCGCAGTGCTTCCACACAGTCAAAAATCTTCCTTTCGGAATATCCTGTGCTGTCTTCACGGACACCACCGGCATACTTCCATTCTTCACACGAACGTCGTTGTCACGATCCTGGTCGGATCTGTCACTTCCTTCACTGCATATTCCGCACCTTTTTTACAGGTATTTCCTGTGACGGAAATGATTTCTTTTCCATTCATTTCCACCAGAAGGGCGCATCCCATAGGACATCCGATACAAGTAAGATTCCTTTTTTCCATTTTCATCACTCCTCCACCTGGATCACAAGTTCATGTTTATCCTGTTTCTGTTTTCCTTCCAGAATGGAAAGAAGCTGCTCTTTTTTCAATTTGATCTGTTCCATCTCTCCGGGTGCTGCCACCTGTTTTTTTCTGGAAAAGATCCGTTCTCCATCCAGATATGCACGGATGTAACAATTTTTATATACATTTCCCACACGGAAGCGGACCAGCTGCTCCTCCGCCATATGACCGGTACGGATCTCAGACGGCACTGTATAGCGGACTCCGTTTTGGGGCGAAAGCGTGATCTTTATCTCTTCCGGTATTTTGTCCTCTCCATTGTTGTTTATATAGAGAGCCGCATTTCTTCCTGCATTGCCGGCTTCCTCCGAAACAAAATCCACCAGATCATGAACATGAAGAACATTTCCGCAGGCAAAAATACCTTCTACATTTGTCTCCAGACTTTCGTTTACCACCGGTCCAGAAGTCACATTACTCAACTTCACACCTGCCTGTCCGGAAAGCTCATTCTCCGGGATCAAACCAACAGAAAGAAGAAGCGTATCGCATTCAAAAAATTCCTCTGTACCGGGAATCGGGCGTCTGTTTTCATCTACCTCTGCAAGAGTGATTCCTTCCACACGCTCTTTTCCTTTTATGTCAACCACTGTATGGCTAAGCTTCAACGGGATATCAAAGTCATCCAGGCACTGCACGATATTTCGCTTCAGGCCTCCGGAATATGGCATCAGTTCTGCCACTGCCTTAACCTCTGCACCTTCCAGCGTCATACGTCTGGCCATGATCAGTCCGATATCACCAGATCCCAGGATCACTACTTTTTTTCCCGGCATAAATCCTTCCATGTTTACAAGGCGCTGTGCTGTTCCTGCTGAATAAATGCCTGCCGGTCGATATCCCGGAATGTTCAGTGCACCTCGCGGTCTCTCTCTGCAGCCCATGGCAAGGATCACAGCTTTTGCCCGGATCTGATACATTCCCTCCTGGCGGCTCATGGCAGTGATCACCTTATCCTGGCTGATATCCATGACCATGGTGTTCAGCCGGTACTCGATCTGCTGCTCTTTTACCATCCGGATAAAACGTGCCGCATATTCCGGTCCTGTCAGCTCCTCCTGAAATGTATGAAGGCCAAATCCATTATGGATACACTGATTCAGGATCCCGCCCAGTTCCTTATCACGTTCCAGGATCAGGATACTCTCTGCTCCCTCTTTCTTTGCAGCCAGGGCTGCTGCCAGTCCTGCAGGGCCTCCGCCTATGATCACGATATCTCTCTTCACCATAATCTTATCATTCATGGTTCTCGCCCTCCTCTGCAATTTTCTTGTTGATTCCTTCGATCAGTCTGGAAGCTCCGCCTGTTTTTGTGATCTCCTCCATAGAAATGCCAAGCTCTCGGCTGAGGATTTCCATTGTTCTGGGAGAACAGAAGCCTGACTGACATCTTCCCATTCCTGCTCTTGTACGACGTTTTACTCCGTCCAGGGATTTCGCTCCAAGCGGTCTTCGGATCGCATCCAGGATCTCTCCCTCAGAGATCATCTCACATCTGCAGATGATATTTCCATATTCCGGTGATCTTTTGATCAGCTCATTTCTTTCTTCCAGAGAAAGCTCTGACGGATCCAGGATCCCTTTTCTCACCGGATCAAAATCCGGATTTACTTCCGGATGTAATTTTTCTTTTACGATGTCAGCAACCATACAGCCAATGGCCGGTGAGCTGGTAAGTCCCGGGGATGCGATTCCTGCACAATCAATAAATCCGGGAGCATCCTCCACCTCTTCGATCACAAAATCCATACCGTCCTCGATAGCTCGAAGCCCTGCAAAGCTTGTGATCACCTTCCGCAGTGGAATATCCTTTACTGTTTTCCGGGATTTGGCACTTACTTCCTCCATCCCCTCTGATGTAGTCGCTGTTTCCTCCCGATCCTCCAGATCCGTAGCTGTAGGCCCGATCAGAAGATTACCGTGAACAGTCTGTGTTACCAGAACTCCTTTTCCGTTCTTATTTGGAAGTGCAAAGATCGTATGATTCACATGTGTTCCTGCACTTTTATCAAGAAGCATATACTCACCCTTACGAGGAGTGATATGCAGTTTTTTCTCACTTACCATATTATGAAAAACATCCGCATAGACACCGGCAGCATTGACGATACAGCCTGTCTCAAAATCACCCTTTGAGGTTTCCACAACAAAACCTTTTTCCTGTTTTCGGATGTTCTTTACTTCTGTGTCAAATTTAAATTCCACACCATTGTTATATGCATTCTCTGCCATTGCAATGTTCAGCTCAAAGGGACAGACAATTCCGGCTGTCGGTGCATACAGCGCTGCCAGCACCTGATCAGACAGATTCGGCTCCATGGCAAGTGCCTCTTCTCTGTCAAGGATCCTCAGTCCCTCTACTCCGTTTTTCAGTCCTCTTTCACGCAGCTTATGCAGCATGGCGATTCCATTCTCAGTTGTACAGACAGTCAGTGAACCCGTCTGTTTAAAAGGAAAATCCAGTTCCTTCGAAAGCTGTCCCATCATATTGCTGCCCTTCACATTCAGTTCCGCCATAAGGCTTCCCGGTTCTGCATCATAACCGGAATGAGCGATTCCGCTGTTTGCCTTGGAAGTTCCACAGCATACATCCTCTTCTCGCTCCAGAACGCAGATTTTCAGCCGATATCTTGAAAGCTCTCTCGCCGCTGCCGCTCCGGAAACTCCTGCTCCGATAATGATCACATCATACATAGATCTGTTTCTCCTTTCCTGTTTGCGGATCTTCTGAACTGTCCCCGGCTTTCTCTGCGCCGGAAACAGCAGAATATCCGTTGCAACACAAGCATTGCCGTCCGCAGGTATATATCTGCGAGGAGTACTGCTTACGAACAGCAATCTTTCAAGTGAATATGCCATTATTATGCCGTAACCCTTTGTAACCCTTGTAATCCTTTTGAAACATTAACATTTGCGCATAAAATAGCCGGCA
>ENA-OQAS01001243-OQAS01001243.1-human-gut-metagenome-genome-assembly--contig:-NODE-1243-length-12307-cov-1.655583_pt1 | contig 12307 bp, 20 predicted proteins | sample MGYA00242733_ERZ504523 | MGnify/ENA primary metagenome ERZ504523 (study PRJEB26092, sample SAMD00036239) | human gut metagenome | host: Homo sapiens | study: EMG produced TPA metagenomics assembly of... | reverse complement strand
CAAATTATTAGAATATAATGGAATCATATCCAATTCTCCAGATGTGATAATTGGCATAATATATTTTTTCACAATTATATTTCCTGTTTCACCGCCAATAAATGATGGATCAAAAATATGAATTAACTGTACCGTATTGTCTTCTTGTGGCTTCGTTGTATGAAGAACATTAGAATTAACCATGCCTCCTGAGCCATGCGGAAAAATATAATGTCCGTTAGGCGTACGGTATTCAAGGTTTCCCTGCTCTACATAAAACACTTCTACGCTTTTATGCCAATGCCATGGAATACTATCTTCTGCATATTGATTTAATTCTACACGAGAAGCAATATATGGAAAATTTGATTCAAAATTTGGTAATTCTTCTTCTCTGCTTCCTTCTATAAAATCTATTCCTCGAACGATTTTCACCTCATTTGCCTCCCTTTATACATTTGAAATATACAGTTACGTAAAGCTTCTTTGACAGGTGCTTTTCTCTATAAATTCCGTTTTTTTATTTTCATAATATCATATTCTTCCTTTGATTTCATTCTTTCAAATTCTTTCAAAATCCGTAATACCAATTGTCATAAATAGAAAAGAGCGTTATAATAAAAACAATTTGAAATCAAAACATAAGTTGGGAATTTCTAACCATAAGGAGAAAAAAATGAGTACAAAAGTGGAAAAAGCATTAGAACTACATGGCAAAGGTATAACTGTGCACAAGCTGTAGCCTGTTCTTTCTGTGAGGAATTTGGTGTAGACCAGGAAACAATGTTTAAGATCTCTGAGGGATTCGGATTTGGCATGGGCATGATGGACATGTGCGGAGCTGTAACCGGTATGATGATGGTTATTGGAATGGACAACAGCATTGGAAATCTTGAAAATGGAAAATCTACTAAAGCAGATACCTATAAGAAAACAAAGCAATTTGCAGAAAAATTCCGCCAAAAGAACGGAACTTATTATTGTCGTGACTTAAAGGGAGTCTCTGGAAAGGGGAAAGTTGTCCCATGTCCTCAGTGTATTGCCGATGCTGTTGAACTGACAGAGATGTATTTAGAGAGTGTAAAATAAAGTCGCTAAATAACAATTGGGAGCTATGCTCCCATTATTTATTTCTCCCTGATTTCTTGAGGTCTCCTCATCCACCAATCTTCTCTTCCAGTTGTAACAATCGATTGTTCAGTACTGTATAATAAGCGCTTTCTCTGTTTTCAACCAAAATCATCGTAATATTCGCCGCAACTGCAAGATCTACCAGAAAGCTGTCTTCTGTTCCTGCTGTTTCCTGACTGAGAATCAGCTTCTTCCCTTCATTCTGTTCTTCTAATATTCTTTCAAACAGTTTCGTAAGAATCGTACTCTCGTCTACCTTAATTTCTTTTATCTTTTCTATCTCAATTTCTTCTTTTCTGACCAACTGCGGCATACTTGGATGTACTGCACGTACACCTCCAAGATACCTGTAAAGCGGAATTTTTTCTGCAGCCGCTGCTGCCCGCGCCACTGCAAGTGATATTGCAAAGGATGTCTGTTCATTTCCGTTTTCTTTCAGAATTGTATCAATCTTTCTTTGTTCAAATACATTTTCACCGATTATTTCCGGTGCAATCTGACTGTTAAGCAATTCGATTTTTCCTTCGATATCCATCTGCTGTTTTTCTGTCTGCTCTTTTTTATTATAATTTTTTCCTGCCACAGATGCTTTTCCTATGATTTCTCCTCCTGCCAGAACTTCTACTTCAATGGCCGGATTTCCGGCGAAATCAAGAATTTCTCTTGCATAAACATCACGGATTTCTACTGCAAGATCCAGCTTATTTCTAACTTCTGGTTCCACACTCTAAAACCTCCTTTTCAGTGCTTTTCGTTCTATTTTGGTATGCTGTTTTCGTACTTTGCTTAATTTCAGTATTTCCTTTTTTGGATAACTTCATGCGTTGACTTTTCACTTTTCAGCGCTTACAATCATATGTACAAACATTTATGACAGCTTTTTATAGCGGATGTTGCACACGAAAGCTATCATTTTTCTTTTGGGGAGGAATTTATTTATGTTAGACAAGGGGAAACATTTTCTTTTACTGACAGTCAGCACACTGATCATGGCGATCGGTACTTATTTTTTCAAGTTCACGAATAACTTTACCTTTGGCGGCATCACCGGTCTTGCTGTTCTTATTGCAAAGACAGGACTTATGACAGCCGGTGATTTCAACTTTGTTGCCAGTATGACGCTTCTGTTGATCGGAATGATTGTTCTTGGTAAGAAATTCGCAGCTAAGACAGCTTATTGCAGTATTCTGCTCTCGGTAACGCTTTCTTTTTGGAGCGCGTCTGCCCGATGAAAGCTCCTTTGACTGACCAGCCGATGCTGGAGCTTTGTTTTGCGATTGCACTTCCTGCTCTTGGCTCTGCCATTTTGTTCAACATCGGCAGTTCCAGTGGCGGTACAGATATTATTGCTATGATTTAAAAAAATATTCCAGCTTCAATATCGGACCGGCTCTTATGCTTTCTGATCTGTTGATCACTATTGCCGGATTCTTTATCTTCGATATCAAAACTGGATTATATTCTTTGCTCGGACTTACGATTCGTTCTTTCATGGTAGACACCTTTATCGAGAACTTTAATCTGTCCAAATATTTTAATGTTGTATGTGACGACCCGGAACCGATCTGTGCTTTCATCGTTCATGAGCTGAACCGCAGTGCCAGCGTCTTTCACGCAACGGTGCTTATTCCGGTCAGGACAAAGCGATTGTCCTGACTGCACTGAACCGTTACCCAGGCTGTCCCGCTGCGTAATTTCATCAAGATGACCGATCCAAAGGCATTTATTCTAATCTCTAATACAAGTGAGATTATCGGAAAAGGATTCCACAGTATCTGATCGACTCTGTTTGAGCAGATGTTGTGAGTGGAGCATTCTAATGAAATAAGTGATCTCCGATCCGTGTTCCGTAACCGCCTACACTGAAATACAGACAATCTCCAATCGGATTGCTTCCTGCGAGTGCATCTTCTGCCGCCTGCATCGCAGCCTCTGTATAGCCTGGTTTGCTCTTACGCGGTCAAGCCATCCGGACATTGCCGGTGAGAACTGACCGGACTGGTAGATTACTTCTTCCATTGTATCCGGATAAGAGGAACTATTGATACGGTTCATTACAACAGCTCCAACCGCAACCTGTCCTTCATACGGCTGGTTTCCCGCTTCACAGAAGATCAGGGATGCCAGCAGTTCTTTTTCTGCCTGCTGTGCAGCCGCTGCTTCTGCCTGTGCCGCTGCTGCCGCTTCTGCCTCTGCCTTCTCTCTGGCGATCCGTTCTGCTTCTTCCGCCGCACGTCTCTCTTCTTCCAGCTTTGCTTCATAAGCAATCTTCGCTTCAGCTGCCGCAATCTTCACATTCTCGATCATCCCTGACTGCACATCGATCACTTCCTGTGATACACCCCAGTCTGTACCTGTACCCTCTGCAAACCGTGTGTCATCTAAAGTTTCTTCCTGCTCAACTGCCTCCGTTGACACTTCTGCTTCTGCAACGCTCTGCTCCTGTGCTTCCGTGGAACTTGCAAATCCCGTCAGCATGACCGCACTCATCATTGCTGTATACATCGCCAGAAAAATCCTTTTATTTTTATTAAACTTCATATACCCTCCTAACAATTTTGTTGCATAAATTTTCCATTTAATTGCTATTCTTTATTAATATTATGCATTATTTTCATTTTTATTACAATTATTACAAAAATGTTACGAGCGATATAATATCATAAAATTGTGTGCATGTCAACTTTTTTATTTCATGCAGAAAATCCGTTCCTTTTTTCTACTCTGTTTTTACTATTTTGTCTTTTCTAATAAGTCTGTGATTTCACAGTATAACGTCTTCGATAATCTCACTAAATATTCTACCTGGGCTTTGTTAATATTCTTTTGTTGTTGCTCATATTGTTGGATCGTTCTTAACGGAACCCCGGATAATTCAGATAGTTCTCTCTGGCTCATTCCTGCATATTTCCGTAATATTTTCAGACTTGTTCCCTTCTTTGCTTTCATGTATAATTCATTCATCTTATCAGAGAATTGACGGATGTCCATTTCATGGTACGGTGAATACAAACCGCAGACTTCTGTGATTGGAATATACTTTTCTATTTCCCTGAATGTAAGGGATGTCTCCCACTGATAATAAGCTAATGCCCAGCCTGTCCAATATTCTTCACTGCGGTCTACAGAATAACATGGTTTCCGACGCTCATAGGCGATCTGTGATACATCCAGTACTTCATAAGCCAGTTCTACTCCAGACATGCCGGCAAGGAATCTATAGTCACCGCTTCCAAACTGCTCTGCTATTCCCGACATCAAAAACCAGTGATAAAACTGCTGTAAATCATAGCACATATCATATACAGCAAAATCCAACATTCTCGCAAGGTTCCTTCTTGCGGACTCCAAATAAACTCTATCGTAAGCGCAAATCATCTGATTTCATCTCCTCATCCATGATCTGTATTATATACAAATCTCCTTTTTGTCTCTTATTCCGTTCTACATCAAAATATTCTCTTCTGGCAGATCTGTCTCTCAACATCTTTTCCCTATACCATTCTTTACTTGCAGCTGATTCGTAACCGGTAAATTCAATCTGCTGAAATGCCTTTTTGCTTTTCAGTACAAACTGCAGTCCCAGCTTTCCAAGATGCATTGCCCGGTTTAATTGTCGATAGGAAATAGATCCATTTATAAAATCCTGAGCAAAAGAAAAATAACTGTCGTCCGCACGGTAACCAACAATCGCGTCATATTCTTCATACTCTATTTTAAAATTCTTGAGGATATATTCTTTCGCCTCTGCTGCAAGAGCTGATGACACTTCGAATTCTCTATTCTCCAACAGAATCGACAACCAGTGTAAATACAGTATTTTCATCATTCAGATTCAGAATTTCCAATCCTGAGCAATCAATTTCATAGCAATTTGCAATCCCATCTTTCTCTTTGGACACGCCCCATTCTCTTGCCATATCAATCTGCTCTGTACAATAAAATCCAAGTCCATAATCATTATATGGCTTTCCATACCCGAACTCAGGCTTCTCAATGATTTTAGATGAACCATGATAGATTTTTCTTTTCATTTGTTTTGACAAAGGGACACCTTCTTTCTACTTCATTCTTTTTTAAGTCGCTGACCACGTATAATGTAACCGTGATAACTTATTATGTTTTACTATACTTCTTAAGGAGTATATTTTCAACTTTTAAATGTATGCCAGTTCAAAGAAAAAAATTATTTTTTATAATAAAATACAGTTCCTGTAAAAAGTCTCACCTTCCTACAAGAACTGTATCTCTCAACATCATTTTATCTCATTTTTTACAATGTCACGATTTCTCCATCTTCATCCCAGAGATCATGCCAGTCTTTTGCTCCATGCCACAAGAACACCTGTCCTTTTACAAGGCGGTTTCCTTTTTCGAGTGTTGCGATCTTCGCCATCTCTTCTTCTGTCAGCGGATCTTCTGTCATTGCTTTTAAGTTGCTTACATAATTGTGAAGTGAGAACGGAATTGCAATCTCGCCTCTCTGTCTTGCCCATTTTAGTGCAATGATCGCCGGGTGACAGTTATGAGCCTTCGCAATCTCCTGCATAACCGGAGTCTGCAGATCTGCTACATCTTCCGGACACATATCTCTCTCCGGTCTCATCGGAGAACCGATCGGCATGTACCTACCGGCTGGATATCGTGTGCTACGAGGTAATCGTAAAGTTCCTGTTGCTGGAAGCAAGGATGGATCTCGAGCTCACAGGCAACCGGTTTGATCTTCATCAATGGAAGTACTGCTTCGAGTTTCGGAATCGTCATATTGGAGATTCCGATGAATCTTGTCAATCCGTCTTCGACAAGTTTTTCACACTGTCTGTATGTATTCATGAATTCTTCCACACTGAATGGTTTAGAATCCGGATTTCTTGACTCTACATCGCATTTTGGTGCATGGTAATTCGGGAATGGCCAGTGAATATAATACATATCCACATAATCACACTGGAGATCTGCGATACTTTTCTTGCAAGCTTCTTCGACATGTTCGTGCATATCGTTCCATACTTTTGTCATAATAAAGAGATCTTTACGCTCTACGATTCCCTCATCAAATGCATTTTTAAATACCTTACCGATCTCCGGTTCATTTCCGTAGCATGCGGCACAATCAAACATGCGGTATCCGCTTTTGATTGCTCCGTCTACTGCTTCAGCAATCTGATCTGCTGTAAATCTGTCGGAACCAAAGGTTCCCATTCCGATACATGGTGCTTCATCACCTGTGTAGAATTTTACTTTTGGCACATCTGCCGGATTAATAAATTCACCCATGATAATTCTCCTTTTATCTAATCTAACCGATCTTCTCAATCTCCACCTGTGGATAGATCTTTTCCATATCTTCTTTTACGAAGAATCCTGTTTCTTCTCTGAGTGCTGCTGCCGCTGAGATCGCACTTGCTTTCTTCAATGTCTCTTCAACAGAAAGTCCTTCGCTAAGTCCAAGAGCGAACCCGGCGATCATGGAATCTCCGCATCCTACTTGTGTTTACCGCATCGATCTTTGGCACACGTGCGCGAAAGATTCCGTCATCACATACGACAAAGGAACCGTCTCCACCGAGTGACACTGCTACGATCTCGACTCCATCTGCATGAATCTGTTTTGCCGCATCTACCATGTCCTGGAAGTTATCGCAGCTTTTCCTGTCAACATACGGATCTCATCGATGTTTGGTTGATCATTGTCGGCTTTGCTCGATTCCCATCTCAAGCAGTTTTCCACTTGTATCAAGGATGACTTTCTTTCCTGCCTCTTTGCAGATTCTTACAAGACGCTGATAAGCTGTTCCGTCAAGTCCTTTTGGAACACTTCCTGACATAGCAACAACATCTGCTTTCTTCACCAGTTCTGTGAAATGTTTTTCGAATCCCTTAAATTCTTCCTCAGATACCGTGAATCCCGGCTCAAGAAATTCTGTCTGCACGTGATTGACTTCATCCCAGATGTTGATACAGGATCGGCTCTCTTCTTCCAGATGATAGAATTCACTCTTGATTCCAAATGGTTTCAGTGCGTCTTCGATATAATTTCCTGCATGACCCCCGACAAATCCTGTCGCGACCACTTCCGCTCCTGCGATAGACGCCGGCTTGGATACATTTAATCCTTTTCCGCCTGGCGTATACGCACATTCTTTCACACGGTTGACTTCACCGACCTGATAGCCTTCCACAACATATCTTTTGTCGATTGCTGCATTTAATGTTACTGTAAGTATCATATTCGGTACAGAGCTTTGACACATCAAAGCTCTTGTCCCCCTCTCTGATTAATCTTCGTTTACAAGCATTACTTTCCCCTGTACAAGTCCCGGTGTCTTAAACATCTGGAATGCTTCCTGTGCCTGACTCATCGGAACCATTTTGTAAATAAATCCCTTGTCGAATTTCAGCTGTCCTGTTGCAAAGTAATGTGCTGTCAAATCCCACTCTTTGCCCGGGAACGGTGCGCTGTAGGACATCCAGGATCCTGTCAGTTTGAACTCTTTACGGTTCATGTTCTCCCACATTGCCGGTGTGAACTCAAGATTGACATGTGGTGTTCCGATAAAGCATACATGGGATTTGTTTCCTGCAAGTTCAAAGGCCATATGCATAGTCGGAACCTGTCCGGCTGTCTCGAATACAAATCCGTATCCTTTGCCGCCTGTGATCGCCATTGCCTCTTCCATAAAATTCTCTTTCGTTGTGTTGACAACTTCGTCAGCTCCAAGACGTTTCGCAAGTTCAAGTCTCTCATCACTGATGTCGAATACTACAACTTTCTTGGATCCGAAGATCTTGCACCACTGCATTGTAAACATTCCGATCGTTCCGCCGCCGAGTACTGCAACATACTGTCCGCCCTGATAATCATTCTGGAATACACCGTGGATAGCTACAGTGGCAGGCTCAAACATGGCCGCCTGTTCATACGGAATGCTTGGATCATATACAACTGCATTTTGCTCTGGGATCACTACATAGTCCGCATTGGATCCCTGCTCTCTGGAACCAATAAAGCTGTAATGTTTGCACAGAGAGAAGTTTCCGTTCTGGCAGTCATCACATTTCATACATGGTTTCAACGGTGCACCGGATACGTGATCTCCAACCTTAACCTTTGTTACACCTTCACCTACTTCTACAACATCTCCTGAGAACTCATGTCCAAGTACGATTGGATAGAAATGAACTCCGTTATGAAGTACTCGTGGAATATCAGATCCACAGATACCGGAACATTTTACTTTGACCTTAACTTCGCCCGGTCCCGGTGTCGGTTCTTCGTAATCAAGATACTGTACGTCTTCGTTGGCGCATACAACTGCTGCTTTCATTTTCAAGATCCTCCTTTTTTGATCTTTTGTTAATTTATTTCTTATTCATGGTTTTTCGCCATAGTTTCCTTTAATTGTTTATAAAGTTCTATATATGTTTCGTAATTTTTATCGTAAACTTTTCTGTTTTCATTATTCGGTTCGTGGGAACGCTTCTCTTCAATAGTAAGCTTCACTGCCTCGTCAAAGTCTTTGTACATTCCGATTCCGACTCCGGCAAGAATCACTGCACCGAGTGTTGTTGCTGTGTCAGAGGATGGAACAACAATTGGTTTTCCTGTGATGTCAGACTTGATCTGTGTCCACAACAAGGAGTTTGCTGATCCGCCCATCGCACGCAGGACTTCTACTTTCGCTCCGGCTTCTTCCGCAACATCAAGGTTATGCTTCAATGCATAGGCTGTTCCTTCCATTGCCGCACGGATGAAATGTCCTTTTGTCTTACTGAAATCTAATCCGTAGTAGACACCTTTTGCGTTTGGATCCCAGATCGGAGTTCTCTCACCGGACATATATGGAGGAAGATCACTCCGTCACTTCCCGGTGCTACTGCTGCCGCCTCTTCATTAAATAAATCCAGTGAGCTTTTTCCCTGACGTTTTCCTTCTTCTCTTTCGTACGCTCCGACTCCCGCTCAAGCCAGCGCATCACTCCGCCGCCTCCGGTTGTTCCGCCTTGTAAGAGCCAGCAATCCGGCACGACATGAAATCCAAGGATCAACCGCTCATCGGCACGATACTGGTCGGTACAGATACTCATTCCACCTGCTGTCCACCTTGTTCCTGTGTCTCTCCGCTGTGGATCACTCCTGCGCCGAGAGTTCCACATGCTGCATCGAGTCCTCCGGCCACAACCGGTGTTCCTTCCGCCAGTCCGCTTTCTTTCGCAGCTTTCTCATTTACCTCACCGATCACTTCATGACAGGCATGAATTTCCGGCAATAGCTCAGAAGAAAATCCAAATTCCTGACACATCTCTTCATTCCAGGTTCCTGTTCTCATATCGAAACAGTGAAGGCCATATCCCTGAGAAAGATCCTGTGTCATCACACCGGTCAGTTTGTATGCAATATAACTGTTGGATTGAAGGATCTTATAAGTCTTTGCATAGACTTCCGGCAGATTTCTCTGATACCAGATGATCTTTGCAGTTGTATAAGATGGCTGCAAAGAGTTGCCGCAAAGCTCAAAGATCTTGTCTTTCCCAATCTTTTCATTAAATTCTTCACAGATATCTGTGGCTCTTGTGTCCATCCAGATTGGGGTGTTCGTAAGTACATTTCCATCTTTATCGACTGCGATCGCAGACCAGCTCTGTCCATCGATTCCGATTCCTTTAATCTCTTCCGGGAAATATTTCCTTTTACGAGTACCCTTGGGATTGCATCGCAAACTGCTTCCCACCATTCTTCCGGATTCTGTTCTGCCCATCCAGGATGTGGGTAATAAACCTGATAATCACCGGTTCCGGTTGCCTTGACGGTTCCGTCTTTTGCAAAGACTGCAATCTTGCAGGCACTGGTTCCGATATCTATTCCTAATAAATATTCTCCCATGGTCTCCTCCTCTTTATGAAATGTCCGCCACTGATTCTCCTTCTACGAATCCGGTTTTCAGCCAGATTGTCTCTGTTGTTTCTATTTTGTCTGATGTTTTATCTGATGTTTCATCCTTATCTTCGAGATGACTCAATAACAGATTTGCTGCCGCTTGTCCAATCTCTTCCGTTGGCTGTGTCACGATTGTCAATCTTGGTACTACAGCTCTTGCAAAATCCATGTTATCAAATCCTATCACAGACAGCTCTTCCGGAACTTTGATACCAAGGTCATTGATCTCCATCATTGCTCCGACTGTCATCTCGTAGTTGGAGATAAAGACTGCTGTCATATCTGGATTGTCTTCGTAAAGCTTGCGCATCGCTTTCGCTCCGCCGGCAATCGTGTAGTTACCATCTGCCAGAAGTTTTGTATCTGTTCTATCTGTTTTGCCTTTTAAATCTGATTGTTGTGCTGATCTAGCTTTGGATGATTCTTGTATCGCAAGCTCATATCCTCGTTGACGTTCCCTTGCTGTATACACATTATCCGGTCCTGTGATCATACCAATCTTCTTATGCCCTTTTTTCATCAGCCGTTTGACTGCGTTCTGCGCTGCTCCTTCATTGTCTACAAGAACGCAGTCACAATCTCCGTTCTCCATCCTTCGGTCAATCAGTACAACCGGTCTTCCGGATTTTCTAAATCTATCAAATACTTTCTTCTCTGCTCCGGTTGGCATCATGATCAAGCCATCCACTCTTCTGTGAAGAAGGAATTCTGCTGCCTCTTCTTCTCGCTTCACATCGGATCTGCAGTCACAGATCATCGTCGCATACCCATGACTTCTTAATAAATCTTCCGCTGCTGTAATAATCTCTGAAAAGAAAATGTTGTTCAACTCGGGTAAGATGATTCCGATGGTCTTCGTTCGGTTTGTCTTTAATCCTCTTGCAACTTCATTTACCTCAAAATGAAGCTTCTCAATTGCCTCTTCGATCTTGATTCTGTTTTTCTCACGCACATTTCCTCCATTTAGATAAGAAGAAATTGTTGCAAGTCCGAGCCCTGTCTCTCGGGCAATGTCTTTCATCGTTGCACCCATAAACTTATTTCCTTATTCTGTATCTTGTAAGCTATCACTTGTTTTATTTTGCTTTTCCATCACATCCGCACATCTTCATGCGTGCGATCACCTGTTCTTTTACAGCTTCCATCGCAACAACACCGAGTTTCTTCGGATCGAATGTCTCCGGCTTCTCTTCAAGCAATTTCTTCACTGCATCTGTGTATGCAACACGAAGCTCAGTAGCAAAGTTGACTTTACACATTCCACGCTCTACACATTCTCTTACGTCTTCTTCACTCAGTCCGGAAGCTCCATGAAGCACGAGCGGAACATCTACAACTTCTTTGATTGCGCTTACTCTTTGCTTGTCAGAACCGGGGTTCCTACATAAAAGCCGTGCGCTGTTCCAATCGCTACTGCAAGAGAGGAAACTCCTGTGCGCTCTACGAATTCTTTCGCTTCCTGCGGATCTGTGTTCGTATCAGCATCAGCCTCAAGGTCGTCTTCCTTTCCGCCAACTTTACCAAGTTCAGCTTCTACCGGAATACCAAATGCATTTGCTACATCTACAACCTTCTTCGTCACTGCGATATTATTCTCAAAATCTTCGTGGGAACCGTCGATCATAACAGATGTGTAACCAGCTTTCATTGCCTGAACTGCAAGTTCAAAGCTATTGCCGTGATCCCAGATGCAGACATAACCGGGATCTTTGTTTTCGCAGCTTCTGCTTTCACGATTCCTGCAAATGTCTCCAATGTTCCGTACTTTACAGTAGAAGGTGTTGTCTGAAGCATCACCGGTGCGTTCAGCTCCTCCGCTGCAGCGATGACTGCTTTAACCATCTCCATATTCTCTACATTGAATGCGCCTACTGCGTATCCATCCTTCTTTGCGTCTAAAAGCATCTTTCTGATGTAACTAATGGCATCGTATCGTCCTCCTTATTTTCAAAACAAACGTTTCGGTTTTGCTTATGTGTTTATTTTAGTACAGGATTTATTGCTTGTCAAGATAATGAAAACGAAAAGTATATTTTTATTAAAGCTGCAAATAATGTAACTGTTCAGAGCCAACCTCCAAAATGCTACGCATTTCGTCGGTGTGGCGTATCCGCCAAATAAAATTTCAAAAACAGTTTTTAAAAATGCAAGCATTTTATACCTGTTTTTTGAATTTGCTTGGCTCTGAACAGTTACCAAATAATAGAAAAAAACACTTCAGGAGGTCTGATGAAATGAAAAGCAGAGCGAAAAAGAGATG
>ENA-OQAS01001242-OQAS01001242.1-human-gut-metagenome-genome-assembly--contig:-NODE-1242-length-12317-cov-3.972108_pt1 | contig 12317 bp, 12 predicted proteins | sample MGYA00242733_ERZ504523 | MGnify/ENA primary metagenome ERZ504523 (study PRJEB26092, sample SAMD00036239) | human gut metagenome | host: Homo sapiens | study: EMG produced TPA metagenomics assembly of... | reverse complement strand
TGTAAGCATTCTTGCTGGAGTAACTGCGGAGCGTTATCCGGTGTAGAGTTGCACAGAGAAGAGGATGATTTAATTTATAGAGGTATTTGGATGTGAGAAAGCAGTGAATGCATGTGATTGGATCTGCCTGAAATTACAAAAAAGTTTTTAATATCAACTTAATTATTTTTAGTACCTTATAAGGTTGAAAAAAGCACTTTGCTGTGATACAATCTTGAAGATTTAGGAAAAAATAAGTGATAGACACAATATAAAGATAAGAAAGGGAGATTGTATGAAAGCATTTCTGATATTAGAAGATGGCCATGTGTTCAAAGGTACAAGCATTGGTTCAACGAGAGACGTTATCAGCGAAATCGTCTTTAATACTTCCATGACCGGTTATCTGGAAGTAATGACCGACCCTTCCTATGCAGGACAGGCAGTATGTATGACTTATCCCCTCATTGGGAATTACGGAATTTGTTATGATGACCAGGAGTCATCAAAGCCATGGGTGGACGGCTTTATTGTCCGCGAATTATCCCGTGTCCCAAGTAATTTCAGAAGCGTGGACACGATTCAGCATTTCTTAACAAAGCATGATATTCCAGGTATTGCCGGAATTGATACCAGAGCCTTAACGAAAATCCTTCGTGAGAAAGGTACCATGAACGGTATGATCACCGTCAATGAAAATTATGATTTAGATACAATTATCCCCCAGTTAAAAGCATATACAACAGGTAAGGTAGTAGAGAAGGTAACATGCCGCGAGAAAGAGATTTTAAAAGGCGACGGTCCGAAAGTAGCACTTCTTGACCTGGGAGCAAAGAGAAACATTGCACGTTCCCTGAATGAAAGAGGATGTGAGGTTACAATTTATCCGGCACTGACACCTGCGGAAGAGATTCTGGAGGCAAATCCGGATGGCATTATGTTAAGTAACGGCCCTGGAGATCCAAAGGAATGTACTTCTATTATAAAGGAAATAAAAAAATTATATGATTCTGAAGTTCCGATCTTCGCAATCTGTCTTGGACATCAGCTTATGGCTCTTGCAACAGGTGGAGATACCCATAAGATGAAATACGGACACAGAGGCGGAAATCATCCGGTCAAAGACCTTGCAACAGGACGTGTTTACATTTCTTCCCAGAACCATGGCTATGTAGTAGATGCTGAGGGACTTGAAGAGAAAAACATTGCAAAACCTGCATTCGTTAACGTCAATGACGGCACAAACGAAGGTATGGCATACGAAGGAAAGAATATCTTTACTGTACAGTTCCATCCTGAAGCATGCCCGGGACCGCAGGATTCCAGTTACCTGTTTGACAGATTTATGGATATGATGGGAGGAAATAAATAATGCCAAGAAATAAAGACATTAAAAAAGTACTTGTAATTGGTTCCGGCCCGATTATCATCGGCCAGGCAGCAGAGTTTGACTATGCAGGAACACAGGCATGCCGTTCCCTGAAAGAAGAAGGCATTGAGGTTGTTCTTCTTAACTCCAACCCTGCAACCATCATGACAGATAAAGATATCGCTGACAGAGTTTATATCGAGCCTCTGACAGTAGAAGTAGTAGAACAGCTTATCCTGAAAGAGAAACCGGACAGCGTCCTTCCTACACTGGGCGGCCAGGCGGGATTAAACCTTGCCATGGAGCTGGATGAGAAAGGTTTCCTCAAAGAACACAATATAAGACTGATCGGTACAACTGCCCAGACAATCAAGAAAGCGGAGGACCGCCAGGAATTTAAAGATACCATGGAGAAGATCGGTGAGCCGATCGCAGCATCCAAGGTTGTTACAACAGTAGAAGATGGTCTTGCATTTACAAACATCATTGGTTATCCGGTAGTTCTCCGTCCTGCTTACACACTCGGTGGAAGCGGCGGCGGTATCGCTCATAATGAATATGAACTTCGTGAAATCCTAGAGAATGGTCTTCGTCTTTCACGTGTAGGTGAAGTTCTGGTAGAGCGCTGCATCGCAGGATGGAAAGAGATTGAATATGAAGTAATGCGTGACAGCGCAGGAAACTGCATCACAGTCTGCAACATGGAGAACATTGATCCGGTTGGTGTCCACACAGGTGACTCTATCGTAGTTGCTCCATCTCAGACACTGGGAGATAAAGAATATCAGATGCTCCGTACTTCAGCCCTGAACATCATCACAGAACTTGGAATCACAGGTGGATGTAACGTTCAGTACGCTCTGAAACCGGACAGCTTTGAATACTGTGTAATCGAGGTAAACCCGCGTGTAAGCCGTTCCTCTGCACTTGCAAGTAAGGCAACAGGTTACCCGATCGCAAAGGTTGCAGCAAAGATTGCTCTGGGTTACACACTGGATGAGATCCCGAATGCGATCACAGGAAAAACATATGCAAGTTTCGAGCCAATGCTTGACTACTGCGTAGTGAAGATTCCGAGACTTCCATTTGACAAATTTATTACTGCAAAGAGAACCCTTACGACTCAGATGAAAGCTACCGGTGAGGTTATGAGCATCTGCCATAACTTTGAAGGCGCTCTGATGAAAGCAATTCGTTCTCTGGAACAGCATGTAGACAGCCTTATGTCCTACGATTTTACACAGCTTACAGATGAAGAACTTCTGGCAGAACTGGAAATCGTAGATGACCGCAGAATCTGGAAAATCGCAGAAGCAATCCGCGCGGTATGCCGCAGTCCATGCTTCATGACATTACCAAGATTGATATCTGGTTCATTGATAAGCTGGCAATCCTTGTTGGAATGGAAAATGCACTTAAAACCAGAAAGCTTACAAAAGAGCTTCTTCTGGAAGCAAAGCGCATGGAATTTCCGGATTATATCATTGCTCGTCTGACAGGTAAAACAGAAGAAGAAATCAAAGCTCTTCGTGAAGAATACCAGATCAAAGCAGCATACAAGATGGTTGATACCTGTGCTGCAGAGTTTGCGGCAGCAACACCATATTACTATTCTGTATACGGCGATGAAGGCACAGAGAATGAAGCAGTAGCAACACCGGATAAAAAGAAAATCCTGGTACTTGGTTCCGGTCCGATCCGTATCGGTCAGGGTATTGAGTTCGACTTCTGTTCCGTACACTGTACATGGGCATTTGCAAAAGAAGGCTATGAGACCATCATCATCAACAACAACCCGGAAACAGTTAGTACAGATTTTGATATTGCAGATAAACTGTATTTCGAGCCTCTGACACCGGAAGATGTTGAGAATGTAGTAAATATCGAGAAACCGGACGGAGCAGTTGTACAGTTCGGTGGTCAGACAGCTATCAAATTAACAGAAGCACTGACAAAGATGGGCGTTAAGATTCTCGGAACATCTGCGGAGAACGTAGATGCAGCAGAGGACCGTGAGCTCTTTGATGAGATTCTTGAAAAATGCGAGATCCCGAGACCAAAGGGACAGACAGTATTTACTGCTGAGGAAGCTAAGAAAGCAGCAAATGAGCTGGGTTATCCTGTTCTGGTTCGTCCTTCCTATGTACTTGGTGGTCAGGGCATGAGAATCGCTGTAAGCATGAGGACGTAGAAGAGTATATCGGTGTGATCAACCAGATCGCACAGGAGCACCCGATCCTTGTTGATAAATACCTGATGGGTAAGGAAATCGAAGTAGATGCTGTATGCGATGGCGAGGATATTCTGATTCCTGGTATCATGGAACATATCGAGCGTGCCGGAATCCACTCCGGTGACAGTATCTCCGTATACCCGGCTAAGACCATCAGCGAGAAAGCAAAAGAGACAATTGCAGAATACACCAGACGTCTTGCAAGAGCACTGCATGTTATCGGTATGATCAACATCCAGTTCATTGTTCTTGGAGATGATGTATATGTGATCGAGGTTAATCCTCGTTCCAGCCGTACTGTACCGTACATCAGCAAGGTAACAGGAATTCCGATCGTTCCTCTTGCAACGAAGGTAATCCTTGGATACAAGCTGAAAGACATGGGCTATGAACCGGGACTTCAGCCGGAAGCAAAACACTATGCGATCAAGATGCCTGTATTCTCATTTGAGAAGATCCGCGGCGCTGATATCAGTCTTGGACCGGAAATGAAGTCAACAGGTGAGTGCCTTGGTATTGCTGAGACATTCAATGAAGCGCTTTACAAAGCATTTATCGGAGCAGGTATCCGTCTTCCGAAACATAAAAACATGATCATCACTGTTAAAGACGAAGACAAACAGGATATCATCCCGATCGCAAGAAGATTCGAAGCACTTGGATACAGAATCTATGCTACACTGGGAACTGCAAAAGTCCTCAAAGAAAACGGAATCAAAGTTATCCGTACAAATAAGCTGGAGCAGCCTGCACCGAACCTTATGGACCTTATCCTTGGTCATAAGATCGACGTTGTCATCGATACTCCGCCACAGGGTGTAGAGCATCAGAAAGATGGTTTCGTCATCAGACGTAACGCCATCGAGACAGGTGTCAATGTCCTTACTTCTCTGGATACAGCAGAAGCACTGGCAACCAGCCTTGAGAATACAGACCTGAACAATTTATCTCTTATTGATATTGCTACGATTGCAAGAAGATAAAGAACTGATAAATAATATGAAATGATGAAAAGCAGCCGTAATTTTCTCTGTCGGAGAAAAGGCGGCTGTTTTTATCTTATAGAATCAGCAGGAAAATACAGATTACAGTTGTATCAGTGGCATGGTGTGTAATATAATCATATGAGTATTTACAGTGAGTCAGATAGATATATGTGGGTCTTTTGCATTACTTATTATCTGGCAGAAACCTGTCTGATCCGGTTGAAAATCGTTGTAAATAAGAATAACAACAAAAAAGAAAACAGGAAGGGAAAGATTATGGATTTTATTGAACTGTTAAAGGTCATTTTCCTTGGGATTGTAGAGGGAATCACAGAATGGCTCCCGATCAGCAGTACCGGACATATGATCCTGGTGGATGAGTTTCTGAAACTGAATGTGACAGAGGATTTTAAGAATCTGTTTTTCGTAGTGATCCAGCTTGGCGCGATCCTCGCGGTTGTAGTTCTCTACTGGAACAAATTGTGGCCGTTTTATATCAGACCAATTTCAAAGAAACAGCAGGCAGTGCTTAACAGGCATGGTGCAGTATCCAGAGGAATTCTTACTTTTGTGGAGAAGTTCTGTGATAAAGAAAAATGGGTACTCTGGTTTAAAATTATAGTAGCTGTATACCGACGATTGTTATCGCACTTCCGTTTAATGATGTCATTGAAGAGAAATTTAATAACTATGTAGTAGTTGCCATTGCACTGATCGTATATGGTATCCTCTTCATTGTCATTGAGAATTATAACAAGAGAAGAAGACCAACCTGTACAAATCTGGAAAATCTGTCATTTAAGACTGCACTCATCATCGGTCTGTTCCAGGTACTCTCCGTAGTTCCGGGTACATCCCGTTCAGGTTCCACCATTATCGGTGGTATCCTTGCAGGAACCTCCCGTACAGTAGCAGCAGAATTTACCTTCTTCCTGGGAATCCCGGTCATGTTCGGAGCCAGTCTTCTGAAAATCCTGAAATTCGGTTTCTCTTTCACAGGAACAGAGGTGATGATCCTGATCGTGGGAATGGTAGTGGCATTTGTAGTTTCCATTATCGCAATCAAATTCCTGATGGGATACATAAAGAAACATGACTTTAAGGCATTCGGATGGTACAGAATCGCACTTGGTATTCTGGTGCTTGGATACTTTATCGGAAAAACACTTCTTGGTTGTAAATAATGTATAAGAAAAGCCCTGCTGTATAAGCGGCATGTACGTCATAAGCGTATATCCCGGACAGCAGGGCTTTTTATTATGTTACAGGTTTCTTATATGCAGATCATTTCGCCGGTATAAGAGGTATCATAACCTGTCAGATGATGAATCTCAGTTTTGAAATCTTCAGACTGTACAATTTCCACAAGAGCAGAGAACCCCGGCTTTCTCACAGATTCCGCAGGAATTGCCAGATACATCTGCATATCAGTCACAGGGACGAAATCAAGTCCCGGAAAGTAACGTGCGATCATTTCTTCTCCAAAAGCAACATTCGCTCTGTGCTCAAAAACAGCAGATGCAGATGACATATCAGAGACAGCTTCATTTCTGTATCCGCTGATTTTTTCAGAAGAGATTCCCCGTTCTTTTAACAGACGGTCCAGATAAACCCTGCGGGCACTTCCCTTTTCACGATTCATAAAAACAACTTTCGGATCCGTCAGGTCCTCCACAGAAGAAATCTTTTCAGGATTTCCGGCCTGTACATAGAAGCCGACAGAGTATTTATATAAAGAAAGAAGTATCAGCGGGATTCCGGGAACCAGGTAACGGATATCATCTATATCCAGACTGGTAGCAGCGATATGTGCCTTTTCGAAATACAGGGAATAAAGTCCGTTATAGTCATTCATATGAGACTGCAGGACAGGAAGGCCATCAGGATGAGCGGACATTTTGCCGAGAAGAAGCTCCAGGGCGGCAGAAGTCTGGCCGCCTAAAATGATACCACTGGAATGAAGCAGATAATCTCTCTTCAGCAGAGAGCTCTCAGGTTCAAAATTAACAGAAGTGTATGGAATATCCTGCCCGCTTCCGGAATTGCCGGAACTGCTTCTGTTAAGATACTGTGTCAACTGCTCTTCGCTGACCCTGAGTTGTTTTCCGATTTTGGAAGATTCCAGCTCACCGCGCTTGATAAGTTCATAGACCGTCGTCTTTTTGATCTTCAAACGGTCTGCGACCTCCTGAGCTGTGTAAGTTTATTCATCGATACCTACCATGACATTAGTAGCCTTGATCACTGCATAAGCATCAGAACCTACTTTCAGGTTTAATTCTTCAACTGCTGCACAGGAGATGGTTGCTGTGATAATGTTTCCACCGCCGATATCAATAGAAACGATGGAGTTTACAGCTCCGTTATTGATACTTACTACTTTCCCTTTTAACTGATTGCGTGCACTTAATTTCATGATAATCACCTCACTGTTTATTATTTTTTCTATAGATTTATCTTACTGTTCACACTCCACTATCCCGCAAGGTGTTGGCATGGATATGCCAAAATCCCGAGACATACAAGCAAAATTCCATTGCCACAGGCAATCTGGAATGAATTTTGGCTGCGTTACTGAGAACGGAGTGAACAGTAACGATTTATCTGATACCCGATCAAAGGCCGGAAAGTTGTTTATGGCAGTAAAAATAAGGCTTTCGACCTTTATCATTTACATGATAACATATACAAATAAAATTGACAAGAATACAAAAGTGTACAATATATACAAAAGGAAACAAAACTGAATAAAACAAAACGAAACTAAATGAAAGGCGGTAAAAATATGAGAAAGAAATTAATTGCAGCAATGATGGCAGGAGTACTGAGTGCAGGAATGTTCAGCACAGGAGTTTTCGCAGCGGGTACAGACTTAAAAGGTGAAGTCAACACATTCATCGCAGCAAGCTTAAGCAATGCAATGGAAGAAATCCAGAAAGATTTCAATGAGACATATCCTGATGTTGAAATCCTCTACAATGCAGACAGCTCAGGCACATTACAGACACAGATCGAAGAAGGCGCACGCTGCGATATCTTCTTCTCAGCAGCTGACAAGCAGATGGACGCTCTGGTAGACGAAGATCTGGCTAAGAAAGATACTGTAGAAGATATCCTTGAGAACAAAGTCGTTCTGATCAAACCTAAGGATGGAGAAACAAAAGTTACAGGATTCGAGAACATCACAGATGCAGCCAACATCGCACTTGCAGGTGACAGCGTTCCTGTTGGACAGTATTCCAGAGAAATTTTCGACAATCTTGGAATTACAGATGAAGTAAATAAGATGGAAATCAATGAAGGTAAAAATGTATCTGAAGTTCTTGCTGCAGTAAGTGAAGGAAGTAATGAGATCGGTATCGTTTATGCTACAGATGCAGCTTCCGTTGCAGATAAAGTAGACGTTATCGCAGAAGCTCCGGCAGATGCACTGAAGACACCTGTTCTCTATCCGGTAGGCCTTATCGAAGACAAAGAGGCATCTGAAGATGATACAGCAGCTGCAGAAGCATTCCTTGAGTACATCAAATCTGACGACGCTATGAAAGTATTCGAGAAATACGGATTCACAGCATACAAAGCAGATGATGCTTCCGAAACAGATGATAAAGATGCAGAAGCAACAGAAACAAATGCTGAGACAGAGACAACAGAGGAAGCTAAATAAGAATGAGTGAATTTCTGGCAGAAATAAACTGGAGTCCTTTATGGATTTCACTGAAAACAGGTTTCGCGGCTACTGTGATCGCGTTCTTTCTGGGGATATTCTTTGCGAGACTGGTAATGAAGATGAAACCTGTTTCCAGAGGCATACTGGATGGTATCCTGACCATGCCTCTGGTACTTCCCCCGACAGTGCCGGTTTCATTCTGCTTCTGCTGTTCAGTCTGAGACGTCCGTTCGGGGCATTTCTGCTGGATAATTTTGATATTAAGATCGTACAGACCTGGAAGGGCTGCGTAATCGCAGCATCTGTAATTGCGTTTCCGCTGATGTATCGAAATGCACGCGCTGCATTTGAACAGGTGGATGTGAATCTGATCGCAGCAGGTAAGACACTTGGCATGAGTGACAGAAGAATCTTCTGGACAGTTGTCATGCCGACAGCAGGACCCGGAATCGCATCCGGTACAGTCCTTGCCTTTGCCAGAGCAATCGGAGAATACGGTGCTACATCCATGCTCGCAGGAAACATTCTTGGCAAGACCAGAACCGTTTCCGTTGCCATTGCTTCGGAGACTGCGGCAGGAAATTATGGCATGGCCGGTTTCTGGGTAGTTGTGATCTTGATCATTTCATTTGTGATCGTTGCGGCGATCAATATCGTTTCCGGTAAGGGAATGAAGATGGGCAGGTGGATGTAATGGCAGTCAGTGTGGATATTGAGAAGAAACTTCATGGCTTCACTCTGAAAGTAAAGCTGGAGAGTGATGGTTCTCCAATGGGGATCCTTGGAGCATCCGGAAGCGGAAAAAGTATGACTCTGCGCTGTATTGCAGGAATCCAGACACCGGACTCAGGAAGAATTGTTGTAAATGATAAAGTTCTTTTCGATTCAGAAAAGAAGATCAATCTGAAACCGCAGGAGAGGAAGGTTGGCTATCTTTTTCAGAACTATGCACTTTTTCCTACCATGACTGTAGAGAAGAATATCGCATGCGGATACAGAGGGGATAAGAAACATCTTAAGGCAAAAGTGGCAGATTACATAGAGCGCTATCAGCTTAACGGGCTGGAGAAACGTTATCCGGGACAGCTTTCCGGAGGTCAGCAGCAGCGTGTCGCACTGGCACGAATGATGATCGGAGAACCGGAAGCATCCTTCTGGATGAACCGTTCTCAGCACTGGATGGATATCTGAAAGATATCATGCAGCGTGATATGCAGAACTTTCTTAATGAGTACACAGGTGATATGATTCTGGTCACTCACAGCCGTGATGAGGCTTACAAGTTCTGCGGACATCTGACAATTCTGGACAGTGGTCAGGCACTTACTACAGGAGAAACTAAGAAACTCTTTGAACGACCCGGTATTCTGCAGGCAGCCAGACTGACAGGGTGTAAAAATTTCTCAACTGTACAGAAAATGGGAAAACACAGTATTTATGCAGTGGACTGGGATCTGATGCTGCAGACCAAAGATGTGGTGCCGGATGATGTTACGCATGTGGGAATCCGCGGTCACTGGATGAAAGGTGCATCTGAAGGCGGAGAGAACCACATGGAAGTGGAAGTTATGGAATATATTGAAACGACCTTTGAACATCAGTATTTACTGAAGAACAAGAAAGGCGGAGACTGTCAGCCGGTTTGGTGGATGTGCCCCAAAGGAAATTTTGAGGAAGATCCGCATGCAAAGTTCCGAAATATATCCATTTTCCAGAAGAGCATCTGATGCTGCTGAAAGAAGCGAAATAGAATATATAAGAAATAATAAAAAGCGTTGTATTTTCAACAGAGATTTCTGGTGAAGATATAACGCTTTTTTAACCGAATCAAGTAAGTCCCTGCGGAGCAGTTATTCGATGTAGAATCGCGTAGCCACGTAGCTGTAAGAGTCTGCCGGTTTGATCACGCAGCGGGATGTTATCAAATTGTCTGAGAAATCTATGACGGATGATTCTTAGAATATTTTATGTAGTCCACAACCATCATCGCCAGTTTAAATGTCAGTGCATCTTCAAACGCGCGGATATCCAGTCCGAATTTTCTCTGCAGCTTCTCAAAGCGGTACACCAGAGTATTTCTGTGTACATAAAGCTGTCTGGAAGTCTCGGAGAGATTCAGGTTATTTTCAAAGAAGGTACGGATGGTGATCAGGGTTTCTTCGTCAATAGAATCCAGAGTTTCCTCTTTGAAGATCTCGTCGATAAACATTTCACATATGGAAACAGGAAGCTGGTAGATTAGTCTGCCGATTCCAAGCTGGTTATATCCGAATACATTTTTATCTGCGTAGAAAATCTTGCCTACTTCAAGGGCTGTATGTGCTTCCTTGTATGCGTCTGGAAGCCTGGAAATATCCTCTGCCAGATTACTGTAGGCAACCCATGCGGAAGTCATTGCTTCTGTATTTAACATATCTACAAGCATATATGCAATTGATTCCAGATCCTCATAAGTTTCTGTAGACTGTAATTCTCTGATGATGATAATCCCTGTATCATCAATAGCTGTGATGAAATCTCTGGTACGGGCAGAGAAAATATTCCGGATCGTAGCGAGAGCGTTCTCATCCTTGGTCTGTTTGGTTTCCACAAGAAATACGGCACGCTGAACAGAAGTTGCAATGTGCAGTTTCTTGGCGCAGTTAAAGGCATCTACATCAGAATAACTACCAAGGAGAAGATTCTGCATAAAGGTATTCTTGTCGCTTTTCTCTGCATAGGCAGCCAGGAGACTCTGTACCTGGCATACAGCCAGCTCTCCGATGGTAGCAGTACTTTCTGCTTTTCCCCATACGATCAGAATATAGGAGATGGAATGGTTCTCCATGATCTTATACAGGCAGCAGCTTGTATTGGAAACACACAGGCACTGCTTTGGCGAAATTCTTCCAGTTTTGATTCTGCAGGAAGTTTTTATCACAGGTAGAGAGAAAGATATGGTTATCAGAATCCAGCAGACAGAAATCAATCTGGCTGATATTCTTCCAGTCTGTCAGGCATTTCTGTAAAATCTGTTGTATTTTCATTAGGTCAATCCTTTCTTTTGGGGTATGAGTCAGCTTATAGCAATCCTTGCAAATTGTCTGATCGAAGTAATCAGGCAGCCAATTCTATATTATAACATAAAAACCCGGGGAAAACTCCCCGGGTTTATTAAAGATTCCTGAAAATTAGTTGCAGATTGTAAGTTCTGTTTCTTTATCAAAGAAATGAGATTTTTCCATATCGAATGCGAATTTGATCGGATCACCGGTCTTAGCTGTTGTACGAGGATCAACTCGTGCTGTAACCTGAGTTCCGTTTACGTCGAAGTATAAGAATACTTCAGCTCCGAGAAGCTCGTAAACTTTAACTACGGATGTCATCGGTGCGCTTGGAGAAGCTTCGATGAACATCTGGGAATCATGGATATCTTCCGGACGGATACCGAGAACAACTGTTTTACCTACATAGCCGCCATCTTTAAGAGCTTTTGCTTTAGCAGCCGGGATAACCAGTTCATGCTCGCCAACTTTAGCGATAAGGTTGCCGCCTTTTTCGGAGATAACAGCATCAAGGAAGTTCATCTGCGGAGATCCCATGAATCCTGCAACGAATAAGTTGCCTGGTTTCTGATACAGGTTCTGTGGTGTATCTACCTGCTGAACAACACCGTCTTTCATAACAACGATTCTGGTACCAAGAGTCATAGCCTCTGTCTGGTCATGTGTTACATAGATGATTGTAGCACCCAGTCTCTGGTGGATCTTGGAAATCTCGATACGCATCTGTACACGAAGTTTAGCATCCAGGTTGGAAAGAGGCTCATCCATAAGGAATACCTTAGGATTACGTACGATAGCACGTCCCATAGCAACACGCTGTCTCTGACCACCGGAAAGAGCCTTCGGTTTACGATCAAGAAGTTTCTCAAGGTCAAGGATTCTTGCAGCTTCACGAACTGCTTTATCAATCTGTCTTTCGGACTTACGAAGTTTAAGTCCGAATGCCATGTTATCATATACTGTCATATGAGGATACAGAGCGTAGTTCTGGAATACCATTGCGATATCACGGTCTTAGGCTCTATACTCGTTCCAT
>ENA-OQAS01001241-OQAS01001241.1-human-gut-metagenome-genome-assembly--contig:-NODE-1241-length-12323-cov-3.001066_pt1 | contig 12323 bp, 11 predicted proteins | sample MGYA00242733_ERZ504523 | MGnify/ENA primary metagenome ERZ504523 (study PRJEB26092, sample SAMD00036239) | human gut metagenome | host: Homo sapiens | study: EMG produced TPA metagenomics assembly of... | reverse complement strand
TTATAAGGAGGTATGTTATGAAGAAGAACAGAAAAGACTTATGGCAGCATTTATGGCAGTTCTTATGGTGTTGACATTAGTCCCAACATGGCTGTTGGTGGTATATTTGCTACAACAGCTAAGGCAGATGATGATGTGACATTAGGCTACACATTTAAAGAAGCTGATCTTAGTAAAGATAAATCATCATCGTCAGCAGAAATAAAAGATGGAGATGGTATAGTTTATGAAGTGACAGCTGTTAAAGGAAAAGGGGAAGAATTTTCAATAGCAGGAAATACTTTAAAGCTTAAGGGTGTTAAATCACAGGCAAATGGAGATGTTCCTACTGAAGATTATGGATATGTCAAAATATCTGTAAAAAAAGACTGTACAAAGATAAGTATAGATTATTATATAGAAAGTACAGGTGATTATGCAAATTGCGTAAAAGTCAGTAAAGATGGAACAGTGACTGTAATTGCAAGTAATAAAGCTGTAACAAATAAAGTGTTAGCAAATGAAGAAATTACAGATGTTAAAGCCGGTGATGTAATATATTTATATGCTAATAAAGCTAAAAGATTAAAAATAACTGGTGAAGATGCAATTAAAGTAACAGGTGCTTTTAAATATATTGCAGCACCAGATGCAACAAAGTCAGTTGTAACTGCGACAAATAGTGCAGAAGATGCAACAAAGGTAACAGTTGATGTAAAGGATTTAGCTGTTAATGAAAAAGGGCCAGATGTATATTATTTATTACAGAGAGCTAAGGTTGCATATGGTTCAGATGCTACTCCAGATTGGACTAAGGCAGAAGAAGTAAGCACATATACAGGTAAGGAAACATCATTTACATATGAAGATACATTAAGCAAGTCTGGTACATATTATTACAGAGTTGTTGGTAAAGGTGTAGCTGCTAATGATTCAGAAGGTACAGCAACAACAGCAGGTGTATCATATGAAGCTGATGTTAAGGTTAGTGTAACAGGTGATGTTAATAAGTTAACTGCAACATGGGCAGATATCGAGACAGCAACATCTTATAATGTATATGTTTATAAGAATACAGAGGCGTGTCCAAGCACACCAACAAAGACTATTTCAACAGAAGAGATAGCAGCATTTAAAGAAGCTAAGACAGATATATCTTATACAGCAGAAGGACTTACAGCAGGTGTTAAGTACAATGTAAAGGTAGATGCTGTAAGAGAAGCAGGTGTAAAGAGTGGTGAAGTAGTTACAGTAAGAGTATTAGAGGACATTGATACATCTAAGGCTATTACAGGTATGAAGCTTGTTAATCAGGAGTCAACACTTCCTGTAACAGTAATTAGAGATAAGAGTGAAATTACAGCATTCCAGCCAGCAACAACTGGTGGCGTTTCATCAAAAGGTTTTGCTAATACATCATATGTTATATTAAATGACCAGATTGCAGCAGATAAAGATTTTACACTTACAGCAGATGTAACAGTAAAGGCTAATCCGGCATCATCAGGAAGTGGTGTGTATGTTGGTGCATTTACAGACATTGAAAAAGCTGCAGCTAAGCTTTATGCGGTTGGATTTAGAGGAGCTAATAGCGGTGTTTATGATATGGTATACTATAGAAATAAAGCTGATAATAGCTACTCTGGCGGTAAGTATAATAGTACTGTTAATGCTTATACACTTGATACAACATATTCTGTAACAGTAACAAGAGAAAATGGCAGTTATACTACAGCAGTAAAATCAGCAGATGGTAAGGTCGATTTAAAGAGCGTTAGTGAAGAACCATCAGCAGACCTTAAGGGTGCTGTTAATGTAGGTTTTGCTATAATAGGAACTACAGCAGTTGTTAATAACTTAAAGGTAGTATCTGGTTCTGATACATTAATTGATGCTTCTACATTTGAAGGTTCGTTCTCACCATTTAGTAACAATTGGGATTCGTATGAAGGAACATCAGTTACAGAAGCAGTAAATGATAATGAAAATGGTAAAGTTAAGGTAACAGTTGCAGGTGAAATTGGTAACATATGGTGCTGGTTCAATAGATGTTAATATGTACAATGAAGCTGGTGAACTTAAGGATACAAAGACAGTAACAGCTTGGAACACAACTTCTAATACAGTTGAATTCGAGCCAGAGGCAAGTGGAACATATTATTTTGAAGCAGTTGCTAAGAGAACAGGTGTTGCGAAGACATATGCATCAAGCAGTATAAGTCAGAGGGATATATGCTTCCTCTTAAGGCAGCTGTATTACAGTTAAGAACAGCTGAACAGAGTAAGATTGAAGTGACATGGGATGCAGTTCCAGAAGCTACAGCTTATAAGGTTGAGTACAAAAAAGAAGGTGCAGCTGAATTTACATTCTTAGAAGAAACAACTAACCTTTCAGCAAAGACACCATCATTAACAGTAGGCGATGTTTATATATTCAGAGTAACTGCTGTTAGAAGTGTAGATGGACAGACAAAAATGTCTAACGAAGCACAGTTAAAGGTTGCAGAGCATGAACAGTTTTACATGGAAGTTCTCTGCATTTGGACAGGGTGTTTCAGTAAGCAATGACAATCTTTCAGATAAAGATAAATCAAAGAATGGCTACTCAGGTGGCGTTAATACAGATGAAGGTATAGTAAATGTATGGTCGCTTGATAGTAAGGGTAAGTTAGTACCAGCTTCTACAGATGGTGTTGCATTCTACTATGCTACAATACCAACTAATAAGAACTTTACACTTACAGCAACAGCTAAGGTTAATAACTGGAAGTATACTAATGGACAGGAAGGTTTCGGCCTTATGGCTGCGGATGCAGTAGGCAATAATGGAGATTCATCAGTATTCTGGAATAACTCATATATGGCATCAGTTACAAAGGTAGAATACTATAGTAATGTTGATGAAGAGACAGGTGAAGCTACAGTAAGTAAGACTTCTGGCGAAAGATATCTATGAAACTTGGTATTGGTTCACAGGAAAAGATTGGTGTTAATAAGAATAATCTTAGCAAGTTATTAGATAATGACTCAGATACAGTTAATAATGAATTTAAGACAACAATGTCAACACTTGAAACTTCTAAGTTAGGTTCTGCAGCAGGAACATTTAACCTTATTGGAAACTATTCTAATACAGATGCAACATTTGAAGGAACAACAGTAGAAAATCCAATAACAGAAGTTAAGTTAACAATTCAGAAGAATAATACAGGTTACTTTGTAAGCTATACAGATGCTGAAGGTAACACAACAACAAAGAAGTATTACGATACAGAAGCATTAAGCCAGATTGATTCTGATAATGTTTATGTAGGTATGTTCGCTTCAAGAACATTTGATGTTACATATAGTGATATTTCACTTACAACAATTGATCCAGCAGACGATGCTCCAGCAGAAGAAAGACCTGTTGAATATAAGGATATTCAGGTGAGTGTTACATCTTCTTCAACAGCTAGTTCAGAAGATTATACATTTAAGGGAATGTCTAATGCTGATGGACACGTTGTAGTAACAAAGGGTGATGATGTTATGGGGGAAACAGATGTTACAGCTAATGAATCATTTACAATTGATACAAAGCTTGTAGCAGGTGATAATAAGTTCGTTGCAACATTTACACCAGATGAAAACTTTAAGTTCGGTGAATATGAGCTTCCAACATCATATGATCCAATTGAAGTTTCAAAGATAGTAACATATGCTTACTTACAGGAGATCTTATATATGTAAGTGCAGATGCTACTAAAGCAGTTGATGAAGCAAAAGCTAATGAAACATATTCAGCAAAGGCTCAGATTAACTCAGGTAAAGGAACTAAAGATAATCCAATTGATATTTACAATGCGGTAGCATATGCAAGACCAGGTCAGAAGATTCTTCTTCTTGATGGAGATTATAAGGTAGCTAATAATTTATTAATACCATTTGGTATTGATGGTACAGATGAGAAGCCTATATATCTTATGTCAGAGTCATCAGATTCAAGAGTTGTTCTTGATTTTGAAGGAACTACAGGAGAAGGTATTACACTTTGTGGTAATTATTGGTATATTCAGAATGTAGATGTTACTAATTCAGCGAATGGTAAAGATGGTATTCACGTATGTGGTAGTCACAATGTACTTGATACTGTTAATACATATAAGAATGGTAACACAGGTATTCAGATTAGTAGATATTCATCAGCTCAGGATAAGGCTGATTGGCCAGCATATAATACAATTAAGAATTGTACATCTCATAATAATGCAGATGCTGGTTATGAAGATGCTGATGGATTTGCAGCTAAGTTAACAATCGGTAAGGGAAATGTATTCGTTGGTTGTATTGCACATCATAATGCAGATGATGGTTGGGATTTCTTCGCTAAGGTTGAAACAGGAAATATTCCATCTGTAGTAATTATGAATTGTGTAGCATATGGCAATGGTTATATTGAGAGCGAAAATGGTTTAATCGATGCAGGTAATGGTAATGGATTTAAGATGGGTGGTTCAAGCCTTCCAGGAAGCCACGTTATTATTAACAGTGTAGCATTTGATAATAAGGCAAAAGGTATTGATAGTAACTCTTGTCCAGATAATGTAGTTGTTGGTTGTACATCATTCAACAATGAAAACAGCAATGTAGCATTATATACTAATGATGCTAAGAATACTAATTATAGAACAAATGGTATAATTTCATACAGAAATGCTTATGTTAAGGTTGCTGATAATTTAAAGGCTAGAGGAACTCAGGATACAGCTAAATTATACGATGCTACAGATTACTATTGGTTATCAGCATCAGGTGATGCTAAAGAAGCAAGTACATTATTAACAGATGCTAATTTTGTAACTCTTAATACAAATGATGTTAAGGTAACAAGAAACGCTAATGGCACAATAAATATGAATGGTTTGGGAATGTTAACAGCAGATACTAGAAAAGCTCTTGGTGTTGGTATTGGAGCAGATAGTCTTGATAAAGCACCACAGCTTACATCAGAAGGATATGCATTAGTAATTGATGCATTAGGATATGATGAAGCGAACAGAGTTTTAGGTTTATCATTAGAATCAGCATTTATCCTTAGAGATGGTGCAGAAGGTGCGTTAACAGGAGATTCTAATAATATTGCAGTAATGGTTGTGCTTCTTTTAGCAAGTATGGCTGTAGCAGGAGGTGCTATAGTATATAGTAAGAAAAGAAAAGTTGTAAGCAAGTAATTATTGTAGATTATTTCTTATAACACATCTTAAAAAGATATGTTTCTAAAACCTAATATATAGTAACAAAAACTGCCACTTTATGATTAACATAAAGTGGCAGTTTTATTTTTTTATAGCTTTTTTGCTTCTTATGTGATAAAATTTAGTCTGAAAAAGTGAATTGAAACTATAATAAAAGAGGTGTTATGCGATGAGTGAAGTTTCAACAATGGAAAGAGTAATTCGTTCTGATGTATCAATGGAAGAATGTAAGAAGATAGAGAAGGTTCTTAGAAAGAACAATATTTCATATTTTGAAAGATGGAAGTTACATACAGGACTTCTTAGATTTCTTAATAATGATAAGAATGCCAAATGTGATATTTTAGTTCATATGGATTCCTTTGAGAGAGCTAAAGCGCTGCTTGCGGCAGGAGGCGTTATGGACGAATCAGTCAGTGAACATAAGGATTCAAAGAACTCTAAGAATAAATAATTGTTAAGAATAAATGATTGATAGTAATAAGTGATTGTGAATAATCAATAATTGATAATAATCAATAATTATTTATGAATGATTGAACGAGAACAGAATACATACAGGTCAGGAATGGAGAATACTATATAATGAGAAAGAGCATAGTGAAAAATGCTTTAAAGAAGAAATCAGCTGTTATTATAGCTGTCATTATAAGTGTGTTGTTTGTATCGGGGTGTGGGAAATCATCAGGTGTAAGCAATAATGATGTATTAGATACAAGCGAGGTTTCAACACAGGAAGAAACAACAGTTGATACACACCCGTTTGACATAACAATGACGTTTACAGGTGATATTAACATTGCGGAGGGTGAGCCGACAACTAAAGAACTTGATAAGAATAACGGAGATATTACTAAATGTATATCGCCAGAGCTTATAAAGTATATGAAAGATGCAGATATTACATTGGTTAATAACGAATTCTGCTACAGTGACAGAGGTGCACCTCTTGCTAATAAAATGTGGACATTCAGAGCTGGTCCAGAGAGAGCAAAGGTGCTTAATGCACTTGGAGTAGATGTTGCACAGCTTGCTAATAATCACGTATATGATTATGGACAGGAGGCAATGTATGATACATTTTCTGCTTTAGAAGCAGTTGGAATTCCGTATGTTGGAGCTGGAAGAACGCTTGAAGAAGCAATGAAACCATATTATACAGAAGTTGACGGTAAGAAGATAGCTATTGTGGCAGCTTCAAGAGCTGAAAAGTATAAGATGACACCACAGGCTACAGATACTACGCCAGGAATACTCAGATGTTATGATACGGAGTTATTTGTCCAGACGATTAAAGAGGCCAGAGCTAATGCAGATTATGTAGTTGCGGTTGTCCACTGGGGTACTGAGCATACAACTGTGCTTGAGGACGTTCAGAGGTCTAGCGCAAGGGAATATATAGATGCAGGAGCAGATGTTATCATCGGCGGTCACAGCCATTGCCTTCAGGGTATAGAGTATTATGAGGATAAACCTATATTCTATAGTCTTGGTAATTTCTGGTTCGATGAATATAATGTTGATACAATGCTCGTTAATATCAGAATAAGTGGCAATGATTATGGTGATAAAATTGATGTATCAGTAGTGCCAGCTGTTCAGGACGGTACATTACAGGGCTGTGTGACACATATATGCACACAGGAAGAAGATAAAAGCAGAATATTCAGCCTTCTTAATAAGGTGAGTATTAATGCAAATGTGGCAGATGACGGAACAGTTACGCAGGTGAAATAGGTCTGTTGGCATAACGGATGGTATATGGCTTGAGTGGCGGCTCGTATCAGGGGCTTACGCCAGAATATTTAATTGGATATTGTTATAAAACAGATTGCAAAGAAAACCGCGGTTATTATCAAAAGTCAGGTACTTTGAGCACGCCGGTACTTAGGTGCTGTATTTTAGCACCTTAGTATCCGCTGCGTGCGAGAGTAGCGAGAGCGTGCCTGACGTTGATGATAACCGCGATTTTATTTACTGTCGTCCGTTAGTTATTTCTGTTATTTAGCTGAATTATTTATTAGTGTCATATATTGAATGACTATCGTGAAGCAATATGTATTAGTCTGTAGAATCTTTAAGCGACTGCATATATTCGTGCATAGACTCTGCCACAATCTTACTATGTGCCACAGCCTCTACAACAGTTCTAGCTCCATTAACGACATCACCAGATGCGAATATTCCCGGGCGTGATGTATGACCTGTTTCGTCAGCTTCAAGAAGACCACGTTTGTTGGCATTTAAGCCTTTAGTGCTGTTGACAAGCCTTGTCATTGGTCCCTGGCTTATTGAGATAATAACGCTGTCAGATTCATATAATGTGTCGCTTCCATCTACATCAGTGAATGAGCCATCTTCATTTTCTATTACATCTCTGAATATTACGCCGTTATCTTTAATCTCAACTGGTCGTTTGTTATATTCAAATTCAACACCTTCAAGAGTGGCGTAGCTGAATTCGTACTGGCTGGCAGCTACTTCTTTAGTGATAGAGAAGCAGGTTAGCCTGCGGACACCTTTTCTTATCGCTGTTCTTGCAACGTCCATAGCAGCATTACCAGCACCGATTACGATTACACGTTCTCCAAGCTTATAGCTGTCGGGGTTGTTAAGATAGTTAATTCCAAAGTGAACATTTCCAAATGTCTCGCCCTTTATGTGAAGTGTGTTAGGATTCCATACGCCAGTTCCTACGAATATAGACTTATAACCATCACGGAATAAATCTTCAATAGTTATTGCACTTCCTATAAGAGTATTAGGACGTACCTTGATACCCTTTAATTCAAGATGACGGTATTCGATATCGTCAAGAACTGATTTGGGAAGACGAAATTCAGGAATACCATATCTTAAGACACCGCCAATTTTGTCCTTGCCCTCAAATATAGTTACCTGATATCCATATCTTGCCAGGATAATAGCAATTGTAATTCCAGCAGGACCTGAACCGATAATAGCTACACGCATACCGTTAGATGGCTTAGGACCTTCTGTCATTTTGTTAGCATATGTAGTTGAGATATAATTCTCTATTGTTGAAAAATGTACAGGTGCTCCCTTACGTCCAAGAACACAATGCCCCTCGCATTGGTTTTCGTGGTTACAGACAAGACTGCATACAGTTGTAAGAGGATTATTTTCAAAAAGCATTTTACCTGCTTCATCAAGCTTGTTCTCTTTGAGTAACTTAATTGCCAGTGGAATGTTGGTGCTTATAGGGCAGCCTTTCTGACACTGTGGAACTTTGCATTGAAGACAACGATTGGCTTCATCCATAACATGTAATGCCATATATACCTGCTTTCTGCGCTAGTGCGCCATATAATAATAACCAGAATATATAGTCAGCAGGAAATGTTAGTGCCAACTAATATTCTGGTTATATTCTAGCATATGTGATTGCTTATTAAAAGAATAGATAATCTTTTCACAATTATTTGAAGATATTTCTGAATAATCTAACCAATATTGATTGTGAAGGTGCTAATGTGACTATAGTATCTGTGGTATTTAACATTCGTAGTACATACACGGCGATAAATAGCACCGCAGATAATATAAAGATACAATTCAACAGGCGGCTTAACCTGACGGAAGGCTTAATACGTCTGGTATTAACTATATATACGATAACACTTATTAATAGCACTGGAAGTGTAAGGACAAGAGGGTGATAATTAAGTGCAGCGTGTGTATCACCGTGAAGAATTGCAAGCACAGCTCTCGTCATACCGCAGGCTGGGCAGGAAATGCCTGTTATGAATTTAATAGGACAGCCAATATGGGTAAAATAGAGCAGTATAATAATAAGGAAGAAACAGGCTGATAATTTGAAAATGTTCCAGTAAGAAGATGTTCTGATGTTATGCCAGCGTATTGATGATTTAACAGGGTGTGAGCCGGCAGTTGTATTGTGCTGTGGGTTCAATGAATGTTTCATATTCTTAATAAAATCCTTAATATTAATAAAATTCTTAATATAATAAGTTACATTGTTAGAAATTATAATTGCCAATTATAGGTGCAAGTTAATTAATAAATATATAACAAATAGTGAAAAATATTACATATACACCTTGATAATAACGATAAGTTATATATTTTAATAAATTTTTAATTTTTGTGCATTTTACTCTATACAATTGTATTTTTAATGTATTTTCTTCTTATTATATAACATAATGGTATGTCTGCATACATTTTTTATATATGTTATAAATGATACTGCGGCAACAACAACTACATAAGGAAGTTGTGTCGATACATGGTTCATATGGTTACACTGTGCACCAGCCGATGCCATAATAGTTGTATCTGATATAGGTGAACAGTGGTCGCCGCATACAGCACCTGCCATACAAGCAGATATAGATATAATCATCATAGTATTATCAGTTCCAGAAAACGTATTAACAACAATAGGTATAAGAATACCGAATGTACCCCAGCTTGTTCCGGTTGCAAATGCAAGGAATATCGCTACAAGGAATATAATGGCTGGAAGGAAATTAAGCAGGCTTCCAGAAGCACCATTTACAAGACCTGCTACATATTCTTTAGCACCTAGCTGTCTGTCATACTCTTGAGTGTCCATGCAAAAGTAAGGATAAGGATTGCTGGAACCATAGCTTTAAAGCCTTCTGGTATGCAGGCAAATGATTCTTTAAATGGAAGAACTTTTCTTACAGCATAGAAGAATACAGTAATTACCATTGCAAAGAAGCTTCCAAGCATTAGTCCTACAGGAGCATCGCAATCAGAAAATGCTTCTATAAATGGCGTTCCGCTAAAGAAACCGCCTGTATATATCATACCTATAACACAGCATATAATTAATGAAACAATAGGAAATACAAGGTCAATAACCTTGCCGTTGCCTTTTATTACATCAGGATTAGCATTAGCATATGGCCTGTCAGGTGTTGTATACAAGTCACCCTTAGCAGCATTATCTTCGTGAAGCTTCATAGGACCAAAATCCACTTTTAATATTACAAACATAAGTAATGCGAATATTGTAAGCAATGCATAATAATTATAAGGAATAGATTTCATAAATACAGAAAATCCGTCCTCACTTTCAACAAAGCCTGTTACAGCGGCAGCCCATGATGAAATAGGTGCTATTATACATATAGGTGCTGCTGTTGCATCTATAATATAAGCAAGCTTTGCTCTTGAAATCTGGTGGCTGTCAGTTACAGGCGCATAACACTTCCAACTGTAAGACAGTTAAAATAGTCGTCAATAAATATAAGTGCACCAAGAAGAATAGATACTAACTGAGCACCCGTTCTTGTCTTTATTCTTTTGGAAGCCCATTCGCCAAATGCACTTGAACCTCCTGCTCTGTTCATCATACATACCATTATTCCAAGAATTACAAGAAATATAAGTATTCCAATGTTAGCAGGATCAGATAACACACCTACAAGTCCATCATTAAATATATGTGTAACAGAAGTTTCAAAGCTAAAATGTGCAGTAAACAATCCGCCATAGAATAGTCCACCAATTACAATACCTATAAAAAGTGAACTATATACTTCCTTAGTAATAAGAGCAAGTATAATGGCTACCAGAGGTGGTACTAATGACCAGAAAGTAGCATATAATACCGGAATGTATTCTGTAAGTTCGTTCATTAATGTATCTCCTATCTGAATGTAATTGTGTTATCAGCGGCATTCATACTTCAACGATTGCAAGTGATTCAAGCTGATAACCTTTTTCCCTTATAATCTTTCCACCCTGCTGGAACCCTTTTCAATCGCAATACCGATACCTTCAACGGTTGCACCTGCACTTTCAACAAGGTTAGTAAGACCAAGTAATGCACATCCATTTGCAAGGAAATCATCAATAATAAGAATATGATCCTCTGGAGATAAGAACTTTTTTGAAACAATCACATCGTATATTTTACTATGTGTAAATGACTGGATTTTAGTGCTGAAGTTATTATCATCAAGGTTAATACTTTTAGACTTCTTGGCAAATACAACAGGTACATCAAATTCTCTTGCAACGATAGCGGCAATACCGATACCACTTGCCTCAATTGTAAGGATTTTATTAATCTTCTTATCAGCAAATAGTCTTTTCCATTCCTTAGCCATTTCCTCGAAAAGTTTAATATCCATCTGGTGGTTAATGAAGCTGTCAACCTTAAGTACATTTCCTTCTCTTATAATTCCATCTTTTCTTATACGATCTTCTAATAATTTCATAATAGACCTCCGTTTTTTATAAGTAATATCCAATATCAAATTGAAATTAAGTTGTTGTATGTTCTACTGTTGTTTTGATTTGCGTCCTGTAAGTAGTGCTATAAGATATATTATAACAACAAGTAACACAGAAAAACACATCCAGCCGATGAATATGCCTAAAGGCTGTTTGCAAAAAGTATCATAGTAGCCTTTAATATAAACAATTGTAATTATCAAAGGTAAGATATATGCCATATATTTTCTGACCCATAATGGAAGCTTTATTCCTTCTCCAGTATTAGCCTCTTTAACAAAGCTATCAAATCCCCATCCGTTTTTCTTGTACAGAAAAGAACTATAACAAGGCTTCCTAAAGGAAGAAGGTTGTAGGATACAAGGAAATCTTCCAGATCCATAATTGTTGTACCTGCACCTATAGGTTGTATACCTGAAAGCAGGTTATATCCAAGAATTGCAGGAATTGATAATACAGTAATAGCTATAATATTAATACCTACGGCTTTGGTTCGCTTACATTCTGTTATATCCATCCACATAGCTACGATTTCTTCAAATACAGCAATAATTGTAGATAAAGCTGCAAATGACATAAATAAAAAGAACATAAAGCCCCATATTCTTCCACCAGTCATATTATTAAATACATTAGGAAGAGTTATAAATAATAATGAAGGACCACTGTCAGGGTTTACTCCATATGCAAAGCAGGCAGGGATAATTATAAATCCAGCCATTAAAGCAACAAATGTATCTAGAATTACAATGCTTACCGCCTCACCTGTAAGTGAACGCTTCTTATCAAGTAACTACCGAAATCTCCATAGCACCGATACCTATACTTAAAGTGAAAAATGCGTGTGTCATAAGC
>ENA-OQAS01001239-OQAS01001239.1-human-gut-metagenome-genome-assembly--contig:-NODE-1239-length-12333-cov-2.282648_pt1 | contig 12333 bp, 10 predicted proteins | sample MGYA00242733_ERZ504523 | MGnify/ENA primary metagenome ERZ504523 (study PRJEB26092, sample SAMD00036239) | human gut metagenome | host: Homo sapiens | study: EMG produced TPA metagenomics assembly of... | reverse complement strand
GAACGAATGGTCGACCCGCCGCTACCTCGACATGTCCCGGTTCGATGACAACCTCGTGGAAGCGAACTGATCATCGCTCCATGGACGGCCATGATCCAAAGTGCGCAACTTTTCGGGCACTACCTGACAGTTATGGCCATACCAATAGTAATCATATTAAGAAAACAATTTAGCATTGTTATGGAAAAGTCATACTAGCGGTATGTTTTGTCTTTCATTTTCAAATGGAAGACACTGTCAATCAGAACGAATATCTCCATTACAAGCGCATATCACATGAGGAATATTCTTTGCCTCTTAATGTGGCTAATATGCCGGTGCATACTATAAAGACAACGATCTTAAGCGCAGGCACGCTTAAGATCGTTGTCCGCCCAAAAAGGTTCTTCTTGACCTACTAACCGTTATGTCGGCGATTGGCGAATTCTATGTAGCTGGACCATGTGCGAACCCACCAATTCAAGAGCACTATCTCCGCAAGCCTTTTTTGTTTTCCCTTCAATTTTCGCAGTTCCCTCCCCGCCATGAACAGCAGGAAACCTGCATATTCCATTTTCATGTCTGAATTAACTTGCCCTTCCCCTTCAATAAAGGCAGTATACATTTTTATCTGCTCATTCAGATTTTTTCTCGCAATCCGAGCACGCATATGATTCCAAGCTTCCAACCGATTTCTCTTCAGCTTTTCCACGTTAAGATTGAGCGTATCATTAAATCCTGCTCAATATCGGAATCATCCGATTCACTTTGCCGTCGTAGCCATAAGAAATTTTCGCTATCGAATCAGAATTTAATGGATTGACTGAAATAATCGCATTGCCTTTATGGGTATCACAAGTTTGGAGTCTTTTCGGCTCTCCCTCTCCACCACGACAGGAAGCAAACAGGTTAGTATACTCAACACTTAATTCCGCACCTTTCCCCATCTCATCATGCCTTGGATAAAGATGCTCAATTTTCATATCATGGTCACCAATTCGCGACATGCAATACACACACAGATGCCCCTGCTCCGTAGCTAACGCCTTTCCTAAAGCCTCTTTCGCCTTGGATTCAAGAAGGTCATACGGCGTTTTCTTTCCGGGCAAAGCACGGTAATATGTGTACTTTGCCCGTACGGCGGCTCCGACAAATTCCGGAGGTGGCGTTCTTTTATTAATTTTCAGCACACCAACGCTCCGTTTCCAAAGCACTTCTCGCACCGACGACAGAATCATCATCAGTTCCGACTGTATTCTCTAGGACCTTCAATACCCCTTCAGCAGCTTCTAAATTTCTTTCATCAAGCTGCCGATAGAAACGATCTATCAGTTCACGCACATCTTCTGGTCTACTTTGGGCACCCATAACATCTTCGAGAATGGAATTGGCGCTATGTCCATACAGCTCACTCTCCGGTTCAACGCCACAGAAGAAATGCAACCACTCAGATGGATAGGCTCCAGTCAAATCTAACTGCTTCAATGAATCCCGGTCAAGCAACAGAATCCGATTAATGGCTTCGTATGACTGCACATCATTGATTCGTTCGAGTCTGCGCACTTGTGATGCCTTCACGGAAGCAATGATCTTCGGCGCATGGGTACTCACAATGAACTGAAGATTCGGGAAAATACGCAGCAAGTCTCCCAGAATCCTGCTTTGCCATTTTGGATGCAAATGTAAATCCACCTCATCAATAAGCACGATTCCAGGAGTAGAAAGAATCTCCGTGCTGTTGGGATTCAACACGGCCATACGGTATGCGATATCCGCAAAAAGACTCAATACGCCGCGATACCCGTCGCTCAATTGATCAAAAGGCAGTTCCAACTGTTCACCAGTTTTATCCACGGTCGTAAGCACAAGAGCGTTCTGCTTCAAACTATACGTGACAGTAACATCCGAATAGTCAGGAGACAAGTCCTTAAGACAAGTTGACAACGCCTGCCGAACCGCTACAAGTTCAGGAATCCGTTGCCCATATTGCAGACCAACCATGGTCATATGCCTGAACCATCCAAGCATGAGCTTCTCATTGGTGACCGAATCCAAACAATCAATATACCGTTAGCACGTGAAAAGCGTTTCTCAAACACATTGGGCATGCCACTCATACCGCGTTTATGCACCCAGAGACGCCCCGTGCCATAGTAAGCCAGCAATGGCAAAACCGCATTCGCATCAGATTTGATGCTTTCCTGCATGCATTTCGAAATCTTGGAAGCATCTTTCGCTTCACTAACCGTGGTACGTCCGCCCAATCGGTTCAGCTTACGCGACCACTGAATACGGTCTCCCCCTATCGTTCCTTGGGCAGCCACAACGGTAGGAGTTTGCGGCTCATACGAAGACAAACTACCAGCTTTACCAATTTGTAGACGAACATCAGATTCCGAAAGCATCGGACTCACAATACGCGCGTTTGGCCCGTCTACATGCATAAGGAACGTACCCAACGCAACGGCAATAGCATCCAACACCGCGGTCTTACCAGCCCCATTATCACCGCATAACACCGTTAAACGCTTATCGAAATCTGTTTCAAAGATGCCGAACTGCCTATAATTCTTCAGCTCAATTCGCTCTAATCGCATTTCGTAGTTCGTCATAACAATCAGTTTAACGGTTGTCAAGAACGAGATAGTTTGTTATTTGGGAATTGATAAGTGCTGCCGGACGCGTTATTGATCCCATTACCTTCTCAAAGTAAAATCGCGGATATAAACGCATGGCATCGGCAGGAATACGCGAACGCTCTATTCTGCGCTTTTTCACCACTGACAAGATCTGTTATGGAATGCGCTTCCACAGTACGAATAATTTCAATTAGAGTACAGTTTCCGCACTCTTTACAAAGGGAAAAACGCACAACAAGAGATTAATCGAACATGTTTTCATGCCGCCTTTGAATTAAAATTCAATCAGCATACATGTATTCCAGAGAAGGAGCCATGCGTTGGGAGAGGTATTCCAATCATCTTGACACCCTGCCGCAGGACGATACCCCGGTATTGAAAAACCCTCTCAAGAAATTGAACAAATGAACTCTCTGCGGCATTGGAACATATGGACAGCAACGATTGGATCACGGACTCTAATGAATCCGCGGATTCCCGACTCGCTATTACCATCATTCAAGCCGACGTAGAAGAAACGTTCACAATTCCCTCTTAATGCTCTGCTTCTTCGACATCAAACGGTATCCAGCCCATTCCTCTTCTTTCGATTCACCCACATGACGCTGCTGTGAACACGCAACAAATCCTCTTTTACCGGATAAATCAATCAGTAGAATAAAGGCACTTTTTTATCCAAAGAAAGGGACTTTCAAAAATGTTCTATAACTTCTTCGCATTGGGAGACGATGAGTTCGAAGAATTATCACGGGACATTCTTTCGAGAGAGCTCGACCAGAAAATGAGAATATTTGGAAAAGGAGCAGACCAAGGCATTGACATAGCGGATTGCAAAGACGGTCGCACCATAATCGCTCAATGCAAAAACTACATAAACACTCCTACTTCCGATTTGATGTCTGCTCTAGAGAAAGAAAAAGGATAAAGTCGAAAAGCTCAACCCGAAGGAATACTACCTTTTCATCAATAAGGACATATCTCCCAAAAGAATAAATGCCATATACGAACTTTTTCAAGAATGGATGCCATCAAACAAGAACATTTATACACGAAGCGACTGCGATGCATTTATTTCCAAAAATGAAAATCAAGACATCGCACAGAAATATCCACGCCTTCTGAATCTAAATTCGCTCCATAATCTGATAAACAGCAGTACCATCATAGATAATCAAGACCTACTCATTTCATCAAAAACCTTTCGGCTTTGTTTGCTCCAACTGGCCAATATCGACAGTCCATGGCATTGCTTGAGAACAATCAAATTGTTCTCATATCTGGCGCCCCTGGTACAGGAAAGACGATTTCCTCAAAAATGCTTGAAGCACAATTTGTCTGTTATGGCAAATACTTGCTTCGCTATTCCAATGGCGAAGAACTTTATCGAATAAAAGACATGCTTTCTCCTGATCCAGAACAGAAAGAATTCACTTTCATCGATGATGTGTTCGGACAGCATTATCACGATATGAACAGCTCAAAGGAAAATCTACTTAGACAGATCATCCGGCACGTCAACAACTCACCAAATAAACGGATGCTTATCAATACTAGAATGACGATTCTGCAAGAAGCTCGGCAACGTTTTAATTTTGCAGATGGTAGTAGTGATGGGAAAGAACCCTTTTCCATTGTGGACATGAATCAGATTACTCTGTTAGAGAAGGCTGAGATTTTGTCAACCATTTGAGGTGCCGAAGTGTACCCCGAAACTATATTGACTCGGTCAAGATCAACCATGCATACCGGTCTATAGTCAGACACACGAATTACACACCCCGCATTATTGACAGATGCACCCAGGAAAAATACGTGCGTGAAATCAAACCAGATGAATATGCAACCCATATCCTTCACACTCTCAATCATGCGAATGAAATATGGGATGACGAGTTCAAACATCGATTAAATGAACCAGACAGAGTTTTCTTATATACGCTCTACTCGTTAACGAACCATAACGTATCCGAAAACGCGCTTCGTAAAGCAGTTAATGCACGGCTAAACCCATCTGTCATGTCCGGCGAAAGCACCAATGTTAACGACATTTTGCAAAGATTAAATGAATCTATGATCGCCATAACATACCAAAACAATACTCGAATGATTGGCGCAATTAACCCTTCCGTAAACGATTTTCTTCGCAGCTACTTGTACCAAACCCCTGAGGAACGAGACAGGATCATCGAACATGCAACTTTCATGGAACAAATTGAAAGAATCTCAGCATGCACCGACGATAAAGCATATGGGGAGGAAAAGATAAACCGACTATTAGGCAGTTTCATTTCCGGAAGAGACGCTCCTGGATATGCAGACAGCAGCGACTCGGCCATTTATACCAATGCCGCCTTACTCGTTTTAGCAAAGCAACACGAATATGTGGTAGATGGCACAAACGTACAACGCTTCTCCAGAATTGCCAAGAACTTCATGAATGCCGTTCTACAAGGGAATATAGGATTCGTCGATAGCGGGGTTTGTTTTAAAAACACGACCGGATATTCACAGAGAACGTCTTCCTTTCTCCCTGACAGTGTACAAGTGTTGAAGTCTCTTAATGACGATTATGCCATTCTTGACCAATGGCAGGGAGACAAAGAGAGTTTAGAAAATATCCTCGCTGCCAGTGATGGACTTGAGATTAAGAGTCACATATGCGCATTATTCTATGACAAGTGCGCTTTCAAAACTGGATCAATCGCATTTAGATGCTCTAACAAATGTGATTATCGATGATCTCGATGCGGAAATCGATTTTATTCAAGATTCTGCAGATGTTAGCGACTACTGCGAGAACAGCATTGACGATTACGATGATTCTTCCTATCTGGATGACTCAGCTTGGGATATTGCGAATGAAATAGCTGATGCCGTACAACAAGATATATATAACCAGACCTCCGTCTTACCTCAAGAATTGCAATCCCGGTTAAGCACAGTTGATGCATATAATTATGAAAACGCAGTGGCAGATGAACTGGCACGATACGAGGATGCGGAAGCTATGGACGTTTTCCTCTCCACTAATAACTACGCAAACTCAATTGCAAACTCACAAATAGATAAATTATTCAAAAACTTATGATCGCTTCATTATCATCAAACTCACACTAAATAGAATGCGACATTATTCGGGATGATTTTGTATTTCGCGTATTGCAAACAATAGAAAGAGGATGACATGCAATCTTATAACTTCGAACCTGCTTGTTGGTCTGCGGATAAAAACGGTCTAGCCAATATCAACGAATGTCCGCTCGGCTTGCTTTCCTTTGATGGGCAGAACGCCCCTGAACTAAACATTCTCCGAGGTCATCTCGTTTCGGAATCCGTACCAACGGAAAGCGGGGGCAATGCTTTCGCCCTCGATTTCAACAGGAAAGCGGTCTTTGGCTATTCGAATGACAACAAATACTACGTACTAAGGGATGTTCATGGGACTAACGCCATCCCCTTCTCACAAGCCTTCATACAGCAAAAGCTTCAGGGCGAATCAATAATTGTTGCTAACCAACGAATTGACTATAACCCCTCAATATCAGAATTAACAGTTGATCTGTCTGGTTTTAGCGAATGGATCGGCACACACTTCTTCCGTGAATCTAACAATTTAACCGAAGACGGAGCTCAAGAACTTAAATTCTCCTATTGCTCAAATGAACCTCAAAATATTCTTCTATACAAGAACAATGATTTTGAAGTCCACGCAAAACATTTCGCAAAGCGACTCGGTGGCTATAATACTCTCCACGAGTTTTCCTTCAAGGAAGCATGGCGACTGAACTTTAAGATGCTGGATTCTGGAGGAATGCCATTAAATGATGCTCTCAATAATCTTTTTGAACCGTTCGAACGATTACTTGCATTCTGCATGGGCTTTCCTGGGAACACCGAAAAAATAACATTTATAGGCATTGATCCGGCAGTCCAGGGTCAATACTTTGATCGCTATGTCCCCGGCGAAGAGGATGGAATCGGTAGGCTCGCGGCCAAGATGCCACTACCTTACCCAGAAATAAGCAATCGTTTCCAAGACATCGCCGATAACTGGATAAATGCAACCGGCGATGCACGAATAGCATGTCGAGCCGCCGCAGCATTGCTCGGAAAATGGGACAAGGCAATAGACACAATGTTCTCGTTATGCGCTCAAAGTTTCGAAGCCACTTCCCGAGTCGGAGAAAATCTCAGCGAACTTTCCGATGAGGAATTTGAGCGGAGGAAAACCTGCGTACTAGAGAATATCAACAATAAAACAATCCACAACTGGGCCGAACTCAAGCTGAGATACGCAAATTTTGCACCAGCAGGAGAACTCGCCAATAGGCTCTGGACAAAATTAGGCGATTTCGCAAATTACGTTATCCCCAATAAGAAACTGTTCTTACAGCAACATCGCGAAAGTCGAAATACCTATACGCACATGAGAGAGCCCAATAGCGATAATTTTCTGACTGGAAGCAACTTGTACTGGCATGCACGTGCGGTCCAGGTACTCCAATATGGAGCGGTATTACTCTATCTCGGTTTTCAGCCAACTGAAATACTGTCAATCTTCCAAAAACATAATTTCATGACAAGCTTTATCAGTAAGGCACAAGACATATATGCACAAGTAGAGCAGCAAGATGATGATGCCAAATGATGACATTCCATGAAGAGCACTAGCAATACCAGCCTTACGATTCTGTCAAGAAAGTCCGTGCGACCGACAGAAAGTTGGTGCACGGACTTTTGGGTTGCACGGACAGCGGGACGATGAAAGACGGATGTCCCGGAACGCCCGTCACGGGGACAGGATTTCGGATACAAGCTCCTGGAACAGGCCCTTGTCAGTTCTTTTGGTTGGGGACGAGCATGATCTCGCCGTCGGCAATGCCCTTGAGATGCTGGCCGTACGGCTCTTGCCATAACGCTCGGCGGACTCCATGAGCTGGTCGCGCGTGATCCAACCGTTCTCGAAGGCGATCTCCTCCACGATCGCGATCGGCAGACCCTGCGCACGCTGCACGGTACGCACGAACTCACCCGCCTCGAACAAAGAATCCATCGTACCGGTATCCAACCACGCGTAGCCACGACCCAACGTACGCACGTTCAGCATGCCCGCATCCAAATACATGCGGTTCAGGTCCGTGATCTCCAACTCGCCACGCGGGCTCGGCTTCACCCGCTTCGCGTACTCGACCACGTGCTCGTCGTAGAAATACAGGCCGGTCACCGCGTAATGCGACTTCGGCTTCGCAGGCTTCTCCTCGATGGACACGGCCTTCCTGTCCTCGTCGAACTCGACCACGCCATACCGTTCCGGATCGTCGACATAATAGCCGAACACGCTCGCACCCCCGCCGGACTCGGCCTTCGCGACCGCGCCACGCAACGTCGCGCCCAGACCATTGCCGTAGAAGATGTTGTCACCCAACACCAACGCGCACGGCTCGCCCGCGATGAACTCCTCACCCAACAGGAACGCCTGAGCCAGACCGTCCGGAGACGGCTGCACCTTGCACGAGAACCGCACCCCGTAATGCGAACCATCGCCCAGAAGCTCTCGAAGTTCGGCAGATCCTTCGGCGTGCTGATGATCAGGATGTCGCGGATCCCGGCCATCATCAGCACGCTCAGCGGATAGTAGATCATCGGATATTCTTCACGAATTTATGCTCCTCACCAATCACCCAGCTCATCCAAATCCTCCAACGGGATCGGCCAATCGATATGCAACTCCGGATCGGCGAGGTTCACGAACGTGTGCGCCTTCTTCTGCTCCAAGTCCGGTGCGCGTTCACGAGATACGTGTACACAGCACCGTCCTCCAACCCCTAGAAGCTATTGCCCATACCACGCGGCATGCATGGATGATAAGGGACACGAACCCCAGACATCCACGCGCGACGCCAAGCGGTCACTGGCCCCGCTGCTTATACCGTTCCTCGGTAGCGGCCTTCGCCGGCTCCCACCATGCACGGTTCCGCGTATACCATTCAATCGTCTGCGCGAGGCCCGACTCGAAATCCGTATGCTTCGGAGTCCAACCCAGCTCGGTGCGCAGCTTGGTCGAATCGATCGCGTACCGACGGTCATGGCCGGACCGATCTTCACCCAATCGAACGCATCCTCCGCCTGACCATCATCCTCAAATCATGCGCAACACGGTGATGTTATTCCTCTCACCATCCGCGCCGATCAGATACGTCTCGCCGACACGACTTCGTCAGAATCGTCCACACGCCGCTGGAATGGTCCTCGGTATGGATCCAGTCACGCACGTTCAGTCCCTTGCCGTACAGCTTCGGACGCTGACCGTCCAGGATGTTCGTGATCTGACGCGGGATGAACTTCTCCACATGCTGGAAGGGACCATAATTGTTCGAACAGTTCGAGATCGTCGCGCGGATGCCATACGTGCGCGCCCACGCGCGCACCAGCATGTCCGAGGCGGCCTTCGTCGACGAATACGGCGAGCTCGATGATACGGCGTATGCTCCGTGAACCTGGCCGGATCATCAACGCGAGATCCCCGTACACCTCGTCCGTGCTCACGTGGTGGTAGCGCACGTCGTACTTCCTGACCGCCTCGAGCAGACGGAACGTGCCTCCACATTCGTCCTCAAAAACGGTTCCGGATCCGCGATGGAATTATCGTTATGCGACTCGGCCGCGTAATGCACGATCGCGTCATGACCAGGCACGATCCGGTCCAGCAGATCCGCATCGCAGATATCGCCACGACCAGTTCCACACGATCCTCGGGAAGGCCCGCGATGTTCTCCGGATTGCCCGCGTACGTGAGCTTGTCCAGCACGGTCACATGCACGTCCGATGATGGTCAACCACGTAATGCACGAAATTCGACCCGATGAAACCACAGCCACCGGTCACGATAATGTTCTTGGGAGTAAACGTCTCTTCAACCACACCCCCGATTTTACGACACAACATCTATTCCCATTACGCATGATGTTATATGCAAACTTTCCTGAAAGAGAAAAACGTTTTATGTATATATTTCATACAACCTTTATCCAATAGCCCCGAACTCACGTTTACATCCACTGAAATTTTTGCAAACCCCTTTTCAATACTCCCTCACACCACAACTTGCAATCGTTACGCATTCCGCATCCACAAATTGCCATTCAATCGGGGGCTACCCCTGCAAAAACAACGGCAAGTTTTTGCAAAAATCATTGTTATTGCAGCAACGATTTTCATTGACATTCTGCCATTTTCCACTCTTTAGCACTCTGCAAAAGGTATAGAATATACAGCATACGTTCGCAATAGAGCAAACGTTATCAGGGAAGATAAACCCCCGTCATAAGGGGCCGTCAGTAAGGAACAAAGGAGTCATGAAACATCGGAAACCCGCACCGACCTGGCATAGGCTGGGGCTGAAGATTAGCAAGAAAGTGGTGGTCGGCATCACCGCCGCGGCGACCGCCTTCGGCGGACTGGCAATCGCCAGCACCGCAGCACAGGCCAGCACCGATCGCGACAGCTACGCCGACACCGTTGAAAACACCACGTTCGAACAGGCGCGCAAGCATTACGGACTGGCGCAGCAAATGAGCGAGGGCGCCACCCTGCATGCATGGGAGTGGAGCTTCAAAACCATTGAGGAAAACATCCCCGCTATTGCCGAAGCCGGTTACACCTCCGTGCAGACCGAGCCGATTTCCGCTATTCATAACGGCGGCAAGGGCATGATCTTCACCGAGAACTGGTACTACGTGTATCAGCCGACCGACACCACCATCGGCAACTGGGTGATGGGTACCGAAGATGATCTGAAGAGCCTGTGCAACACGGCTCACAAGTACGGCGTGCGTATCATCGTCGATGTGGTAGCCAACCATATGACCGCGACTTGGGGCGCCATCGCCGATCGTTGGAAGAAGTCCGAGTACTACCACCACGACTGCAATGACGGTGATGTGCAGGATTGGAACAACCGCTATCAGGTGACCCACTGCAAGCTGCTCGGCCTGTATGACATCAACACTGAGAACACCGAAACCGCCAACATGATGCACGATTTCCTCGTGCAAGCGGTCAACGACGGTGTGGACGGGTTCCGTTTCGATGCGGCCAAGCACATCGAACTGCCGGACGAGTATAACGGCTCCCAGTATTGGAACATCATTCTTAACAATGGCGCGCAGTTCCAATACGGCGAAGTGTTGCAGGATTCCATCTCCCGCGATAGCGACTATGCAAAGCTGTTCTCCAGCCACAGCAAGAACGGCGGCGGCGTCACCGCATCCTCCTACGGCAGCAAGCTGCGCGGAGCCCTGAATTCGAAGAACCTGAACGCCGGCACCCTGTCCGATTGGAGCAACTCCGCCAGCCCGAGCAATCTTGTCTCTTGGTGGAATCGCATGATAACTATTCCAATAGCGATAGGGAATCCACCGGCATGAGCGAGTGCAGATGACCATGGCTGGGGCGTGATCGGTTCCCGCTCCCAGACCATGCCGCTGTACTTCGACCGCCCGGTCGGCTCCGGCGGCAGCAGCCGCAGTTCGCCGAGAAAAGCAAGCTCGGCGATGCCGGTGCGGATTCTTGGAAAGATCCGCAGGTCGTGGCGGTGAACCACTTCCGTAATACCATGAACAACAACAAGGCTTCGGAGTATCTGCGCAACTGCAGCGCGAATTCCTGCCTCATGGCGGAACGCTACATCAAGGACGGCAACTTCAAGAACGACGGCGTGACCATCACCAACATGGGTGATACGCAAGAGTTGTCCGGCACTGCCACCAACCTTGACGACGGCACTTACAAGGACCAGGTCTCCGGCGGTACCATCACCGTTTCCGGCGGCAAGATCACTTCCGGTTCCGCTCCCGGCGGCAAGATCAGTGTGTTCTTCACCGACAATTCCGGTTCGGTCTCCGCAACCCCGGGCGACAGCTCGTTCAAGACGGACACCACTACCGTTACCCTGAATGCGAACAATGTCACCGATGCCACTTACACCACTTCGGAGGGCAAGTCCGGCTCGTATCAGGATGGCGACACCATCACCATCGGCGCTTCCACGGCGATCGGTGACACCATCACCGTGAAGCTGCAGGGCAAGGATGCGGATGGCCAAACGGTCTCCGCAACATACAAGTACACGAAGAAGGATCCGGCCGCCACAAGCACGGCTTATGCGAAGAAGCCGAGTGCGTGGAGCAACCTGTACGCCTATGTGTATGTAGACGATTCGAGCGCCACCACTTTGAAGGAAAATGCGAAGTGGCCGGGCGAACCGATGACACAGGTCGCTTCGGGAGACACTTGTGGCAAGGATGGCGAGTACAAGTATGAGATTCCCGACGATCTTGAGGGAAGCAATACGCGCATCATCTTCAACGATGCAATGCCACAAATACCAAGAAGTATCCTGCCGACACCACCGAAGGCGAGGATGCCGCTGGCCTCAAGATCGACGGCAATTACGCTTGGGACGGCAACACTTCGTCCGGCACCTGGGAGGCCCGCAATTGCGTGGTCATCCCGACCAAGTCCGTGAGGATTGATCAGTCGGATTACAGCGTGGACCTGTCCGAGGGCGTGGCCACGAAGCAGTTGACAGCCACGACCGATCCGAAGGGCGCGTCCGTGAGCTGGAGCTCGTCCGACAAGGACGTGGCGACCGTCAGCCCGAAGGGCGTGGTCACCCCGAGGAAGGCCGGCAAGGCCACGATCACCGCGAAGTCCG
>ENA-OQAS01001238-OQAS01001238.1-human-gut-metagenome-genome-assembly--contig:-NODE-1238-length-12341-cov-7.024480_pt1 | contig 12341 bp, 18 predicted proteins | sample MGYA00242733_ERZ504523 | MGnify/ENA primary metagenome ERZ504523 (study PRJEB26092, sample SAMD00036239) | human gut metagenome | host: Homo sapiens | study: EMG produced TPA metagenomics assembly of... | reverse complement strand
CATTTCTTTTTACCTCCGGCGTTTTATTTTACAGTGCTGCTTAGAGCCACACCTCTTTGCTATGTAACCTCGTTCTATATAAACCGTCTGGCGGTATCTAACTGATTAACACTAAAAACAAAGAGCCATGGTTGGAGCCTTTCTGAAACCGTCTTGCGGTAGGAGGTTTAAACCAATCCACAGCACCTTGTCTATTGTAGCATTTTGTCCTTGGAGAGGGACTCTAATAACTACTACTTTATAATACGAGGAGGTTTACTATGAAAAGGAGAGTTAGTGCAGCAAAAAAAATCGTTGCTGTAGCTTTAGCTGCTACGGTTGCGGTTTCTTTGACCGGCTGCAAGAAGAGGAAAAACAACACCAATGCGGCAAGTTCGGATGTGACTACAAGCCAAAGTCAGGCAGCGGTTCCGGAAACGCCGGAAGTGACTGCCACACCTGCACCGACGGCTACGCCCGCACCGACCGCCGCGCCCGCTGAGAACACTGATAAGAAGGACAACACCACCAGCGAGGCGACTAAGACGGAGAAGCCGAGCACCGGTACTTCGACTTCCGGCGGGACTACCAAACCGGCAGCGACAAAAACACCGGCACCTGCTCCGGCAGCTACTCCGGCTCCTACCGCAAAGCCTCAGGTAAAATACACCTTTACGGTTCGTCGTCATGAGGCGACCTGCACCACGCAGGGCTACGATGAGCATATCTGCCATGAGTGGGGCGGCATGAACTACAACGACCACTTTGTTCCGGCAAAGGGACATAGCTGGGATGGCGGTACAGTCACGAAGGCTGCTACTTATACCGAGACCGGTATCAAGACCTTCAAGTGCAAGGAATGCGATGAGACGCGCACCGAGGAAATCCCGTCTCTCGACAAGACATATCATATCAAGAGCGTTGTTGCTCCGACCTGCACCGCAGAGGGTTATACCATCTATGAGTGCAATGAAGTCCCCGGCCTGACCTACAAGGGCGATTACAAGGCAAAGCTGCCGCACGCCTACGATGCCGGTAAGGTCACAAAGCCTGCTACCATCTACGAGAAGGGTACGAAGACCTTTACCTGCACTTCCTGCGGTGCTACATACACGGAAGATATCCCGGTAGTCGAAAAGACCTGGCATAAGGGCAATACGGTAGCGCCTACCTGCACAGAGAAGGGCTATACCATCTACATCTGCGACCAGGATTCCGCTCTGACCGAAAAACGCGATTATACGAATGCACTGGGCCATGCTTGGGACGCTGGTACAGTCACAACGGCAGCGACCTGCACGAACGCTGGTGTTAAGACCTATACCTGCACCCGTAATGGCTGCAATGAGACTAAGACCGAGGAAATCCAAGCACTGGGTCATAAGTGGGATGATGGCACTGTAACGACGCCCGCCACCTGTGAGGGTGTCGGCGAGAAGACCTACAAGTGCCAGAATACCGGCTGCACAGAGACCAAGACCGAAGAAATCGCGGCTCTGGGGCACAAGTGGGATGATGGCACTGTCACCAAGGCTCCTACCTGCACTGAGGACGCGTCAAGACTTCACCTGCCTGAACGATGCAACCCATACCTATACAGAAGTTGTTCCTGCGACGGGACACGCTTGGGACGATGGTGTTGTTACCAAGGAAGCAACTTACGAAGAAGATGGCGAGCGCACCTATACCTGTCAGAATGACAAGACCCATGTGCATAAAGAAGCAATTCCTGCATTGGGCTATACCTTCACGGAAACTGTGGTCGCTCCTACCTGCACCGAGGACGGTTACACGCTGCATACCTGCAATGAGAATCCTGCAAAGACCTATCAGGATACACCTGTTGCTGCGCTGGGCCATCAGTATAAGGAAGTCACTACTCCCGCTACCTGTGGCGCTTCGGGCAGCGTTGACAATGTCTGTGAGCGCTGCAACGATAAGCAGCATGTGAGTGACCTTCCTGCCACCGGCAAGCATCAGTGGAATGAAGGCGTTGTAACGAAGGAGCCGACCGCTACTGAGAGCGGCATCAAGACCTTCACCTGCAAGGTATGCCAAGCAAAAAAGACCGAAGACATCCCCAAGGTGCATACCCACGATTACACGCGCCTTGGCGAAATCATCGAGGAACCTTATTGCGAGACTGAAGGCAAGCGTTGGATGTACTGCAGCTACGAGGGGTGCAACGAAAGAGTGTTGAGGCCTGTGCCCGCTATCGGTTACCATGATTGGGACACCGAGCACACCGAATGCCTGAAAAAGGCTACCTGCACCGAGAAGGGCACCATGCTGATGCACTGCAAGCGCGATGCTTCCCATACCATGACCTACGACTACGGCGGTACAGGTCACATCTGGGATGAGGGCGACATCACTACTCCGCCTACTTATGAAGAGTACGGTGAAAAGACTCTGCATTGCAAGAACTGTGATGCGACCAAGACCGAAAAGGTCCTGCCCACCAAGTACACCTTCACCGTTACCGTTGTTCCGCCGACTTGCACCGAAGACGGCCACACGATGCATAAGTGCAATCAGGATGACAGCTTCTCTTACAAGGACAACATTGTACACTCCACCGGTCATCGTGCCGCGAAGCTGTTATCGAGCCCACTTGTAAGGAAGAGGGTCGCACCGAAATATACTGCATCGTCTGCGGTGAAGTGAGCAGCACTTTCGATGTCACGCCCAAAAAAGACCATACTTGGGATGACGGTGTCGTAACTACTAAGCCCACGGCTGAAAAAGAGGGCGTCAAAACCTATACCTGCAAGGTTTGCAATGAAACAAAGACTGAGTCTATCCCTCGTCTGAACAACAGCGGCAAGTAAGCTGTAAGCTTACAAAAAGCACAAGAAACACAAAGAGGAGCGTCTGCTTTAGCGGACGCTCCTTTTGCTTTGACTGAAAAACTGCATAAGTGCTCTAGAAAATCTTTTTGACATTGTTTGTCGCACTTGGTAGAATGATGACAGAAAAGAAAGAATGCAAATCCTATGGGGAGGTTTCGGGTATGCTGCAGATTGCAATTATCGAAGACGAAGCAGATTTGGCTCAGCAGACAAAGGATAATGTTGTTCGCTATCTTAATGAGCATGGACTCGAAGGCAATATCGCGGTGTTTAACGATGGCATGGATATTGCAGAGAACTACAAACCTATATGGGATATTCTGCTGTTGGATATTGAAATGCCGCTACTAGACGGTATGAGTGCTGCTCAGAAATCAGAGAACTAGATGCGACTGTCGTTATGATTTTTATTACCAGAATGGCAAAGTATGCATTAAGGGTTATGAAGTCGATGCACTGGATTTTATTCTAAAGCCAATCACCTATGCGCAGCTTCTATGAAACTGCCTCGCGCCATTGAACGAGCCTCTCAAAGGCAGAAACACCATCTCTTTATTACGGTAAATGGAGAAAAGCAGCGAATTGAGAGTTCGGCAATCTACTACATTGAGGTGCGGGGACATTGGCTGTATCTGCATCTGCATAATCAAACCCTGGAGGTTTCCGGTAGTTTGCAAGAAATTGAAGACCGCCTTAAAGACCAGCAGTTTTCGAGATGCAGCAACAGCTACTTGGTAAATCTTCGACATGTGGATGCTGTAAAAAAAGACTCTATTGTTGTCGGCGCAAACACACTTCCCCTTAGTCGCGGTCGAAGAAATACATTTCTCAGCGGCTGGCAAATTCTGTGACGGGAGGAAATATGAAGTGAATTTGCTGCAAGATATCTTCAAAATTTTGCATCAACCGGTTCAGTTATTGATTGCAGCACTCATGTTTGCTTACAAAGAACCAAAAAGAAGTTTTGCTGATTCGTGCTGTACTGGCAGCAATCTTGGAATTTTTGGTTTTGAAGCTTTGCATTACCGTATCACCAGAAATCCTTTTGAATAGCTTTTTGACTTCTTTGGTATGGAGCATAGGCAGTTTTCTTATCCTGCTTTCTATAGAATACTCAATGTTTGATGTAAAACTCAAAATGGCTGCTTATTTCACTACATTGGCTTACCTTACTCAGCATGTCGCTTTTTGTGCGTGGGATGCTATTCAGCCGGAGCAGGTTACTTTATCCGGGACAAACTCCATCTGGAAATGTCCGAGGAAAAGACATTGATTACTCATGGACACGACGCTGCGAAGTTCTTGGGATATGAGGTCACAATCGCCAAAGGCGAACACAACAAAAAGACCAAAACCGTGGCTACCAGACGGGTAAACAATGGAAAAGTCTTACTTTATGTTCCCCATGATAAGTGGGTAAAACGATTGTTCTCCTACAATGCCTTCAAGATTAAATACGACAAACAAAATGGAAACAAAGAGGTTTGGGAGCCTGTCCGGCGCACTCGCCTGTTGCACTTGGACGATTTGGAAATCCTAAACCAATACAACGCAGAAATCCGTGGATTGTATAACTACTACCGACTTGCAAACAACGTGTCAGTACTCAATAACTTCTACTATGTAATGAGATACAGTAATGGTACGGGAGTCACGGTCTACTAATTCCGCAACATAGGCTTGTGTCCAGCCCTTTTCTTCTCTGGCTCGTTTGAGCGCCGCCCCGAGGCCGTGAAAGTCAAACCTTCTTTCATCTTGGTTCATTCTCATATCACCCTATATCATTCTACATTTCGTGTTAGATTATGGGAATGTAATGAAGTTTTACATTAGGTTGTATTTTATTTCTCGTTTCTTCCCAAATGTTGATTGTGGCGATCCACTTGACAAAACTGCTCTTTCTGACTATACTGTATATGTATAAAGAAATACAGTTAGGGGGATTGTATGCACATAGTAATATCAAACACATCAGATTTGCCGATTTATGTGCAGATAAAGGAGCAAGTCAAAGAACAAATTTTGTCGGGTGAGCTTGAGGAAGATGAAATGCTACCATCACTTCGACAGTTGGCAAAGGATTTGAAAATCAGTGTATTGACTACTACACGAGCCTACAACGAGTTAGAGGAAGAAGGTTTTATTACAAGTCGTCAAGGTAAAGGATTCTTTGTAATGTCGAGTAGTTCAAATCTCATTCGAGAACAGCTAATACAAGAGGTAGAAAAAAATCTTAACAGTGCAATATTGGCGGCTGAACGAGCTTCTATGACCGATGAAGAACTTATTAAGCTCCTACGGCTTTTATTGGAGGTAAACCATGAGTGAACAATGTTTAGAATTAAAAAATGTATGCAAAAGTTTTCATGATTTTACGCTGAATAATATTAGCTTCACATTGCCACAAGGGTATATTATGGGGCTTGTCGGCCCGAATGGAGCAGGAAAAACGACAACAATTCAGCTTATTCTCAATATGCTTGAAAAAGATGCTGGCAAGATTTTGGCCTTTGGTAAAGATAATGTGGTTAGTGAAAAAGAGATAAAGCAGGATATTGGTATTGTTTTTGATAGCATATTTTATGTGGATAGCTGGACAGTAAAAGATACAGAAAAAGCAGTATCTATTTTTTACGATAACTGGCGACATGATATTTTTAACGATATGGTTAAACGCTTTGACTTGCCGCTAAATAAAAAGGTTGGCGAGTTATCACGCGGTATGCAAATGAAGCTAATGCTTGCGTGTGCGTTTTCGCATGATGCCAAACTGCTAATACTGGATGAGCCTACAAGTGGACTTGATCCTCTTACTCGAGATGAGTTTTTGGAAATTCTGCAAGATTATATCAGAGATGGTCAAAGAAGTGTGCTGTTCTCAACACATATTACCACCGATTTGGAGCGCGTAGCTGACTATATCACCCTCATCAATCGAGGCAATATGATTTTTACAGGTAGTATGGAAGATTTGTTAAGCAGTTACCGCCTCATTAAAGGGAAACCTTGCGATCTTACAGCCGATCTCGAAAAAAATATTTTGGGATTACGCAAAACAGCTATGGGGTTTGAAGGTCTTATAACTGCAAATGCGGCAGTCCAATACAAACATTGCGTTCTTGATACCGCAACTATTGATGACATTATTATCTGCATTGGCAAGGGAGGTACAAAGGCATGACAGGGGTTGCGAGAATTACAAAACTGGATTTTTTTATAATGAAATCACAAGGAATTTCATATTTGTCATTGGTTGCAGTAATTTTGTTGTTCGGACTTATGGGTTCCTCCATAACTGTGTTATGCATTACAGGCGCATGGTTTATCGCATTGATGGCTACTAACATTTTTGCCATACAGGAAAAAAATCATCTTGACCGTTTATATGGTTCTGTTTGCGTGAGCTTGAACGAGGTCGTTCTTGGACGATACACCTTTGTGTTTCTGAATTACTTCACCAGCATGGTTGTAATTATTATCCTATATCTCGGCTTTGTGCTGTGTCGAAAAGCTACATTCGATGTGCCTGATATAATGCTTGGATTGGGGTTATCATTTTTAGTTTTCTCTACAATCATTTAATAGATTTCTAATTATCTCTTTAGATGTTCTTATATGCCGGTATAGCCCGTTACTTCGGGCTTTTCCGGCACTTTTCATATCGGAAGAACCTCACAAATCTTTTTATTACCCCTCATGTTTTCACCCTCAAAAGTAGTAAAAGCAGTAGTAAATTCTGCGTACTACTTATGCCGCCTTGGTTTCCTCGGCGCTTTCTGTCGTAGCTTCCGGCTTGGCCTCTGCGGTGGGTTTTGCCTTGGCTTGCAGCCGTTCCATTTCCTCCTGTGCGGAATGGAAAGTAGCGTGGGCGTAATAGTTCAGCGTCATTACAATGTTGGCGTGTCCCATGATGTACTGCAATGCCTTGGGATTCATGCCCGCGTTTGCCATTCTGGTGCAGAATGTATGCCGCATGGTGTGCGGCGTCATCACATCGGGCAGCGGCTCCTTGTGGCACTTGTTGTATTTCTTGGCAAGGCACTTGAACATGGCGTCATAGTTGACGGCGGTTTTGGGCAGGCCGTCCCGGTTTAGGAACAGGAAGTCCTTATAACCGTCAACCTCAATGCACCTGCCGTCCCTGCGCTTCTTCAACACGCGTTCAAACGCTTCATAGGCGGCTGCGCTCATCGGCACTTGACGGAATCCGCTTTCTGTTTTTGGCGCTTCGATATAGTAGCGTCCTCGGTGCTTCTCAAAAGCTGGTGGTCTACATTCACAAAGCGCTTTTCAAAATTCAGGTCGGCGGGCGTCAGGCCGCAGAGTTCGGAAATACGAAGCCCGGTTTCCAGCAGGATCACCACCTCGTCATAATACTTGGCATAGACGGGATCGTTCTGCATGAAGTCCAAAAGCTCGTTTTCCTGTGTAGGGGTAAGCGGCACCTTTGGTACGGTATCGTCGTTGATAACCTCATTGATCTGGAAGTCAAAAGGATTCTTGCGGAGGCAATCGTCCTGTACGGCCATGTAAAAGATGGCTTTTAAGGAACGCTTGCTGTTGCAGATGGTGTTGTAGCAACGCCCTTTTCCTGCATACGCAAGGCCCATTCTTTCGCGTCAGACAGCTTCACGCTGTCAATGCTGGCCGCGCCCAGCTTATCTTCGGACAGAAGTTTCATCAACTGCTGGCGGCTCTTTTGGGTTCCTTTCCGCACATTCCCGCGCTGCCGGGTGTACTTTTCATAAAGCTGGCACACGGTCATTTTCTTGCCGATGGTGTCTATCCCGTCGTCAAGGTCTTTCTGTATCTGCTTGATCTTCTCGCGCAGGGAAAGACAGGGCCGCTTCCCGGCAGGTACTTTGTCAGTGGGTACTAACTTCCATGAGTAAACAAACTGGGGTTCTCCAAAGGTGTCAATGTATTTGTAAGCGTATCTTCCATCTGATCGCTGGCTCTCTCCAGACTTCAAAAGGCGGCCTTTGTTGTCCCGTCTTTTTTCATCTCGTTCTTTTCTTGGCATTTCGTCATGCTCCTTTCCATGACGGAAAGAGCTTGACACGCTTATAACCTATTATAACACGCGCAAGGCCCTTTTTCACTATATTGTGTCAAGGGAATCAATGATTTTTTCAAACTGCTTCCGTTTGATCTGGATGCGGTTGCCGTTTAAGATCACCCAGCCAGCGGTAGGGTTTTCCTCGGCAAGCCGACGCAGTTTGTTTTCCCCGATCCGAAAATATTTAGACGCTTCCTCAATGGTGAGCGTGTATTTTTCCCAAATAGGCACATCGTTATTACTCATAACATGGCCCCCTTTCTTTTCAAAACAAACAAAGGTTATTGTTGTGAAAGTGGGCAGAAAATAACGGACGGCTGCTGGCACAGCTCCACGGGAATCTCACCCCCGCGTGGTTCTCACGCGGCCCTGCTCGTTGCCTGCGACGCTTCAAACGCTCGGACTACGACGGCAAGGGAGTATCATTGTCCTGTCTGCGCGTCGTCGCCCGCAGGCTGCCACACCTGCTTTACGGCCCGGTAAAATCGCTCCGCTTATCCCAATAGGGAAAGCCTCTTGGCGCACCTGCCGCCCGGCTCGGCACAGACAGAATGTATCCGTCTGCCCTATGACGCGCCGCCATTGTCCTGCGGGCGTATTTGTCAAGGAGCAAAGGGGCCGCCGGGAAAACAGGCAGGCGGGGAAAGGGAAAGCCGCCTGTCTATGGCCGGGGCCTTAACCGTCAGTCGCCAATGGGACTAACGATGGAATGGATCAGCTTGATTTGCAATCGGCGCTTCATATACTCGTCAATGCAGATATGAGGCTGGCCGCTGCGTCATAGAGCGTCCGGGTACACAGCTTATTGATATAGCCATCATAATGCTGCAAGACACGCTCCACGGCTTCGGCGTTACCGGCGCAGGCCGCGTCGATCACAAAATCAGGCAGAGGGCTTTTGCCCTTGTAACTGGATTGCTTCATCCGCGTTTAACCTCCCTCCGGCATGAACGCCATCAATTTTATACGCAAGTCTTTCAGGGTGCTTGTCCTGTGGCGCTGTACTGCGCTGCGGGACATTCCCATCAGGCGGCCGATTTCTTCGTCAGTCAAATCCAGAACAAAGCGGAGAATCAAAATACTCTGCTCGTCTTTTGGCAGGCTGGCAACGCTTCGGCCACAAGCTCGTTGTCGATATGTAGGTCATAGCCATGCGAACTGAATGTAAAGCTGTCGCAGGAATACCGATCTACGGTCGAGAGCTTGTCCCAATCAGCCGGGGAAACAGCGTCCAGCGACACTTCACGGTCGCGGCGGCACTTCATTTCCCGCAGATAATCTATCGCCTCATGGTACAGAACCAGCTTGCAATAGCGGTCAAACTGGCCCCATTCACCGTATTTGCGGGGGATCGCTTCCATCTTCTCACCCCCTTTCTGTGGGGGATGTGGTGGTTCTCTCCCTTTCCGCCAATAGAGCGAATGGAATCTCTCCGGCTGCCCGCTAAACGCCTCCTTTTTTCACTTTTTTGAAATTTCTTTTTGCGCCGAATAGCAGACCGCAGGAAATAACAAAATTCGCCCGGCAGGTCAAAGACCCGCTGGGCGAAACAAAAAACAATATGTTCTTTTCCTACATGGTATAGTACATACTCGCAGCCGCTTGTCCCCGCTGCCGGGGGACGACTTTTTTTTGACAAGGCTAATTCCTGTCGGATTTTGTCGAAGTAGTTTTCGTTGCATGGCGGCTCCCTCCTAAAGCCGCCATGCCAGAACACGGTGCAGGGGTCGTCGAAGCAAAAAGAAACGGCGGCCTTGATCTACTCAAAACCGCCGTATCCGTCAGTGATACAGGAAAGCGCACGAAATCCTCTGCCCGTCAGCGGTTTTTTTCTTTTCCCCGCTGTGGGGCAGATGTTTGAATATGTAGGTATGTTTTATGCCGCAAAGGCCAAAACATACTATGTTAGTCAGTCAATTTGAATTAGAGTTCAATTCTTGCTTTCGATGGCTTATCTTCACAATAGATAACTTTAATCGTTGTTCCCTTGTCAGGGACTTTGTTTCCTGCGCCAATCCATTTTCGGCAGATGTAATCTTTGCGTCTATCGTATATTTGACCTTGATAGTATGCGGAAAGGCTGCGCCATCCATCGCATGAACGCGGGCAGGTTTACGATTCACTTTTAACCACCATTGTTTTGTAACTGAAATTACAGTTCCCATCGTTTCTTTTTCCATAAGTTATACCTCCGATGATACCTATTCCCGTATCAGCTTTATAACATCTGTGTTTTTTAACTCTCTTGAAACATAAAACGAGAATATGAAATAAATGATTATAAGCAATGCAACAAAAGCAAATAGGAACAGCCAAGGGAATGAAAATCTAATGCAGTGATTTATCGAATCTAATCTTTTGCATACAATTATGCTTGCAATAGTGCTTCCCAAAAGAGCAATTGAAAAAGATCCTGCAAGATAGGTCATAATTTCTCTGTTAAGCATATTGTTTAGTTGCTTTTGCGTTGTTCCAATAGCCTTTAGTAAAGCAAACTCGTGTTTTCTGTTTTTGAAATCCACCAAAAGTGTGTTGGTAAGGCTTATTCCTCCAAACAAAAATAGAATTACAGAAACCAGATAGAGGTTTTTAATAGATGCATTATATTCAGTTTTTATCCCTGAAATATTCTGTGCAATATCAAAAACAATGATTTCATCACCACTTTGGGCTATTTCGTTAATCTGTGATAAAACAGCATCATATTTCTCTTTTGTTACATCTATAGACAATATTCCAGTTTGTGCTGATACGCCAGTAAGATTTTTGACAGTATCATAAGTCATAAGGAAATTTGGATTACCAGGAACCAATGGGTATACACTCATTAACTTTGATCCATCATATGTGCCAACAACTGGGACATCCAAGCTCAATTCATTACCATCAATGCCTCGCAATTGCAGAGTTAATGTTTCTCCAACAGACGCATATTTGTCCTCAACGAAAATCCCGTTTGTTTTTGTCATTTCGGTATAATCAATTGAACCCGCCGTCAAAAGGTCAGATACAATGGAAAATTGTTCTTGTGTAAGTGTTGGTGCATAATTGCTTCGATATAGCCAATTGCCCATTCCAACAGGCAAACCAATTGTAGTCATAATAGCATTGTGAGGAGTCACCTTCTCAACTCCATCCATCTTTTCAATCTTTTCAATAAAATCAACATTCTCCAATGGGTTATTTCCTAATTGCAAAAATGTACTGTAATTGTATTCTCCATTTGCAGTAAAGGTGGATTGTGCCGCATTTCTCAACTGGATTTGTATTTCACCATCAGGAAAATACAGAAATCGTGCTTGTTTTTCAGCATCAATAGAACCAGCGACAAGAGCAGAAGTGAGAAATATAATACCGCTAATGCTCAATGTCAAAAATGTAAATATCGCTTTGCCTCTGTTTCGGCTAATGTTTATTTTTGCCAAATTTGCAGAAGTCAGTTTACGATGCAGTTTGTGGCTATTTTTCTTTTTGACCTCATAGGGCAAATAATGCATACCAGCAATCGGTGAAGTTGAATATGCAATTTTAATAGGTTTCCGCACAGCAATTGTAATTGCAAAAGCAGAAATAATTGTTGCAAATATTCCATACATCAATGCAGTTTTTATTCTAAAGCCACTTGGACAAACGCAAAAGCCAATAACGGTTCCCAAACAAATACCTAAGAAAATACCTTTTGCAGAAAATTGCAAGCTGTTTCGTCTTACCATTTTTTAATCTGCCGTTTAGTCATTCCAATAGTTCTAAGTTGTCCAATGGTTTGAACATTTTTCACAACAACGGTATAAAAAATACCATATATTACAACCGCCGCCAATACAGAAGTAATAAAAGTAATCAAGGGAATAGAGATATACAATCCATCCTTGATAACGCCAGACATAACGGCAAAATAATCAGTCAGAAAAACCTGCTCATCGTCAATTCCAACTGGACGCGTAATATCATAAGCAAATGACAATATTTCTCCAGAGGAAATTGCTGAGGTATTTAATCTTGTATATGCTGTAATTTGAAAATCTCTATCAAGTGTTTTACTCAATAGCATTTGTGCATATGTCTTGCTAACAAATACATCATAATATGCTTCACCAAGGGTATTTTCGCTATTTGCAATAATTCCACTTATTCTGTATTCAGTTGTTTCTCCCGTTCCAGTTAGATCAAGAACGATTGTACCCCCAACCTGACAGTTTGGTGCGTAGTGATCAATGTAATCTTGCTCCAACAGTATTTCATTATCATCTTTCGGTAAACTACCACTATAAACCAATCCACGCTCTTTTTCGATATAATCAGCATTTGCGTAAGAAATCCCTAATTCTATATTGTCCTGATAGGAACTGCCCAGAAACAGATATTCACCGATCCATTGAACATTACTATTATTTTTTATTTGAGCCAATTGTTCTTCAGTAGGAGCGACAACCGTAATCTGAGCTTTGTCC
>ENA-OQAS01001236-OQAS01001236.1-human-gut-metagenome-genome-assembly--contig:-NODE-1236-length-12356-cov-8.557118_pt1 | contig 12356 bp, 12 predicted proteins | sample MGYA00242733_ERZ504523 | MGnify/ENA primary metagenome ERZ504523 (study PRJEB26092, sample SAMD00036239) | human gut metagenome | host: Homo sapiens | study: EMG produced TPA metagenomics assembly of... | reverse complement strand
CGCTCGGGGAAGCGCTCGGCCATGGCCTCCATGGCGGTGTCGAAGCGTCGGTAGCACCGCGGAACTGCTCATCCAGCCTTCGACTTCAACGGCCTCGGCGGGAGCGGTGGCAAGCTCGTCGGAAAGCTCGAGCTTGGTCTGGTTCATTTTCAACCAGCCCCAAGTCGCCGCCGGCATCGCATTGACCTGCTCGAGCGTGGTAGCAGCGGTGTTCGTGGTCTGTTTCATTATCCGATCGCTCCTTCCATCTCGAGCTTGATCAGGTTGTTCATCTCGACGGCGTACTCCAGCGGCAACTCCTTGGAGACCGGGTTGGCAAAGCCGTTGACAATCATGGTGCGGGCCTCTTCCTCCGAGATGCCGCGGCTCATCAGGTAGAACACCTTATCGTCGCCGATGCGTCCGATGGTGGCCTCGTGGCCGATATCGACGTTTTTGGCGCGGATGTCCATGGCGGGGATGGTATCGGAGCGGCTCTGGTCGTCGAGCATGAGCGACTGGCAGCTCACGGTTGCTTGGAGCCTCGGCCTTGGGCGTGGCCACGATAGAGCTGCGGAAGGTCTGGATACCGCCGCTCTTGGAGATGCCCTTGGTCTCGACGGTCGCCGAGGTTTCGGGCGCGTTAAGCACGACTTTGCAGCCGGTATCGAGGTTCTGACCGGCGCCGGCAAAGGTGATGCCGGTAAAGCTCGAGCGGGCGCGACGGCCGTTGAGCACGCTCATGGGGTAGAGGTAGCCCACATGGCTGCCAAAGGAGCCGCTGATCCACTCGATGTCGCCGTCCTCGTCCACGCGCGCACGCTTGGTGTTGAGGTTGTACATGTTCTTGGACCAGTTCTCGATGGTCGAGTAGCGCAGGTGCGCACGCTTGCCTACAAAGAGCTCGACGGCGCCGGCGTGGAGGTTGGCCACGTTGTACTTGGGCGCGGAGCAACCCTCAATGAAGTGCAGGTCGGCGTCATCCTCGACGATGATGAGCGTGTGCTCAAACTGGCCGGCGCCCTTGGCGTTGAGGCGGAAGTAGCTCTGCAGCGGAAAATCGAGCTTGGTGCCGCGGGGCACGTAGACAAACGAGCCGCCCGACCATACGGCACCGTGCAGGGCCGCAAATTTATGGTCGGTGGGCGGGATGAGCGTCATGAACTTCTCGTGGATGAGCGGCTCCCACTGCGGGTCGTGCAGGGCCTCCTCGATGCCGGAGTAAACGATGCCCATCTTGGACGCGGTGTCCTGCATGTTGTGGTAGACCAGCTCGGAGTCATACTGCGCGCCGACGCCCGCCAGATAGCTGCGCTCGGCCTCGGGGATGCCCAAGCGCTCAAAGGTGTTCTTGATGTCGTCGGGCACCGACTCCCAATCGTGCTTTTGGTCGGTGTTGGGCTTGACGTAGGTGACGATGTTGTCCATGTCCAGGCCCTCGATGGAGGGCCCCACGTCGGATCGGGAAAACGATTGAAAATCTCGAGGGACTTTAAGCGCAGGTCGAGCATCCATTGCGGCTCGTCCTTCTTGGCGCTGATCTCGCGCACGATGTCGGGCGTGATGCCGGCGTCGAGGCGCTCGAATCCCTCCTCGCCATAGGTGAAGTCGTAGAGGCTGCGGTCGATGTCCGCGACCTCGGTGCGGTTCTTGGTCATTGCGTCGCCCCTTTACGCCTGCTGCTCGGCAGCGGCGGCCTCGACCTTGGCGCGCTGTTCGGCGGCCTCGCGCTCGAAGGTCTCAAAACCGTTCTTGTCGATCCAGGGGATCAGCGAGGCGTCGTCCTCGCGCACGATGTGGCCCTTAACCATAACGTGGACGCGGTCGACATCCAGGTGCTCCAGGATGCGCGTGTTATGCGTGATGATGAGCATGGAGCCGTCGCAGCTCTTGCGGTAGGCGTCCATGCCGTGGCTGACGGTAGACAGGGCGTCGACGTCCAGGCCCGAGTCGGTTTCATCCAGGATGGCGAGCTTGGGCTGCAGCAGCAGAAGCTGGAGCATCTCGACCTTCTTCTTCTCGCCGCCCGAGAAGCCCACGCCCAGCTCGCGGTTGAGGTAGGCGGTGTCCATGTTGAGCTCGGCCGCGAGCTCCTTGACGCGACGGCGGAACTCCTTGCCCTTCATTTCTAGGCCGGGGCGGCCGGCGATGCTGGCGCGCAAAAAGCTCGACAGCGGCACGCCCGGGATCTCGACCGGGGCCTGGAAGCTCAGGAACAGACCGGCGCGCGAACGCTTGTCGGTGGTGAGCTCGGTGATGTCCTGGCCGTCAAAGACGATGCGTCCGTCGTTGACGGTATAGACGGGGTCGCCCATGACCAGATGGCCGAGGGTGGACTTGCCGGCGCCGTTGGGCCCATCAGCACGTGGGTCTCGCCGGCGGCGACGTTGAGGTTGACGTTGTGAGGATGGTCTTCTCGTCCACGGAGGCGGTCAGACCTTCGATGGAAAGCAGCGGATTTGCGCTCATGCTGTCCCTCTCTATGTATGGTGTACTCATAGGTGTACTAAACCCTAGGAATCTTCTCGGAATAAAGTTACTATGGGTTCGGCGTTAGTCAAGGGAAAACCCGACTAATCCACTCGACTTTTTAGATGCGGGACATAATAATCAGGCTTGTTTGCCCCGCGTGTATAAGATTTGGGACAAACAAGCCTGGCATTTTGTCCCGGTAACGATGAGAGGGTAGGTATGCTCATTTCTTCTAAGGCCGCTATGCCCTCCGGCTGATGATCTATATTGCAGCGCTTGGTGACGTCGAGGGCAAGATTGCCTTGCGCGAGGTCGCTGACCGCGAGCATATCTCGCAAAAGTATTTGGAGCAGCTGGTCCGTCCGCTCATGAAGGCGGGTCTGCTTAAGAGCGTGCGCGGCAAGGGCGGCGGCTACATGATGGCCAAGGACCCCGCCGAGGTGCGTGCCGGCGACATCCTGCGTGCCGTCGAGGGCAGCACGGCTCCGGTGGCGTGCGATGGTATTGACAACAGCTGCACCCGCAGCGACCTGTGCTCGACCGTCAAGTTCTGGCGCGGGCTGGACGACGTGATCGAAAAGTACGTCGACGGCGTGACGCTGGCCGACCTGGCCGCCGTCCCCGAGATCAACTTTGACATTAAGCTGTAGGGGTGCAAATGGCATCTCTCGACAAAGTGTACAAGCAAATCGAAGTTTTTGCTCGGGAATGTGACGCCGAGAAGGTCATGTTGTTTGGCTCTCGTGCTCGAGGCGACAACTTGCCCAAGAGCGATATTGACATCGCCGTAGCAGGTTGCCGGGATTTCGGCCGTTTCTCATATTTGATCGAGGAGCGTCTTGATACTCTTTTGGATATAGATGTCGTCAATCTCGACGAGTCCTTATCGCAGCAATTGCTCGATGAAATTGCCAGGATGGTGTGATTCTGTATGAAAAAATATGAGAACTTTGCCAGTGCCTTGGCGAATCTTGAGGATGCGCCCAATCAGGATCTCAACAATGATTTTGTTCAGAGTGGATTGATTAATAAGTTCAATCTTCAATTTGAACTGAGCTGGAAGCTCCTTAAGCGTCTGCTCGAGTATGAGGGTGCCACGCTTGCCGCGTCGGGGTCTCCTCGTGCCATCTTGAAGGAGGCCTACCGATTCTACGACTTTATTGATGAGGCGGCCTGGTTAGATATGCTCAGAGACCGCAATACGAACGTCCATATCTATGACAATAAGCTCGCTCAAGATTTGATTCAGCGCATCTTGAACGTCTATATTCCCGCTTTCTGTCAGTTGAGAGACGGGTTGATGGAGCGTTACGGCGAGCTTCTGCTGGCTCCCGACGACCAGTTTGTTTAATTCCTTAAGATTTCGCGGAGGGTAGTTGCCGTTTACCGAGGGTTTGTTGTGCAACAACGGGCGAGCTGCAATACTTAGATCTATCTTTGCAAACTGCACTTTAATCACACTAATGCAGGGAGGACGTATGCAACCCAAGCATTCCGCGATTGTTGCGGGCTTGACGCTGGCGCTTTCGTTTGGCGCCGTTGCCGCACCCGCAACCGCTATAGCCGAGGAGCCCACGCCGGGCGTTGCCTCGGATGCCACCGATATCGATAAGGGCCTCTACACACAGCAGTCCTTCTCGGGCGTGCTGAGGTCGGTTCAGGATGTCTCGTTTGTTAACGTGACCCCCGAGATGAAGTACTTTACTAAGTACGAGAGCCATCACAACTATAACCAGGGCTTTTCGTATGGCGACGGTTATAACGCGCTGGGCTATTACCAGTTCGACCGTCGTTGGTCGCTCATTCCGTTTATGAGGCAGGCCTATAACTACGATTCTGCCAAGTACGGCATGCTTAAGGCTGCGATCGATCGCGGCAGCGAAATTTCCAACGCGGGCAACGCCATGTCCGAGAACGGTCAGCTTACCGAGCTGGGCCGTATTGCGCAGGAGGCCTTCCAGGGTGCTTATAACACCGACCCTGCTGAGTTCTCGGCGCTGCAGGATGCGTATGCGTACAACTCGTACTATGCAGTGACCGAGACATGGCTCAAGAGCGCTCTTGGCATTGACATCTCCGGCCGCGCCGACTGCGTCAAGGGTATGGTGTGGAGTATTACCAATATGTGCGGCACCGGTGGCTGTAGAGACTTCTTCCGCTGGGCGAATCTTTCCAACAGCATGACCGACCGGGAGTTTGTGACGGCGCTTTCCGACAGTGTGGTCAATAATGTCGCCACCAAGTTTTCGAGCCAGCCTCAGTACCACAATGGCTGGAAGAACCGCTACAAGAGCGAGTTGGATGATTGCTTGGGTTATATCGCCGAGGATGAGGCCGCCTCGACGCCTGCGGAGCCTGTGCAGCCCGCGCCCGCGCCGGCACCTTCACCGACGCCTGATTCGAATGACAACTCGAGTGACGATGTCAACGATGACAGGATGGATGCGCCTCGGCCGATGCTGACGGCGACGGCTCTGCTGGTGGTACTACCAACGACGGTTCTTCCTCGAGCGGCTCCGATTCTAACGGCTCTGCTGCGGGCGATTCGTCTTCAAACTCTGCCGGCAATACGGGCAGCGCCGCCTCTGGTTCGGCCGACGCTGGTTCCTCTGACTCTTCCACTGGCTCGAGCGATTCTTCCGCCGATACTGGTTCTAGCAATGACTCTAACTCTGACGCCGCTTCTGATTCCGGTGCTTCCAAAGACGTCTCGAATAAGGCGCCGGACGCGCCCGTTACTTCGACGGACAAGAAGCCATCTTTCGTTGTGCAGCTTGGCTACACGTTTGGTTCCTCGCTGATGGCTGACGTAAGCCACTCGTCTCCTGACAAGAACAATTCTGATCAGACTTCCACGGAAAAGACCGAGGCCGCAAAGGCGACTCCAAGGACGAGATTCCGAGAAGACCGAGTCTGATAAGGGTACTAGCTCTAAGGAGAAGGGCGAGAAGTCCGCTCAGAAGAAGGACGAGGAAAAGAGCAAGACCGACGACGGAAAGAAACAGGGCGAGGACAGCGGTAAGGGCAACACCGACAACCAGAACCAGGAGCAAAATGGCTCCAAAACGGTGACCACCACGACTACGACCAAGTCCTCGGGTGGCAACATGCCCAAGACGGGCGACCTCATCGTTATGGTGAGCCTTGCCAGCGCAAGCTTGGCCACGCTGGGCGCCACGTCTATTGTGAGTGGCAAGCATAAGCTCGATCAGCAGAATAAGACTGCTGGTGAGGACGGTTCTGAGGAGTAGCCTCTCGGTTGTCAGATGGCTAAAGAATCGGGACGGGGTCCGGTGCTGCTGCATCGGACCCTGTTTTGTTGTGCAACGATTAGTTGGGACCCCTCACGCCTCGTGTTGCTACCGTTGCCCGATATGTTTGTGCGGCGACATCAGTATGTGCGAGGCGGCATTACAATTGGCATCGTGCTGCGATTTAAGGGGAACGTTGCGATGTCTGAACAGGCAAATAATGGTTGTGCTGCCGACTTTGATGTGCGTCTGATTGGCTGTGCCGAGGATGCGGTTTTGCCCATTGGCATGCATGACTATGTGGAGGCTCTTGGTCGCTGCACACTGGTCGACAAGACCATGTTTATTGCCGATGTGTTGGATTGCGATGCGTCCGTTGTGATGTGCTGCCGACCCGAGGGTTTTGGCAAGAGCATGAACTTGTCGATGCTCAAGGCTTTTCTGGAGCGTCCTGCGGTCGGTCGTGTCGGTCGGATCTCGTTTGCCGATACTCTGATTTGGGATGCGGACGGCGGGCGCTATCGGGACGAGTACGCTTGCTATCCAGTGATATCGCTGGACTTTTCTGGCGCTGCGAGGCGTGGTGCCGCTGTTGTCGGCGTCGTGCGTGGTGCCCTTTCGGGCGAATGCGCTCGCTTGATGCCACTCTTGGAAGCTCCGGATTTAGCTCGAGACAAAGTACGTCACATCGAACGCGTTGCGCGTGGCGTGGCAAGCGAGGCCGAGGTCGCCTCGGTGCTCGGTGTGCTCATTGAGCTGCTGGAAACGGCCTGCGATGAGCAGGTTGTATTGCTCGTTGATGGGTACGACGCGGAGTGGTCGCGCCGTGCGAGCGCGAGGGACGCTTCCGGTGCCGATCCGGCAGAGCTATTCGATCGCGTGCTGTTCGACGCCATTGCTGCTGCGGGCAATTCGCTACGCTTGGCTTGTCTGATGGGGGAGCGTTCTGACCCTGCCGAGATGGCGCTTTCTTCGCGCAGCTGCTCGTATCGTCTTTCGACGCCCCTTTCGACGTGGTGTGACCGTTGGTTCGGCTTTTCGGATGCCGAGGTTGAGGCTCTGTTGAGTGATGCTGGACGCGAGGAATACCTGGATGATGCGCGAGAATGGCTCGAGGGGTATCGGTTTGGCAGGGTCTATTGCTCGAGTCCAGCACGTGTGATCGGTTTTCTGGACCGAGGCTGCACGGCGCCTGTGCGTGCCGATCTGTATGGGTATGCCGATTGTCTAAGTAGGGTAGTTGCCGGGTGGAATCTCGACCGCCTTTCGACCTTGTTCGATTTGCTCGAGGCCCATGGGTGCGTTGAGGCCCCTCTTTGTTTGGGCACTGTGGGGCCAGAGGCCCCGTCTGATGACGGCCTGTGGACGGCGCTGTATCTGTCCGGTTTCCTGACGACGGATATGACTGAGGAGCCAGAGCGTGGCGGTCGTCTCCGTGCTCTGCGGTTGCCCAATAATGAGCTTCACCAGCCTTGCGTCTGGTGATTATTGAGTGGTTTGAGAGCACTGCCGAAGACATTCGAGACGTTGATGCGTTTCGCGACGGGTTGTGCCGTGGGGACGAGGACGCGGTGAGGCGGGCGCTATGCCGCATCCTAGGAGATGCGGGAATCGGTGCGACCGACCCAGATGCGCCGCTGCCATATCACTTGCTCTTGCAAGGACTCTGCTTTGGCTTACCAGCTATGCCAATCCCGCCTCGAGGCGAAAGCGTGGCGCGGATCGTTGGGACATCCAGGTATTTCCTACGGGCACCGTGTTTGACGTGGCAGACACGATCGGCATGCTCGACGAGCGCCCGCTGATAACGGTCAATATGATGTTTGACTCCGGTGTGGACGCGCTGGGCCTAGAGCTGCTGGCCGTTCAGGCGCTGCTCGACATAGAGCGCGACGGCATCGACAAGATTCGCGTACCGCGACCCGGTGTGGGCCGCATGCGCTGGGGATTCGGGTTTGACGGGTGTCATGTGGCAGCGGTGTGCCAGCGGCTGTAGGGGCAGGCGATAACCGGGCTGCATCTGTTTCCCATTCTGTTTGCTTCTCGCTACTATAGAACGGATCGCTAACGGTCTGGTCGTGCTGGCGACTGGGATAAATACTGGTATATCCAACGTTCTATGGGGGTGTCGATTGTCTACGAGCGATATGAGCGTTAGCGTTGTGGTTCCATGCTACAACGCCGAGAAGTTTCTCGATCAGTGTCTCAGCTCTATTGAAGCCGATCCGATGAAGGAGCTCGAGATCATCGTGCTCAACGATGGCTCGACGGATGGCTCGCTTGCCATTATGGAGGCCCATGCGACAGGGGACGCTCGCGTTCGGGTGATTGATAAAGCAAACCAAGGCTATGGCGCAACCGTTAACAGGGGTTTTAACGAGGCGCGGGGCGAATACGTTGCCGTTGTCGAGCCCGATGATTACCTTAAACCCGGCATGTTTTCCGCTTTGTATCAGCTGGCTTGCAAGCAGGATTATCCCGACGTGGTTAAATCCTCATACTGGCGTGTCTATATGGCGGACACTCCAAGGGAACATCTTTACCACTGCCATTACTACCATCGGGTTAAGCCGGGGCGCCAGCCTTTTGTTCTTGCCGATGCCCCCATCTTGATTCAAAAGCATCCTTCTATTTGGAGCGCACTCTATAAGAAGAGTTTCCTTGTTGGGCATGGCATCTGCTTTAAAGAAGTCCCAGGTGCTGGCTGGGTTGACAATCCCTTTCTTATCGAGACGCTTGCCCAGGCAAAGACCATCGCTTACACCGATGAGGTTGGTATTGTTATCGTGAGGATTTGCCCACGGCATCGTCTGCCAGCGTTAACAGCGCCCTTGCCTTAACGCGTTGGAATGACATGGCCGACGTGCTCGAACGACTTGGCGTTACGGATAGGGGAATATGGCGCGCCCTTTACACGGTGGGATTTCGTCATGCTGGTCTTGCCCTTGCGAACGGTGGCCTCGAGCAGCGAGATGTCTGCGTGCTTCTTAAGAAGACATTCCGCCGTATGGATCCGGCAATAGTGCGTGCTATGGATACTGTGAGCCCGCATCTAAAGCAGGCGTTTTCGCAGCTGACTGGTGAATCCGTAGGCGGGTCTGGCGTTCTAGCTTACCGTATATCGCAAATCAGGGAATTTGGATATACCTAAAGACCGCCGGCTTGGGTTTTGCGCTTTCTCGCGTTGGGCTATCCTTAAAACGACGCTCTGCTGAGCGTTCGTAGATTTTACATGCAAAGGAGCTGCATGCCTTCTAAGGGACACATTGCTATCTATACGCAAGATGCTAAGCTGGGACACGAGGTCAAAGGCGCAACGCGTTACGTCTACCTTGCCACGCTACTGTGTGAGCAGGGCTACGACGTTGATTTTATTACCAGTGGCTTTCAACATTGGGATAAGCAGCAGCGAGATATTATGCACCTCGATCTGAGCATGCATCCCTTTACTGTGCATTTTATTGAAGAGCCTGTCTACCCTAAGAACATGTGTCCCCAGCGTATTTGGGCCCACCATGTGGTTTCAAAACGTGTTGTTAAGTTTTTTGATGAACACCATGCGTACGATTTGGTCTACTGCCAGATTCCGCCTAACGATGTTGCGCGTGAGATCGGCAAATGTGCCCATAAGTACGGCATTCCATTTGTTGTCGATGTTAATGACCTGTGGCCCGAGGCTTTCCGCGTCGCTCTGGATGTTCCGGTCCTTTCGGACATCTTCTTTGCTCCGTTTTACAAGCAGGCTAAGGTGACGTATCAGCTGGCCGATGCCATTGTGGGTACGTCGCAGGAGTACCGCGACCGTGGTGTGCGCGATGCACGTTCGGGTATTCCCAATGAAGTCGTGTACGTCGCAATCAGCTTGCCGAGTTTGATGCCGGTGTGGCCAAGAACGCCGTTTTGATTGATAAACCGGCGGGAGAGATCTGGGTCTCTTATGCCGGCACCTTGAGCGCTTGCTACGACCTGGAGACTCTTGTTAAAGCAATCGGGATGGTTCAGAAGACCCATCCCGAGGTCAAGCTTCAGATTCTGGGTGATGGAGCCGAACGTGACAACCTTAAGGCCGTCGTTCAATCGACGGGCGCTGGTGTGACCTTTCATGGGTACCTGCCTATGACAAGATGGCTGCATGGCTCAGCAGGTCTGATATCACGGTAAACTCGCTGGTCGAAAAAGCCGCCCAGAGTATCGTCACCAAGATCGGCGACTATCTGGCGGCGGGCAAACCCATGGTCAACACCAGCATGAGTGCTGAGTTCCGCGCAAAGGTCGAGTCAGACGGGTTTGGCGTTAACGTGCGACCCGGAAGCCCCGACAAGCTTGCCGCTGCGGTTACCGCCCTCGTCGAAGACGAATGGCACCGCAAGCAGATGGGGGAGGCCGCTCGTAAAATCGCAGAGGAGCAGTTTGATCGCCCGCATTCGTATATGAAGACTGTAAAACTGATTGAAAGCTTGATAAGGTAGCCCTTTTAAGAGTTCACGCTAACGGGGAATATCCTGTATTCAATTCTAATGCCATGTTAAAAAAGCGGTTGTTGGGCGATTTTCTAGAGACCGCTATCGTAGATTTTGCGATTTGGCTCGCGATGAATTATTAGGCTGAATTTTGTCCCTATGACGCTGACTTCGATTTCTGGGTCGATACATTTAGCGCCTTTAGGTTCTTCGCTGGCCAGAATGGAATGGGGACTTGGCGCAAACAGCTTTCTTGGGTTTCGCCTGTAATATAATTTATGCGCATCATTTGAACTTGTATTTAATGGGGGTTGGCATGAACGTCACCTGCAACTGCTTGTTGTATCCGTTGCAGCGTTAGTTATTGGACTTAATCCATTGATTGGGCCGGTTGCTACTGCTTATGCAATCAATGGTGAACCTGTACAGCAGGATTCAACTGCTGAAGTCGCGGATTCTGAGAGCAATTCAAACTCGACTAACGACCCCGCCTCCTCGCCCTCCAATAAGAATCAGGACGACTCTGACAATCTTGTCGCAGAAGAAAATGACCCTTCCGTTGTAGCGGATGGGAGCGGCGACGTTTTAACCGATTCGTATCAGTATCTCTATATCGCCTATCCGCAGCTTCCAGTCGGTGTGGACCAGGTGATTGCATTTGCCACCCCTAACGATTCTGATGCACTCACAGATGCGACTCTTAAATTGGAATCCACAACTGGGCACTCCCTTTCTGTTAGTGCGACGGCCGTCAGTGGCAATGCTGCTGCATTTCAGTTCGGTAAGGATTATGCCGAGTGCGGATATGATTTGATTTCGATCTCCTATCATCTGCAGGGCGATGCCACGGAGCACAGTGTCGATTTGATGCAATGTGGATATGCGTTCGACATTGATGCGAATGCCGCTGTGGACGATGGCCTAGCCGAAGGCAGTGCTAATTCGTCTGTTTATTATTCAGATGATTCTGGCAATGCGATTCAGGCTGCCACGATTGGCGACGCACTTACCGCCTCAAATGGGGAGCAATCTCTCTCTCTTGCCGATACTGCTGTGAACGGTTCGTATGTTATTGCTCTTGATCCTGGTCATGGCGGCGTTGATCCCGGCGCCCAAGGTAATGGGAAGAGCGAGGCGGATCTTACTTGGAAGATTGCTGTTGCCTGTAAGGCCAAGCTGGAGCGATATGGTTTTAAGGTCGTGATGTCTCGAGGGCAAAGTGGTTCTTATGGCAGCAACGATTTTCTGTATCGCGTTCAGCGATGCGTAAAGCAAGGTGCACAAGCTTTTGTGAGTTTTCATATTAACTCTGGTAGTTCTGCGGCGCATGGTGCTGAGGTTTACGCGCCTACGGCCAATGGCACGAGCTATACGAAAGCCTCCGTCGAGCTTGCCCAAAAAGTGATGAATAATTTGTCTGCGCTTGGCTTGACCTATCGTGGCGTGTTTCAGATGACGGTTGGTGACGAATTTGCCGTTGTTCGCTGTGCTCGCGAGCAGGGGATTCCTGGCATCTTGATCGAGCATGGCTTTATTTCTAACTCGGGTGACGTTTGGAAATACTTTAGCGATGCTGGCTGCAAGCGTCTGGGGGAAGCTGACGCCGATGCGATTATTGCTCAGTTCCCGCGTTCTAGTTGGATGGATTACTCCGCTGTATTTGATGCTGACTATTACCTAAAGAATAATCCTGATGTCGCTAAATGGGCCAACAACGATAAGGACAAGGCCCTCCAGCATTTTATTAACTATGGCATGGCGGAGGGCCGCCGAGGCAACGAGGCGTTCGACGTCCAGAGCTACTACAACGAGTATCCCGACCTGAGGGCCGCGTACGGGACTAATATTTCTAAATACTATATTCACTATATGAAGTGGGGTAAAAGCGAGGGAAGACATGGTACGGGAACTTCTTCGCTAAAAGAGGCTGTCGTCACTATTGCTGGTATCGATTATTCTCCTGTTTATGATTTCAAGTTCTATCTTGATCACAACAGCGATCTTAAGAAGGCCTTTATTAAAACGACTGGCGCGGGCGTAATCATGGTTGACGACAATGCGGCCTTGCGCCACTTCGTCAGGTATGGCATGGCCGAGGGCCGCCGCGGCAACGAGGCGTTCGACGTCCGCAGCTACTACAACGAGTACCCCGACCTCCGCTCCGCCTATGGCACCGACACCGCCAAGCTCTACG
>ENA-OQAS01001235-OQAS01001235.1-human-gut-metagenome-genome-assembly--contig:-NODE-1235-length-12358-cov-4.421307_pt1 | contig 12358 bp, 17 predicted proteins | sample MGYA00242733_ERZ504523 | MGnify/ENA primary metagenome ERZ504523 (study PRJEB26092, sample SAMD00036239) | human gut metagenome | host: Homo sapiens | study: EMG produced TPA metagenomics assembly of... | reverse complement strand
GTGGGCTTGCGGCGGTTCCAGTTGTTCAAAAGAACCCACGCAAAGTAGATGATGATGGAAATAATACTCAATGTTATTACAACTTTGAGGTACAGACTGCCTAAGAATTCCTGAAACGCGCCACAGTGAACAGCAGCGGGTTGCGGCTGACATCCTGCCCGGCGATCAGGTCCACCACGCCAATGGTCTCACCGGCAAGCTTCAGCTCCACGGTACCCACCACATCGCCCTGCTGGACAGGGGCACACACGGAATCCGGCAGGTGGAAATATTTCTGGGTCACGCTGCGTCGCCGGTGGAAGGCAGCAGGGTCATCATGCTGTCGGCGGGATACAGCTGCAGGGAGCTGGTATCGGAGGAATACTTCACCGGGATCTCGGCCAGCGTAAGGTCGGTGTCCAGCGCGGCCTGAATGGAAAAGCTGTCGAACACCCAGTCCATCAGCTTCACGGTCTCGCACAGGGCCGGGCGACGGTTGGCGTAGCCGAAATCGTCGCAGGTGTCCGGGCTTTGCATCACGCAGAAAATATAGGTAGCACCATCCTTATTGGCCCATGAAACATAGCTCTGATTGCCACTGTCGCTTTTGAATGCGGTCACATCGCACATGCCGCCCTGCATGGCGCTGCGGTAGTATTTGCCGCCGCTGGATTTGCTCAGCGCGGCGTCTGGCTGACCAGAACAGACGAAGAACGGTGTTTTTCTTTGGCGGGCATGGTAAAGCTGGGCGCACCGGAAACCTCCACAAAGGCATCAAAGCTCATCAGATAGCGCAGGATCAGGTACATATCCACGGCACAGGTCACGTTGCCGCTGTCGATGCCGCAGGCATCCGTCCAGGTGCTGCCGGTGGTGCCGATGCGCTGGGACAGGGTGTTCATCTGGCTCACCCAGCCCGCGAGGTCGCCGCCGGAAAGGGCATAGGCAAGGCCCATGGCGGCTTCGTTGGCGTTGCGGGTCAGCATGGCGTACATGGCTTCGCGGTAGGTAAAGGTCTCGTTGGAGCGCATATCGGCGTTGTTGGTGTTATAAACGTAATCCGAGATGGCAAAGGGCATCTGGAAAGTGTCGTCCAGATGGTCGGCATAGTTGGTCAGCAGCAGGGCAATGGTCATGTACTTTGTCAGACCACCGGCGGATACCTGCTTTGTGCTGTCCTTATCATAGACGATGATATTGGTATCGGTGTTGACGATATAGCACTCTGTGCCTGCACCTGATAGACCGGGGTGGGGTCGAACATAGCCCCGGCGGGCAGCACAAGGCAGCTGAACAGGACAGCGAACGACAAAACCAGCGCAAAAATACGTTTCATGTGGACAATTCCTTTAAAAAGCGATAATATAAAACAACAGGCAGCACGGCACAGGTGCAGTGCGCGGGTAAGAACGAGATCACAGCGGAAGGCTGTATTCTTTATAATAACAGGTTTGGCGGGGTGTGACAAGGCTTATTGTGCCGATTTCACATCCGGTCAGGGAGGACAGGAATGGTATATCTGACAGGGGACACCCACGGCGACATCGACCGCTTCAAGCACGGCAAGCTGCGCTGGCTGGGCAAACGGGATACCGTGGTGGTACTGGGCGACTTTGGCTTTGTGTGGGACGACAGCAAAGAGGAACAGAAAAAGCTGGATTGGCTGCGCAAGCGCCGTATACCCTGCTGTTTCTGGATGGCAGCCACGAAAACTACGACCTTTTGAAGCAGTATCCCACCGAGGAACGCTTTGGCGGGAAGGTGCAGGCACTGGGCGGCAATGTGTACCATGTGTGCCGCGGCAGTGTGCTGGAATTGGAGAACAAAAAATACCTGTGCTTTGGCGGTGCGGAAAGCCAGGATGTGGAGGATCGGGAACCGGCGTGAACTGGTGGAGGGAAGAAATGCCTCGGAGGAGGAATACGCCTTTTGTGAGGAGAACCTTGCAGCGTGCGATTACAAAGTGGATTATGTGCTGACCACGATGCGCCAAGCAGATTTTTGGATTTTACCGCCCTTGCCAGCGGCGAGACTAACCAGCTGCACAGCTTTCTGGATAAAATTTTGTTGAAGCTGACCTACGACAAGTGGTTTTTTGGCTGCTACCATAAGGATACCCAGCTTTCCACCAAAAGCCGCTGCGTGTTCTGCGATGTGATAAGCATGGGCGAACGGCACGCAAAGCGTTCCGTTCGATAACAGGGGCCGCTGCACCAGCCGTGCAGCGGCTTTTGCATTTGCTGTTGCTTGTGCGCAAAAAATCTCCGGATCAGTTCATGGCTCCGGCTTTCTCGAACATCTGCTGCACCTGCTGTTCCAGCAGTGCGTGCTCCGGCGCTTCCAGCAGCGGGTCGTCGGCCAGCATGGCAACGGCTTCCGCCTGCGCAGCGTGCAGGGTGCGGGTGTCGTTCATCAGGTCGGCGATCTGCAGGGTGGGCAGGCCGTGCTGGCGGCTGCCGAAAAAGTCGCCGGGGCCGCGGGTCTCCAGATCGTACTGCGCCACCGCAAAGCCGTCCGTGGTGCTGCACAAAAATTTCAGCCGCTTTTGTACGTTTTCGCTTTGGTTGTCGCTGACAAGAAAGCACCAGCTCTCCGCTGCACCGCGTCCCACGCGGCCGCGCAGCTGGTGCAGGGCGCTCAGACCGTAGCGCTCTGCGTTTTCGATCACCATTACGCTGGCATTGGCACATCCACACCCACCTCAATGACGGTGGTGGACACCAGTGCGTCCAGCGTCCGGCTTTGAAGTCCTCCATCACGGCAGCTTTCTCCTTGGGTTTGAGCTTGCCGTGCATCAAGCCTACCCGGCGCTCCGGCAGCAGGCTTTGGCAATGTCCTCGTAGTAGCTCTTAACGGCGTTCAGCCGCCATCCGGTGTGTCCTCGATGGCGGGGCAGACCAGATACACCTGCCGCCCGCGCCCAATCTCCTGATCGAGAAAATGGTAGAGGTCGCGCCGCTTTTTGCCGGTGATGCAGCGGGTCTTGACCGGTGTGCGGCCCGGCGGCAGCTCGTCCAGAATGGAGATGTCCAAATCGCCGTAGATGAGCAGGCCCAGCGTGCGGGGAATGGGCGTTGCGCTCATCACCAGCAGGTGCGGATTCGCGGCCTTTTCGGCCAGCATTCCGCGCTGCCGTACCCCAAAGCGGTGCTGCTCGTCGATCACGCAAGACCCAGCCGGGCAAATTCTACGCCTTCGCTGAGGATGCGTGGGTGCCCACCACAAGGTCGGCTTCGTCGTTCCGGATGGCGGCAAGGGTGGTGCGGCGTGCAGCGGCTTCATGCCGCCGGTCAGCAGGCCACCCGCATCCCGAAGGGGCAAGCATCCGGTTCAGGCTTCGGCGTGCTGGGTGGCCAGAATTTCTGTCGGGGCCAGCAGCGCGGCTGATACCCCGCCCGGATGCAGGCCAGATGGCGGCAGCCGCCACCAGCGTTTTCCGCTGCCCACATCGCCCTGCAAAAGGCGGTTCATGGAAGTCTCGCCCGCCATGTCGGCAGAATCTCGCTCACGGCCCGGCGCTGGCTCCGGTGGGGGAAAAGGGCAGGCTGGCCCAGAACAGGGACGGGTCGGCAAGCTGCATGGGCGCACCGGTGGCAGCGGCACCCCGTTTCATCCGGCCAATGCCCAGCTGCAAAACCAGAAGTTCTTCATAGATCAGCCGCCGCCGGGCTGCATAGGCCTGCTCTTCGGTGGCAGGGCAGTGGATGGCCCGCACGGCATCTGCCTTGGAGAGCAGACGGTATTTTGCCAGCATTTCCGGCGGAAGAGGGTCGGGCAGAAGCTCTGCATGGGGCAGCAGCTGCCGCACGCACTTGGCGATGGCATTGCTGGTCAGGCCCTCGGTCTGGGGGTAGACCGCTTCAAAGGGAGAAGCCTTGATCTGCTCGGCGGTGCGCACCTGCGGGTTGACCATCTGGCGGCGCAGCATCCCGCCGGTAACGATGCCTTGAAAATAGTATTCCTGCCCCAGCTGCAGCTTCTGGGCGGCATACGGATTATTGAACCATGTGATCTCCAGACTGGACACATCGTCCCCGGCAGTGATGCGCTCCATCCGCCGCCCGCCCGGCAGGATACGCCCGCCGGGTTTGGCGAACACCTCGGCCCTGACGACGCACTCCACATCGGTGGGCGCTTCGGCGATGGAATAGGGTTTGGTGAAGTCGATATATCTGCGCGGGTAGTGGCACAGCAGGTCGGCCAGCGTCACGATGCCCAGCTTCTCGAACCGCTCAGCGGTCTTGGGGCCAACGCCCTTCAGGTAGCGCACCGGCGTATCCGGGGTGAGGGTGGTATGGTTTTCGGCGGGCATGGTGTGTCAGCTCCTTTCCTGGATGCAATATAGCCATTGTAACACGGAGCGGCAGCGGATGCAAATGGCCCAAAAAGGAAAAACCGGCAGGACCTTTGCCTTTGGGCAGGAACTGTGGTACACTCGGAAGAAAAAGAGGAGAGAATATTTATGGAGATCCGTAAGGGGACCTTAAAGGACTTGGAGGCCATTGCAGCGGTGGAGGCGGCCTGCTTCCCGGCGGCAGAGGCGGCTACGGCAGAGGAGTTTGCCGGGCGGCTGCAGCAGTACGGCGATCATTTTTGGCTGCTGTGGGAGGGGGAAAGGCTGCTGGCCTTTGTGGACGGCTTTTGCACCGACTGGCCGGACCTGACCGATGAGATGTACGCCGACGCCTCCCTCCACCGGGAGAATGGTGCCTGGCAGATGATCTTTGGGGTAAACACCATCCCGCCTGCCGCAGACAGGGGTACGCCGGGCAGCTGCTGCAGCAGGCCATTGCCGACGCCCGGGCCCAAGGCCGGAAGGGGCTGGTACTGACCTGCAAGGAGGCCCTGGTGCACTACTATGCAAAGTTCGGCTTTGTGAACGAGGGCGTTTCCGGCTCCACCCACGGGGGTGTGGTGTGGTACCAGATGCGGCTGAGTCTGAGGGGGACGATCTGGAATGGCCTACGCCTTGCTCCGGCCGTATTCAGCGGAAGAATAATTTTTAAGAGAGCAATGCCGGAGCGTCCGCGGAAGCTCCGGCATTGCATTTTCACTGGAGGGGGCGTAAAGGTAGACGGCATTTGCAGTGCCGCTTTCTGCGAAAGTGCGGCACTGCGGCAGACTTTTCGGCTTAACTGCAAAGTGACCGGTTTCGCCAGAGGCTCTCCCTTTGAGGAAAGACTTCCCCGCTCCGGGGGAAGATGTCACCGTAGGTGACGGAGAGGGCGAGGAGGCTGATAGGGAACAACGCAAAACAAAAAAATCCCGAAGCCGAAGCTTCCGGGAATCTTTTGGAGGTGACGACCAGATTTGAACTGGTGGATGAGGGTTTTGCAGACCCTTGCCTTACCACTTGGCCACGTCACCATATTTAGGAGTGAATTTCCACTCCTGTTGGAGCGGCCGACGAGGCTCGAACTCGCTACCTCCACCTTGGCAAGGTGGCGCTCTACCAGATGAGCTACGGCCGCATATTCGGTGCATTTTACCTTGCACCCATCATTTCTGATGCCCTGAAAACAAGTTTCAAAGTAGGTGAAAGCTTGCGCTTTCTTGGTGGCGACCCGGATCGGGCTCGAACCGACGACCCCCAGCGTGACAGGCTGGTGCTCTAACCAACTGAGCTACCGGGCCATATTGGAGCAACTGTTGCTGCTCCGTTATGGAGCGGCCGACGAGGCTCGAACTCGCTACCTCCACCTTGGCAAGGTGCGCTCTACCAGATGAGCTACGGCCGCATATTGGAAACCCTGATGGGTTTCCTTGACTGGTGCCTCCGATCGGAATCGAACCAATGACACGGGGATTTTCAGTCCCCTGCTCTACCGACTGAGCTACAGAGGCGCACCGGACGATGACTATTATACCTGAAATTTCGATTTTGTAAAGGGGTAAATCCAAATTTTTTTCAGAAAATTGAAACTTTCTTGATTTTGGTCGCTCCAGCGCGTAAAATAAGAATGACTTTTTTCAACCTGCTTTCGGCACATCCGGCACAGGACGTGCTGTGTGCGGGTGTGCCAAACAGAAATTGACAAATTCAACAACCTATGGTTTAATGAAAATGAAATGATTCAGGCGCTTTTGCCCTTTTTCTCTGTGTATACCTATATTATAGTAAGAAAAGGGCAGAGGCGTTTTATGATTTGACTACAGACGCCCGCTTTTTGCAAGAAAGGCCGGGCCGGGAGGAGCAGCATGGCAAAAAAACAGGAATATGGCAACGAGAGCATTACTTCTTTGAAGGGTGCCGACCGTGTGCGTAAGCGCCCGGCCGTTATTTTTGGCTCAGACGGCGTGGAGGGCTGCGCCCACTCCATCTTTGAGATCGTCTCCAACTCCATCGACGAAGCCCGCGACGGCCACGGCGATACCATCAACGTGACCCGCTGTAAGGATGGCAGCGTCATCGTTGAGGACTTTGGCCGCGGTATGCCCGTGGACTGGAACAACGGCGAGGGACGCTACAATTGGGAGCTGTTGTTCTGCGAGATGTATGCAGGCGGCAAGTATGGCGAGGGTGAGGATAACTACGAGTTCAGCCTTGGCTTGAACGGTCTGGGCCTGTGCGCTACCCAGTATGCTTCTGCATGGATGACCGCCGATATCTACCGTGACGGATACCACTATCACCTTGATTTTAAAAAGGGCGAGAATGTGGGCGGCCTGCAGAAGGAAGCCTACAAGGGCCGCCGCACCGGCAGCATCATTCACTGGAAGCCGGACGACGAGGTGTTCACCGACATCGATGTGCCCGGCAGCTACTATAAGGATACCCTGCGCCGTCAAGCGGTGGTCAACGCAGGCCTGACCCTGAACTTACCGATGAAAAAGAGAAAGACCCTGCCACTGGCAAGGCGTGGTACGAGAGCTGGTGCTATGAGCACGGCATCGCGGACTATGTGGCCGAGGTGGCAGGGGAGGATACCCTGACCCCGGTGTTCAGCTGCGAGAGTGAGGCATCCGGCCGGGACCGCGAGGACCAGCCGGATTACAAGGTGCGCATGAGCGCGGCGTTCTGCTTCTCCAATAAGGTGCAGATGCTGGAATATTACCACAACTCTTCCTGGCTGGAGCACGGCGGCAGCCCGGAGCACGCGGTGCGCACCGCCTTTGTCTATCAGATCAACAAGTACCTGAAGGAAAAGAACCTCTATAAAAAAGGTGAGAGCGCCATCAGCTTTCAGGATGTGCAGGACTGCTTGGTGTATGTCTCGTCCAGTTTTTCCACCCGCACCAGCTACGAGAACCAGACCAAAAAGGCCATCACCAACAAATTTGTTTCGCAGGCTATGACCGACTTCCTCAAGCATTATCTGGAAGTGTATTTTCTGGAAAAGCCGGACGAGGCCCAGAAGATCTGCCAGCAGGTGCTGGTGAACAAGCAGAGCCGTGAGCATGCGGAAAAAACGCGCCAGAGCATCAAAAAAACGCTGTCCACCCAGATCGACCTTGCCAACCGGGTGCAGAAATTCGTGGACTGCCGCACCAAGGATGCATCCCGCCGCGAGCTGTATATCGTGGAGGGCGATTCCGCTATGGGTGCGGTCAAGTCCAGCCGCGACAGTGAATATCAGGCCATCATGCCATCCGCGGCAAAATTTTGAACTGCCTGAAGGCCGACTATGCCGCATCTTTAAATCGGATGTCATCGTGGATCTCATCAAGGTGATGGGCTGCGGCGTGGAACTGGGCGGCAAACACAACAAGGAGCTGGCCACCTTCAATCTCGATAATCTGCGGTTCAATAAAATCGTCATTTGTACCGATGCCGATGTGGACGGCTACCAGATCCGCACGCTGGTGCTCACCATGCTCTACCGCCTGACCCCGACCCTGATCGAGAAGGGCTATGTGTATATCGCAGAGTCGCCGTTGTATGAAATTACAACGAAAGACCGCACTTATTTTGCCTACACCGAGCCGGAAAAGACAGCGTTTCTGGAAGAGATCGGCGAGAAAAAATACACCATCCAGCGCTCCAAAGGTCTGGGTGAGAACGACCCCGAGATGATGTGGCTGACCACCATGAACCCGGAGAGCCGCCGTCTGATCAAGGTGATGCCCACTGATGTGGTGCAGACCGCGCAGGTGTTCGATATCCTGCTGGGTGATAACCTTGCAGGCCGCAAGGAACACATTGCGCAGCACGGCGCAGAATATCTGGACGATCTGGATGTGAGCTGATGATTTTAAATTGCCTCCGCTTGCGCTCTGGCAATGACAGAGGTAACGTTATTTTAATTTGGTGATTTGTCGCAGCCTGCGGGCTGCTCCAAATCACGTTTTCACGAAGAAGGCCCCAACGGTCACGGCATTTTAAGGGAAAAATGCAGAAAACCGGAACGGCTCCATCTGTGAAAGAGCAGCTCAGGATGGCCCGCAGGCCATCCTGAGCTGCAAAAATAAAAAATATTTTCCGCTGAATATGGGCAGAGCGAGAGCGGCGCCCATTTAAAATCGTCAAGAGGTTAGAAGATGCCTAGAAAATCGACCAAGAAAACAATCAAGCCGGTGCGCCCGCAGCTGGGCGACGGCGTTGAAATTTTAAATGCCGGCAGTGTGCTGGAGGACCCCATCACCCGCACGCTGGAAACCAACTATATGCCCTACGCCATGAGCGTCATCGTCAGCCGCGCGCTGCCAGAGATCGACGGCTTCAAACCGGCGCACCGCAAGCTGCTGTACACCATGTACGAGATGGGCCTGCTCAAGGGCGCACGCACCAAGTCTGCCAACATTGTGGGCAGCACCATGCACCTGAACCCCCACGGCGATGCCGCCATCTACGACACCATGGTGCGCATGGGCCGCGGCAACGAGAGCTGCTGGTGCCCTTTGTGGACAGCAAGGCAACTTTGGCAAGGCCTACAGCCGGGATATGTCCTGCGCTGCTGCCCGTTATACGGAGGCAAAGCTCGAGGGTGTGTGCGAGGAGCTGTTCCGGGATATCGACAAGGAGACCGTGGACTTTGTGCCCAACTACGACAGCACCACCACCGAGCCTACCCTGCTGCCGGTCACCTTCCCCACCATTCTGGCCAACAACACGCTGGGCATCGCGGTGGGCATGGCATGCAACATCTGCTCATTCAATCTGGCAGAGCTGTGCGCCACCACCGTGGCCTGATGAAGGACGAGCACCACGACATCTCCACCACCATGCCTGCCCCGGACTTCGTGGGCGGCGGTCAGATTTTGTACGATGAAGCGCAGATGCGTGAAATTTACGAGAACGGCCGCGGCAGCGTGAAGGTACGCGCCCGCTACAGTGTGGTGCCGGGCGAGAACATGATCGAGGTCACCCAGATCCCGCCAACCACCACGGTGGAGGCCATCATGGACAAGATCGCAGAGCTGGTCAAGGCCGGCAAGGTCAAGGAGATCAGCGACATGCGTGACGAGACCGACCTGAACGGCCTGAAGCTGACACTAGACCTCAAGCGCGGCGTGGATGCCGACAAGCTGATGGCAAAGCTGTTTAAGGCTACCCCTCTGGAAGACAGCTTCAGCGCTAACTTCAATATTCTGGTGTCCGGCCAGCCCCGCGTGATGGGCGTGCGCGAAATTCTCAAGGAGTGGACGGCCTTCCGCGTGGAGTGCGTGCGCCGCCGCACCTACTACGACCTGCACGGCAAGGAAAAGCGCCTGCACCTGCTCAAGGGTCTTGCTGCCATCCTGCTGGACATTGACAAGGCAATCAAAATTATCCGCACCACCGAGGAAGAGACCGAAGTGGTGCCCAACCTGATGATCGGTTTTGGCATCGATGAAGTGCAGGCCGACTATGTGGCCGAGATCAAGCTGCGTCATTTGAACCGGGAATATATCCTCAAGCGCACCAGCGAGATCGAACAGCTGGAGAAGGACATTGCCGACCTGAACGATATCCTTGCAAAGCCCGCCCGCATCCGCCGCATCATCATCAATGAGCTGAACGATGTTGCCAAGAAGTACGGCCAGCCCCGCCGCAGCGAGATCCTGTACGATCTGCCTGAGGATGAGAACGGCTCCGAGGAGGAAGAAGCGCCGGATTACCCCGTGACGGTGTTCTTTACCCGCGAGGGCTACTTCAAAAAGATCCCGCCGCAGGGTCTGCGCACCGCCGGTGCCCATAAGCTGAAAGAAGGCGACGAGATCGTGCAGCAGATCGAGACCCGCAACAACGTAGAAGCGCTGTTCTTTACCGACAAGCAGCAGGTGTACAAGGTGCGTCTGGCTGAGCTGGAGGACGGCAAGGTGGCTCAGATGGGCATTTTCATCCCGGGCCGTCTGGGCATGGACGAGGGCGAGAACGTGCTCTCCATGGTGATCACCAGCGACTACAGCGGCTATATGCTGTTCTTCTTTGCCAGCGGCAAGTGCGCGAAAATTCCGCTCAGCTCCTATGCCACCAAGCAGAACCGCCGTAAGCTGCTCAAGGCCTACTGTGACAAGGAACCGCTGGCGAAGCTCTTCTTCCTGCCGGAGGAAACGGAGCTTGCTATCCGCACCAGCGCCAGCCGGATGCTGCTGGTGGGCACGGCGCAGATCGCGGCCAAGGCCACCCGCGACAGTCAGGGCGTGGCGGTGGTCACCCTGAAAAGAACCAGACCATCGCTTCGGTGGTACCTGCGGACACGCTGGAGCTGGCGAACCCCACCGCTACCGTGTGCGCAGCCTGCCCGCTACCGGTGCGCTGCTCCGCGCCGAGGACGAGGGCGAGCAGATGAGTCTGCTGTAAAACGCTTTTTATTGAGAAATGGCTCCGCTTCGCTCTGCCATCCTTAGCGGAAGTTGATTTTAAGGATTGCAAATTGAAAAATCTGCGGATTTTTCCAATTTGCCTTTTCACAAGAAAGGCCGCAACGGCAAACGGCATCTTGCTGCTGTCGCTTGCAGCCGTCGCGCAGCGGAAAAATGCATTTTCCGGCAGCGACCCCACCCGTGAAAATGTGTTTGGAGCGGCCCGCAGGCCGCGACAACAGAAAATAAAAATGGAATTTCCGCTATTATTGTCAGAGCGAAGCGGAGACAATTTTAAATCGTTTCTATATAAAAGAGGAAACTGCAATGCAAAACATCGACCTGATCTGTGTGGGCAAGCTGAATGCAAAATATTTCGCCGAGGGCGTGGCCGAGTACCAGAAGCGCCTTGCCGCCTTCGCGTCCTTCCGCATCATCGAGCTGCCGGAGGAAAAGATCGAGGAGAAGAACGCCTCGGATGCCGTGGTAAAAAAGGCACTGGACAAGGAGGGCAAGGCCATCCTGTCCAACGTGCGCAAGGGTGCTGCCATCGTGGCCATGTGCATTGAAGGCAGGCAGATCTCCTCCGACGAGCTGGCGCAGTTCCTTGCCGACCGCGCAAACAGTGGGGCAGGAGACGTGGCCTTTGTGATCGGCTCGTCCCACGGCCTGTCCGATGAGGTGAAAAAGGCCGCCGCCCTCAAGTTCAGCATGGGACGCATCACCATGCCCCACCAGCTGGCCCGCCTTGTGCTCACGGAACAGATCTACCGTGCCTGCACCATCAATGCAGGAATGAAATACCATAAATAAGTGCAAAAACCGGTCTGTTCCCCAAAGCAGGCCGGTTTTCGGCTTTACAAGCGGCGCAAAACATGGTACAGTAAAGATACTGTGCTTTCCCTTTGAAAAGCACGCCCGGCAGTGGGGAAAGCTGCCGGAACGATACAACAACGACACGGCAAACCAGCCGCGGACGGAAAGGATGTACTACAATGGAACAGAGCGAAAAGACCCTTGATATGATCGTCAATCTCTGCAAGAACCGTGGTTATGTGTTCCCCGGTTCCGAGATCTACGGCGGTCTGGCCAACAGCTGGGACTACGGCCCGCTGGGCGTCGAGTTCAAGAACAATGTCAAAAAGGCATGGCTGAAGAAATTCGTGCAGGAAAGCCCTATAATGTGGGTCTGGATGCAGCCATCATCATGAACCCTCAGACCTGGGTGACCACCGGCCACGTCTCCAGCTTCTCGGACCCCCTGCTGGACTGCCGCGCCTGCAAGGCACGCCACCGCGCCGACAAGTTGATCGGTGAGGAGCACCCCGAGGTGAATGTGGATGCCATGAGCTTTGACGAGATGGATGCTTTCATCGCAGAGCATGAGGACATCGTGTGCCCGGTGTGCGGCAAGCACGATTTTACCCCCATCCGCAAGTTCAACCTGATGTTCAAGACTGCCATCGGCGTTACTGAGGATAGCTCTTCCACCTGCTATCTGCGTCCGGAGACCGCACAGGCATCTTTGTCAACTTTGCCAACATCCAGCGCACCACCCGCCGCAAGCTGCCCTTCGGCGTGTGCCAGGTGGGCAAGGCTTTCCGCAACGAGATCACCCCGGGCAACTTCACCTTCCGCACCCGCGAGTTTGAGC
>ENA-OQAS01001232-OQAS01001232.1-human-gut-metagenome-genome-assembly--contig:-NODE-1232-length-12379-cov-2.639732_pt1 | contig 12379 bp, 16 predicted proteins | sample MGYA00242733_ERZ504523 | MGnify/ENA primary metagenome ERZ504523 (study PRJEB26092, sample SAMD00036239) | human gut metagenome | host: Homo sapiens | study: EMG produced TPA metagenomics assembly of... | reverse complement strand
AATAACAAGTAAATATAGTTCTTTAGAACAAAAAAAAGGATGTGAATAAATATGCAGATCATAGAGACATACGGAAAATATATCGAGAAATGGGCAAATACAAATCCAGACAGAGCAAGAGTATTATTAAAACTTGGATGGGAAGTTCAGAACTTAAAATATAAATTTACACCAGACAAACGATTACTGCCAGCAGATAGATATCTTGCGCATCTGATGATGAACACGATGCTGATGCCACTTAAGAATCCTCAGGAATGTGCGATCGTCAGTATCTTTACACCATGTGAGATCTTACACGAAGCAGGATTACATCCATATAATGTAGAAGCATTTTCCTGCTATCTTTCCGCATCAAATGCAGAACGAGCATTTTTACAGCAGGCAGAGAACACAGGAATTTCAGAAACACTATGCAGCTATCATAAGACATTTTTGGGAGCGGCACAGAAGAAGATCCTTCCAAAGCCCAAATGTATCGTATACACAAACCTTACTTGCGATGCAAATTACTAACATTCAAAACATTAGCAAAACTATATGATGTACCAGCATTTGCGATCGATGTACCGATGCAGCAAAATGAAGATAACGTCAAATATGTCGCAGATCAGATCAGAGATCTGAAAGTATTTTTAGAAAAATGTACTGGAAAGACGATTACAGAAGATGGACTAAAAGAACGAATGAGACGAAGCAAACGTACGATGGATAAGTTCATTGAATGTCAGAAAAAATCCGCAGATAAAGATATCAAAACAGATCTTGTCACACCGCTTTTTGCAGGAATGACAAATAATATTGTTGGGAACAAAAGAAGAAGAGAAATATGTGGATCAGTTATTAAAAGATATCGAAAAAGCACCAAAGAAAAAAGGAAAGAATATCTACTGGATGCACACGATCCCATTCTGGTCAGGTGCAGTACAGGAAGCACTGGCATTTAATGAGAATGCACAGATCGCAGGATGCGAGTTAAGTCGTACATTCGAACCTGATTTTGATCCAGAAGATCCATACGATGCGATGGCGAGAAGAATGGTCTATCATGGATTAAATGGAAGTGCGGTAAGAAGAATTGAAGCCGGAATCCGCCATGCAAAAGATGTGAAAGCAGATGGAGCTGTCTGGTTTGGACACTGGGGATGTAAACATACACTTGGAGCAGCACAGCTTGCCAAGAAGAAGTTTGAAGAAGCAGGAATTCCAATGCTGTTATTAGATGGAGATGGATGTGACCGAAGCCACGGCGGAGAAGGACAGACTTCAACAAGACTAGGAGCATTTTTAGAGATGCTTGGAGCTGAAGAAATGGAAGGTGGACAAGATGAGTAAGACATATTACGTTTGTAAATATACACCAATTGAATTATTGCAGGCATTTGGCGGGGAATGTGAGAATTTAAACCAGATGCCGGAAGGATTTGATCTCGCAGATCAGATCGCACATCCAAATATCTGTGGATTTGGAAAAGCTGTCTTAGAAGCAGTTATGACTGGGAAAGTAAAAGAACTGGTTTTAGTAAACTGCTGTGATACGATCCGAAGTGTCTATGATATTCTGGAAGACAGTGGAAAACTTGATTTTTTATATATGATCGATATGCTGCACTGTGACGGAGAATGCAGCAGGGAACGAACTGTTTTACAGTTAAAAGGACTTGCAAGAGCCTATGGAGCCTACAAAGGATCTGAATTTGATCAAAAGAAATTTGTTGAAGCATTTAAAGAACCAGAAAAGCAGAAAGAACCATATATCAGTGTTCTTGGGGCAAGAATGGGAAATGAATTATATGAAATGGTCAAAGAATCCATGCCATATTCAGTGGAGAATGATACTTGTGTCAATAACCGAAGCGTCGGTGAAGTAAAGCCACCAAAGACAGATGATTTTAATGAATTAATGGAATGGTATGCAGCAGAACTTTTAGGACAGACACCTTGTATGCGTATGATGGATAACAGCGGAAGAAAACGTTTGTATAATGATCCAAACTTAAAAGGGATCATTTACCATACGGTCAAATTTTGTGATTTCTACAGTTTTGAGTATGCACAGGTAAAACAAAACATTACAGTGCCATTATTAAAGATCGAGTCAGACTATACAGTGCAGAGCAGCGGACAGTTATTGACAAGATTAGAAGCATTTGCAGAAAGCATGAATATGGACAATTTAGAAAGTGGTGAGAAGAAAATGGGAAAAGGATATTTTGCAGGAATCGACAGCGGATCTACAAGTACAGACGTTGTTATTTTGAATAAAGATGGAGAAATCGTGACAGGAATCATTCTGCCAACAGGTGCTGGAGCAGCGATGGGAGCAGAACGAGCTTTGGAAGAGGCCCTAAAACAGGCAAAACTTCAGAGAGAAGATATCGATGCTATGGTAACAACAGGATATGGAAGAACGGCAATCACCGATGGAGATAAAAGTATCACAGAGATCACATGCCATGCAAGAGGAGCACATTTCTTAAATCCAGAAGTGAGAACGGTCATTGATATCGGTGGACAGGACAGCAAGGTCATTCGTCTTGACGAAAATGGAGCGGTTGCAAACTTTGTTATGAATGATAAATGTGCAGCTGGAACCGGACGATTTTTAGAGATGATGGCGAGAACAATGGAAATGGATCTGGACCAGATGAGTGAAGCAGGACTTACATACAAAGAAGATATCACAATCTCCAGTATGTGCACGGTATTTGCAGAATCAGAAGTCGTATCCTTGATCGCGCAGAACAAAGAAACCGATGATATTGTTCACGGATTAAATAAAGCCGTTGCATCCAAAACAGCAGCTCTTGCAAAACGAGTTGGAGGAGAAGAACGCTATATGATGACAGGTGGTGTATCTAAGAATAAAGGCCTGGTAAAGACACTGGAAGAAAAACTTGGAACAACTCTTGTGATCAGTGATAAAGCTCAGTTATGCGGGGCACTTGGAGCAGCCTTATTTGCAATGGATATGGTTCAGAAGTAACAAAAGTATGCTATGATAAAGAAAAATAGCTTTGAGAGAAAAGAGTGAATCATAGATGAAAGAATACTACCGAATCGGTGAGACGGCAAGTCTGATGGGAATTACAACCCAGACTTTGCGGTTTTACGATAAGATTGGACTCGTGAAACCGATAAAGATCGATCCAAGAACCGGATATCGTTATTATGCATATGAACAATTTCATTTTATCGACAGGATCAAATATTTACAAAGTCTTGGAATGCCGCTTGATGATATCAAAGAAGTCATGCTTAGTAAGAAAGTCGAGCGGTTACTTCCATTTCTTGACCAGCAGAAGAAAGTCTTAGAAGAAGAAGAAAAAAAGATCCGTCATCAGATCGAGATGGTTGACTGGTACAAAGATTATTTTACCTATATGGAGCGAAATGAAGATGCACCATGTGTCATGCATTTAAAAGAACGATATTATCTGCAGGTTCCATGCTATAAAAGAGATCTCCTGGCAGACATGGAGATCCGTCTTGCGAAGGAAAAAAGTGAGCAGGGAATTGATAATGCGATGTATCTAAGACAGTATGGCTATAAGATTCATACGATGCATTTTGTAAGCAGAAATTCCGGCCGGATTACTATTTTATTTACTTAAATGAGAAGTAAAAGATGCACCAAATATCTTAAAGCTCCCAGAAGGAGATTATCTGTGCTTTCGGGAAAGAATCTTAGAAGAGGCATGGAATCCTCAAAGGATCATCAGTTATTTTCAGGGAAAGGCAAAGCCAGAACTGATGCTTGCGATGGAATATGAGGATAATCTTGATAATTATGCTCATGCCAATTATGAAATACAGATTTTACTAGAAAAAAACTAGGAAATAGCTTGACCTTATTCTTACAATAAGGTTTAACATAAATTATGATAAAAATGATAAGGAAGGATACAGAAAATGAGGTTCTGTATCTTTTTTCATTTCTGAATTTATCATGAAAGCAACAAATTACAAAGGAGGATAAAACAAAAATATATGAATGGACTATTACTTGTAATTCAGACGATTTCAGATTTCCTGTGGGGAACGCCAATGACAATCGCATTGATCGGAACAGGACTTTATTTATCAATTAAATTTAAGTTTCGCTACATCACAAAGATTAAATTTCATTTCCAGAATACATTTGGAAAGATGTTCAAAGGGAAAGGAGAAGGGGAAGGAACCGTATCTGGATTCGCAGCAGCATGTACAGCTATGGCCAATACGATCGGTGTTGGGAACATCGGTGGTGTGGCAACTGCGATCACGATGGGAGGACCAGGAGCGATCTTCTGGATGTGGATCTCAGCACTTCTCGGAATGTCTACAAAAGCCTGTGAGATCATTCTTGGACAGAGATATCGTGTAAAATACAAAAATTCAATGGACGAGTATATGTGTGATAGATCGTTCGTAATGAAAAATGCACTTGGGTGGAAAAAAGGAGCCTTTTTGCTTGCAATCTGTTGTTTTGTCCTTGGACCATGGACATGTTGTGTACAGACAGAATCCGTTGTAAATTCCCTAAAGGAAGCATTTGGGATTAAGCCTTTACTAGCTGTGATCGTGTTAGGGATCACATGTTTCTTAACGATTGCGGGAGGATTAAAAAGAATATCATCTGTTATGGAAAGAATTGTTCCGATCATGGCGATACTCTATATCCTTGGAGGAATAGGAATCTTACTTATGAATATTAATGCAGTACCAGGAGCGGTTACATTGATCTTCAAAAGTGCATTTACACCAATGGCTGGAGTTGGAGGATTTGCCGGAGCAACGGTCAAAGAAGCGATGCGTTACGGAATCGCCAGAGGATTATACTCAAACGATGCTGGAACAGGATATGGAATCGTTGCACATGCAGCAGGGATCACAGACACCCAGTTCGTCAGTCATCTTGGGGATGGGGAGAAGTATTCTTAGATACGATCGTTGTATGTTCTGTTACAGCATTATCATTGATCCTTACAAACTCATATATTGACTATCCAAACGTAACCAGTGCACAGCTTACAACGGTAGCATTTAAGGTGGCATACGGAAATATTGGAGGATATTTCTTATCCCTGGCGATCACAGTCTTTGCATGGACAACGATCATTGGAATGTATTATTCTTGTGCCAAATCTGTAAATTATGCATTTGGGGATTCCAATGCAAATAAGATCGCAACACCAATTTATATGGTATATTACATGCTTCCATGTTTATTATTTTATAATATCAAAGCCGATCTTTTATGGGCGGCAACTGACTTGTTAAGTGCAGTTTATGTCATTGTCACATTGATCTTTATTTACAGCAAACGAAAAGAAATCATGCGACTATATAATGATTTTTGGGATCGTTTTATTCCAGCATTAAAAAGAGGAGAATATCCAGAAAAAGTATCTTATGAAACAGTCGAAGAAAAGGAGATGTTTTATGATGAAGAATTCTATTGAAAACATCATCAAAGAAAATAAGATCATGGTCATTGATGGCTCTATGTCCACACCACTGGAAAATAGGGGAGTTTCCCTGAATTCCAAGTTATGGACAGCTAAGATCTTAGCGGAACAGCCAGAACTGATCAAACAGGTTCACAAAAATTACTTCAAAGCAGGAGCAGACTGTGGGATCACATGCAGCTATCAGGCATCCATTCCAGGACTTATGGAAAATGGATATACGTTAGAAGAAGCAGAAAATTTGATACGCAGTGCTGTTAAGATTTTTTGTGAAGCAAGAGATGAATGGTGGGAAGAAGAAGGACGTGAAGCTGGAAGAGCGTGGCCACTGTGTCTAGGTGCAGCAGGACCATATGGAGCATATTTAGCAGATGGGTCCGAATACCGTGGAAATTATGGTATTACAGATGAACAATTAAAGGAATTTCACAAAAGAAGAGTCGAACTGTTACATGAAGCAGGAGCAGATATCATTTTATTTGAAACAGTACCATCTCTAAAAGAAGCTAAAGTTGAGGCAGAAATTGCTGAAGAATATGGATATGATTACTGGATCAGTTTCTCATGTCTAAGTGAAAATATTATCTGCGAAGGAACACCGATCGCAGAATGTGCAACAACATTTGCAAAAGGATATCCCCATTTAAAAATGATCGGTGTCAACTGTACAAAACCAGAATATATCACAGGATTGATCCATAAGATCAAAGAAAACTGTGATATTCCGATCGGAGTTTACCCAAACAGCGGGGAAGAGTACGATGCAGTGAAGAAAGTCTGGTTTGGCAAACAGTCAGCCCTGTCATTTGAACAATACGCATACAATTATATGAAATCTGGAGCAAGTGCAGTTGGAGGATGTTGTACAACCGTAGCAAAACATGTAGAGGAAGTCGTAAGAGCCAAAAAACGGTTTTCTGAAGAACAAAAATAACTGAAAAAAATGAAATCATAAAAATGACCTCAGGATAATCTCTAAATAGATTGTCAGAGGTCATTTTTTTCTTTATAATGAGTATATTGGAAATCTAAAAAGAGAAGGAAAATATATGGATAAAAAGAAAAGATTAATTCAGTTAACAGAAGGAATATTGCTCTGTTGTGTGATCGTTGTCATGACGTTACTCTGCATAGGAATCATAAAAAAAGAGGTAAAGAATACAAAAGGAAAATTAACAGAGACAACTGGGTGGTATCGAATACAAGATAATAAAAAAGTGCAAGTAGATCTAAATCAGAAGATAAAGACAGATACGCAAGGAAAACTTGTACTATATAATGATACGATCGCCCAGAAATACAAAGGATATCTGATGACAACAAAGGCAGCAAAATATTCTGTCAGAATTTATGCTGGAGATCAGTTGATCTATCAATACAGTGATTCTAATTTTCATCGCAATGATCAAATGAAATCTAAATTAAGCTGCGATGCGAGAATCCCAGAACAGGGAAAAAAAAGGAACCGTTATCAAGATCATATATCAGAACGGAAGCAACGGAATCTATGACCTTGATGATATTTTAGTTGGACGTGGGGATGTAGTTATGGGATTTCATGTCCAACAGGAAATAGTCGGTATCGTGATGATCGCGATCATGTTTTTCTTAAGTTTTGTAGCGTTGACCACTGGAATTTATCTGAAGCATTTTAAATTAAACAGCACCAGATTCTTAAACATAGCAGCATTTCTGGCACTAAGTGGGATCTGGTTTTTGTCAGATTCAGCATTAGCACAGGAATATACATCATTTCCGGCACTGACAGGAATGATTTCTTTTTATGCATTTATGCTGATGTCAGTACCGATGGTTCATTTTGTAAAAAATACACTGAAGTTTGAAAAATATAAAGTCTTAGATGTGATCAATTTGTTATTTTATGCGAATGCGTTGATTCAGGGAATTTTAAACAAATGTTTGAAAATCCATATGGTCCATATGCTGTTCGTAACACATGTGCTCTTGTTCATTGCAGTAATAACCATTGTTGTTTTGATGATAGAAGAATACCGAAGAACAAAAGATAGCGAACTTAAGATCATTATGAATGCCTTTGGGATCATGGCCGTTGCAGGGGTATTATCATTATGCATGTACTGGAAACTTGAGATTCCTTTTTATGGAACCATTTTTGAAGTGGGTGTTTTGATCTTTGAACAGTTGTTATTAACTAGTATTTTTGTAAATCTTGTTGAACAGGCGAAAACAAGATCTGAGCTTGAAGTTTATGAAAGACTTCTAAAAGAAGATCGTATGACAGGTATTAATAACAGGACTGCATTCGAGGAACAGCTTCAAGACATTGAGGATCACGCACAAGATTACGATAATGCTGCATTGATCTTTATGGATGTAGATGGATTAAAAAATACAAACGATCTTTATGGACATAATGCAGGGGACGAACTGATCATTTCTGCGGCGCTATGTATAAAAAATGTATTTGCAACATATGGAAAATGTTACAGGATCGGCGGGGATGAATTTTGTGTGCTTATTTTTGATTCAATAGAGAATATGGATGAATTATTGAAACAAATGGATCAAGAGATCATAAAGTATAATAGAAATAACAGATATTATCTTTCAATTACAAGAGGGGTAAGTTTCTTAAAAGATACAGAAGGAAAACAGAAGAAGATCAGTGATTGGAAATATGAGGCCGATCAGGATATGTATTGTAACAAAAAGAGGAGAAATATAAATGACAGATTATAATATAGATTTTTTGATCGCAGGACTTGTATTTTTAATATTTCTGTTGATTCATTTTCAGCGTTATAAAAAACTGAATAATATCAGTGGAAGAACATTCTGGTTCTTAATTATTGCAGGAATATTTGATATCATATTTGATCTGTTAAGCTCCATACTATTGGTAAAAAGTAATCCTGCTTATAATTCATGGATGATCTTTTTTTTCCACGATGCTTTATATCCTGCAGATGATCGTTGTATATATTTTCTATAATTATACACAGGCATTAAGACACTGTGATGAAGATATAAGAACAAGAAATATAAAGATCATGGCAGTACCAATACTATGTATGGAAGTAGCTATCGTGACCAATGTTTTACACAAACAGTTTTTTTATTGTAATGAACAGGGGCAGTATGTTCATGGAAAAGCATATTTGGTAACATATATTTTTACATTGATCTGTATAGCTGCTGTCATTATAAATTGCTTTATCAATCAGGAAGAATATCAGAAGAATGAGCTTCGGGCGATCAAGGAATTCCTTGGAGTTGCATTGGTCTGTGTTACGATACAGATGAAATTTCAATCTGTATTAATGACAGGATTTGGGTTATCCTTAGGGATTACGATCTTATTTTGGGCACTTTATAATCCACAGTTATATATAGACAGCCTGACCGGATTGTATTCTAAAGGCTATTTCAGGAGATGGTTTCCAGAGCAGATCAAGAGAAAGAAGGAACTTCATCTGCTTATGATCGATTTGTGGAAACTAAAACAAGTTAATAAGCTATATGGAGTTACAACAGGAGATGAATTGCTGATCCAGATCGCAGAATACCTTCACAAGATTAATGAAGCAAACCATGTTTTCAGGATTCATGGGAATCGTTTTTTTGTGTTCACAACATCATTGATGGATTATGAAACGAATAAAGATGCGATCATGAAACTATTTAAACGACCTTTTAAAGTAAAAGGGGAACGAATTTCTTTTTCCGCTGCGATATGTGGAATTATCAACGTTCAAGAAGTCAAAGAGATCGATGTATTGATCGATTATCTGGAATATCTGGTACAGTTAAAACCTAAATCAGACAGAACGATACTGATTCAGAATGATCAACATACAAAAGAAGGATTTCTATATGAACAGGAAGTTAAAAAATATATGGCGACAGCAATTGAAGAGGATCTTTTTGAAGTATATTATCAGCCACTGTATGATCTAAAAGAAAAAAGATATCGTACAATGGAAGCATTAAGCCGATTGAGACATCCGTCACTTGGAATGATCTCACCAGAAGTTTTTATCGGAATTGCAGAGAAACATGGACAGATCGCAAAGCTTGGGTATCTTCAATTCCGAAAGGTCTGTAAGTTCATAAAAGAACATCCACAGATCATGGAAAAGATTGAAAGTATAAAGTATAATCTGTCTCCATTGGAATTATTAAAATCAGGATATAGCAAAAAAACTGCTCCGTACGATCGAAGAGTTTGACATACCGTTTTCGTATTTTCAATTTGAGATTACAGAAACTGTTGCGACAGAGTATAGTGAAGCATTGTATCAGACGATCGCAGATTTCAAAAAGTCAGGAATTCAGATCTGCCTAGATGATTTTGGATCTGGATATGCGAATCTAAATACGGTACTAAAACTACCATTTCAACGATCAAACTGGATCGCTCTTTGCTAAATGGAATCTGCTATGATGACCAGGTCGCATTATTATACAAAAATATTGTTGCAGTCATGCAGAATCTGGGACATAAAGTCGTAGCAGAAGGAGTGGAAACTCAGGAAGAGATCGACCTGTTAAAACAATGGGGTGTTGATCTTGTACAAGGATATTATTATACAAAACCATTAGATTCAGAGCAGATCATTCATAAATTAGAGAAAGATGTTTGTTAGGACATCATCATTTTTATAATAGCAGCAGAAGCAAAAAAGAAGTTTTGTTTCTGCTGCTATTATTTTCTTTAAATTCTTGTGAAAATAGAACAAGTACAAAAATATTGTATACAGTATCGAACCAAATAATATACATCATGAACAAAAACAATACAAAAAAATTGTATAAAACTCCAAAAATAAAGTGAATTCGCATAATCACGACAAATGTCGTTTTTGAATTTATTGTGGATTTATATAATAAACGAGAAATGGAAACAATATAAGTTGTCTAAAACAAACAAAGAACAAAGGAGAGAAGTTATGTACAAAAAATTGATGACATGTTTGGAAAGCGTACAAAAGAAAATTGATTTCAAACCAGAGGTTGCACTGATCTTAGGATCTGGACTTGGAGATTTCGCAGATGGGATTAAGATTGAGCAGACAATCGAAATGTAGTTGCAAAATTTGTAAATGGAAAGAGTGTTCCGAGGGATAAAGATGGAGACGAAACAGCAATTTTTGGAGGAAATCAATAAAGTCAAAGGAAGCAAAAGAGATTACTTAAATAAGTTATTTCAATATGTATCAGAAGCAGTCATCTGGCGGCGGTACATAAAAATGTAAAAAAAGATGAGTTTATTATTCGAGCAGGAGAGCCATGCGATACTGTCTATATCATCTTAAAAGGCGATGTTGCAGGGGTAGATTATCAAAAATTAGGAAAAGTATATTATTTTATGGATTTCGCAAAGATGTATATTGTAGTAGATTTTGAGATTTTTTCCGAAGATACAAATTATAATGTTTCCATCTGTGCATCTAAAGATAGTGAGCTGTTAGCAATTCCAGCATCGATCTACTGGAAATGGATCAAACATGATGAAAATGCATTGCTGTTAAGAATAAAAAATATAATGACCATTTTGACATCAGAAAAAGCAAGTGATTGAAAATATATGTTTATGAGTTGCAAATCCGTTCTATGATCGCTGGTGTATTCGTAAGTTTAATGAGTGCATTGATCGTCAGCATGGTAACACTTTTTTAAATTCATTTAAATGAAGCATCAGATATTAGATAAAATATGAAACAGCATCCGCATGTATTCCAGCAGCTTATGTAAAACAGGCAGCCGAATATGTAGAGGGAAAACTTCCAATTTGTACAGTTATCGGTTTCCCGAATGGTTACCATACAACGGCGGTTAAAGTGTTCGAGACAAAGAATGCGATCGCAAATGGTTCATCTGAGATCGACATGGTCATTAACATTGGATTTTGAAAGACGGAAGATATGAAGAAGTAGAAGAAGAGATCAGACAGGTTCATGAAGCATGTGATGGAAAAATTTTAAAAGTTATCATCGAAACATGTCTGTTAACAGAAGGAGAAAAGATCAAAGCAGCTGGTGGAATTTCAAGTTTTGATGATGCAGAAAATTCATTAGTCTTGGAGCGAGCCGTTTAGGAACAAGCCGTTTGATCAAGATCATGAAAAATACAGACAATGGTGTAGGATACTAATTTCAGAAAATGAGGAATTAAAAAATGAGTACAGCATTAATGATTGAGATTTTTGGATATATCGGATGCATTTTTGTTATCATTTCTATGCTGATGACATCCGTAGTAAAACTAAGAGTGATCAATATTTATAATCTGATCAAGTTAAGTAAAGCAGATGGAAATCACTATGATATGATTCGTGGGAACAAAGAAGATTCCTACTTAACATATTTTATAAAACACTATAAAGAAGATATGAAAAAATACTTCTTAGAGAACACCTTGGAGCTTTCAGCAGCAGATACAATATATACAGTCTGCTGCGAGGGGGTTCCAGCCGGAGTATTAGCGGGAAAGAAAGAAGGAGATGCGTTAGAGATCAGCTTTGACTACACAACACCAACCTATAGAGAATGTTCCGCAGGACGTTTCCTTTATGCGAAATTAGCAGAAGAGGGATATAAGAAATTTATCTGTAAGGAAGTGACAGAAGGACATAAAAGTTATCTTGAAAAAATGGGATTTGTGAAAGAAAACGGCGTTTATGTAAAGAACGCATAGTACAAAAATTATTCACTAACACCGTTTAACATACACACCTTCAGTTTTGATTTATTGGATTTATTATCTGTAAACTTTAGGTATCTTAGAAAAACGAAATAAAAGAATCGAAGAATCCAGAACCATTGAAATTTTGCCGTCATTTGACTGGTTCGCAGCAAATTTGGTGCATTGTCTGAGCGAAGCGAGTTATGCAAGGAAAATTTGCGAATCAGCGACCGGTCAAAATGGCGAGTAAAATTTCTGGTCTG